>Ga0194112_10010103_pt1 | contig 11896 bp, 6 predicted proteins | sample TA2MahC400mmetaG_FD_146191 | JGI IMG/M metagenome (GOLD analysis project Ga0194112, IMG submission 146191) | Freshwater microbial communities from Lake Tanganyika, Tanzania - TA2015016 Mahale Deep Cast 400m | ecosystem: Environmental > Aquatic > Freshwater > Lake | place: Tanzania: Lake...
CCCTCGGGGAGAGGGCTGGGGTGAGGGTGCTTGGCTTCCCCCTCTCCCTCGGGGAGAGGGCTGGGGTGAGGGTGCTTGGCTTCCCCCTCTCCCTCGGGGAGAGGGCTGGGGTGAGGGTGCTTGGCTTCCCCCTCTCCCTCGGGGAGAGGGCTGGGGTGAGGGTGCTTGGCTTGCCGCGGACGAGGCAGGAAGCACCCTCACCCGCCCGCCTCGGGCGGGCGACCTCTCCCCAGGGGAGAGGTGGGCAGCCGCCGGCCCGGACGCGATTAAACGCGATTACAGCCTCGATCCTTTTTTCACAAGCCCCAACAGCCAAGAGCCACAAGTGCTTGGCTGAACTGCGCTTCTGGCGAGCAGGGGCCGCCCGCGAGGGGCCATAGGTCTCCTGGGTCGCGCGCCCTCGAGATCGTGGCTCTACGGGCATCCTAGAGCGTTTTCATGGATCGCCGTAAGTGCCTGGCATTCATATGCTTGCGGCCTACTTGTCCTTCTTCTCCTCGAACTCCAGCGCGGCGGAGTTGATGCAGTAGCGGAGGCCGGTCGGCTTCGGGCCGTCGTCGAACACGTGGCCCAGGTGCCCCCCGCACCGGGAACACGTCACCTCGGTCCGCACCATGCCGTGGCTGGTGTCGGCGCTCTTGGCGAGCCGCTCCTCGGCCACGGGGCGGGTGTAGCTGGGCCAGCCGCAGCCGGAGTCGAACTTGTCCTCCGACACGAACAGCTCGGCCCCGCACCCCGCGCAGCGGTAGACCCCTTTGCCCTTGTGGTTCCAGTACTTCCCCGTGAAGGCCCGCTCGGTGCCCTTCTGGCGCAGCACCTCGTATTGTTCGGGCGTGAGCTGCTTGCGCCACTCCTCGTCGGACTTGGCCACTTTTCCCATCGGGCTTCCCTTCTGTTCCCTCCCCGCCTCCTTCGTCCCGCTGCACGCCGCCAGCGGGACAAGCACCGCCGCCGCGAGCGAGAGTAGAGCTATCCTTGTGGTCCGCATCGCGCGCTCCTCTACATTGCCGCCCCCTTTATCAGCATAGAGCAAAACACCATCGCCCGCAAGGCCGTCTGTCGTTCGCCCGTGCTGGCGCCCGGTCTGCCACACACACACGCGCGCGCGCACGGCAGGGCGCGCCTGTGTGCAAACACACAGGTTTGCCCCGCAGAACCTGAAGCTGAGTGCAGAGAAAAGCCCCTCCATTCTGTATCAACTGCGCTCCCGACACACTTGAGCCAGACTGGGTATTTTGGCGATCCGGAGCCTTCCGGGGCCTTCCCGCCATAGTGGGTCAACCCGCGCCACACATACTTGACCCACTATGGCGCCCCATCGCCACATGTCCTTGCGCATCATACACTTACACCCCACTCAGTCCACAGACTCACACGGATTCGCCCATCGCGGCAAGCCGCAGCCAAGGAGGACAGTGGACAGTAGACAATCTGCAATCGTCCTCGTCCTCGTCGTCGTCCTCGTCCTCGATTCTCCTGCTCCCGGATTTCCTGCCGGAAAACGCGAGCAGGAGTACGCGAAGCTCTTGGAAGCCTGCGGAGGGGTTCCGAAGGCACCCTCCCCAGCCACGGACAGAATCTGCGAGATAGGGTCACGGCCAGTCCAAGACGTCCTTTTCGACCACGACGGCCCGCCTTGGGAGCATGGCTGGGAGGTGCTGGTGCCCCGACATAAGAAGCCGAACGTGAGCGTAAGCCACTCTAGCGATCCCGCAGTTGGCCGCGCGATTGCGCTGGCAGCAAACGAAGAGTTCGTGATGAACTACACGGTAGACGACAAGGCAAAGCAAGGCAGAACGGTCCAGTGCGTCGGGCAGTTTGGCACCCGGAACTCCCGACTCTATGTGTGGGTCATGCTCGTGCGGCCCGGCCACACCGAGCCGGAGGATGGTTACCTGGAGATTGATGTCGGGGGCAATGAGACCAAGATTGCTCATGAGGGCACGCTACCCGAGGCCGTTATCGCTGTCTCTGCCGAGCCGGTCTCAGGCGCCTGGGGACGGTTGACGGTGAACATCGAGGACGCCTTTCGTCGCACGCCTGGGTCTCGAGGATACCGTCTAGCAGGCATGAAGGGTTTCCGCATCCGACAGGAGCTGACTCTAGCTTCGATCTCCGTGCTGGAGTAGGCCAGCGCAGGCATATCACACGTGCCGGGGCCGTGCGGCGGATGAGGGAGATGGCGCTACAGGGAAAGCAGGAAGGAGAAGAGAAGAACCGGCTATAAGGAATGCAGGAAGGCAGGAAAGGAGGAAGTCAAGGGGCAGGAGGGACAAGGGAATAATCAACACCGAACATGCCAAGAGTGCGAGAGAATGGAGTTGAGAGGTAGCCACAAGCGACGCGGTCGTGGTCCTCCCCGGCCCCTCATCTCTTTTCCTGCATTCCTGCCTTCCTTATAGGCCTTCTCCCTCTTCGGTTTTATTCCCTTGTCCCCATTCCCTTGTCCCCCGCGGCCCCGGCGCGCCGCCCGTCCCTACGGCCTGGCTACTTCGGGAGCATTCTCTCGAGCTTGGGGAGCTCGGGGTTTTGGGGATCGAGGGTGCGGATAGCTTCGAGGGCCTTGCGGGCGAGGGCGGCCCTGCCGGCGACGGCCCAGGCCTGGGCTCGGGCTATGAGGGCGGCCAGATGGGTCGGCTCGATGGCCGCGGCGACGGCGTATTCGCGGATGGCGGAGTCTACGGCGTCGGCGGCCTCGTGCTGCTTCGCGGCGGCAAGGTGTATCTGCGGGTCGTAGGGGTCTACGAAGATGGCGTCGAGGTAGGCTGCGGCGGACTCGGCGTGGCGGCCCTCGCCGGCGAGGAGCTCGGCGAGTTTGACGAGGGTGCGGGGGTTGGAGGCGACGAGCCGAGTGCCCTCGCGGAGGACCTCGATGGCTTGCTTGGGCTTGCCCGCCTTGACGTAGAGGTCGGCCAGGCGCTCCTGAAGCGTGGCGCCGCCCTGGAAGAAGCGGGGGTAGATTCTGCGGGCGGCCTCGAGCTCGGCGATGGCCTCGTCGGTCCGCCCCTCCTTCTCGGCGATGTTGGCGAGGTGGAATGGGGCGAAGAAGTAGGCGGGGTCGGCCTGTTTGGCGGCCTGGAGGTGCTTCCTGGCCTCGTCGGGCTTCTTGTCGTGGTTGAGGGCCACCAGGCCGAGGATGGCGTGTGCGCGGGCGAGCTTGGGGCTCAGCTCGATGGCCTTCGCCGCGGCCTTGCGGGCGTCGTCGGCGCGGCCGGCGGCCAGGCGGCCTGAGGCGACGTTGGCCCATAGGTCGGCGTTCTTCTCGTCTTTCTTGAGCTCCTCTTCGAGCTTCTTGAGTGCCTCCTTGTCGGGCGGGGGCTTTGGGGACTTTATCTGGTCGGCCCAGCGGCGGACGTAGGCGAGGGTCTCGTCGTTCAACTGTTTGAGGGTCTTGCCGGTGACTTTGGGCAGCACCTCCTCGGTCTTCTTGCCGTCGCGGTACAGGTCGAGCATCTTGCCGAAGACCTCGGGGCCGCAGGTCTCCTGAAGGTAGCGGCAGATGAGGAAGGCGTGGTAGTAGCACAGCGGCACCTGGGTGGGGAACTTCGGGCGGGTGAAGCCAGTGTTCAGGTCCTCGATGGGCAGGAGCTGGTTGTTCGCCAGGGCGTGGGCGAGCATGCCGTCCCAGTTCACCCGCGTGTCGCCCTCTTCCAGGACGCTGAGGCCCTCGGTGAGCCAGCGGGGGATGTTGTAGCGGGTCTTCTGGAGGGTGAGGACGTGAGCGAACTCGTGGATGAGGACGTGGCGCCAGTTGAAGGCGTTGGCGGGGTTGAGGCGGCTCAGGCGCGGGGAGGGCATGGTGATGACCTGACCGAGGCAGGCGCCCAGGGCGCTCAGGCCGGGCAGGCCCATCGTCCTCGCCGAGAACTCCTCGTGTTTGGGGAAGAGGAGCACCAGCGTCCGCTCGCCGTATTGCTTTGGGCCGACGGGTGTGACGGCGTACTTGCGGGCGAGCGATTCGTACATCGGCTCGAGGAGCGATTCGAGGTAGGGCCAGAGGATTCTCTCCTCGGTCTTGTCGAGCTTCACGTAGAAGTGGGGGGTCTCGTAGTAGGCGAACTCTTTCTTCTTGAGGTCGCGGTCCAGGACGGTGAGGGTGTTGTAGGCCCAGACGTTGAACTTGTTGAGCTCGAAGGCTTTGTCGAGGAGGCGATAGCCTTCGGCCTCCTCGCCGGCGCGGAGGAGGTTCATCCCGGCGAGGAAGTAGCCGTGCCAGTGGTCGGGGTCGAGCGCGATGGCCTTGCGTGCCCACTCGACGGCGGCGGGGGTTCGGCGGAGGCGTTCGCTGGCCTGGGCGAGCGTGGTGTAGAGCTCGGCGTACTTGGGGTTGATCTTGAGCACCTGCGCGATGGCCTTGTCGCGTTCCGCGGCGTCGCCCACGGCCTCGTAATGCGCGGCGAGGAAGGCGAGGGCGTAGGGATGGCTGGGGTTCACGGCCAGCGCCGCCTTCACCTCGGCCAGGCTCTCGGCGTGCTTCTCGTCCACCGCCAGCATCGTGGCCCTCACGAGGTGGGCGAGGGGCAGGTTCGGGTTGGTCTTGAGGGCGGCGTCCACGCCTTGCTGTGCGCCGGTGTGGTTGCCGTTGGCCAGTTGGATGATGCCGAGGCCGAGGTGGGCGACGGCCAGGTTGGGATTGACCTTCAGGGCGCCCTCGAAGCACTTGCGGGCGAGGGGCCAGGCATACTTGTCGAGGCAGTGGTAGCCTGCGGCGGCCAGGATGTCGGTGGACTTCGGGTCGAGGCCCATCGCCTCCTGATAGGCGTCCCAGGCACCCTTTGGGTCCTCCTTGCGGACGGCGCGTGCGACGGCGGCGAGGGCCTCCGCGCTCTTCGCCTTGTTCTGGTTGTAGAGCGCGAAGAAGTGGCTCACCTGGGCGTCGAAGGCGTCGCGTTTGCCCGTGAGGTCGGCCAGCTCGAGGGAGAGGACGCGAGCCTTGAGGTGCTCCTTGTCGCGTTCGATGGCGCGGGCAAGCGGCTTGGCCGCCTCGTCGTAGCGGCCGGCCTCCATGAGCGCAGTTGCCTGCCAGCAGAGGGCGTCGGGACTATCGGGTGCGGCCTTGGCGATGGCCTCGCCCTCGGCCACGGCCTCCTTGTAGCGCCCGGTCTCAAGGAAGGCCCTGATTCGCAGGCCGCGGGCATCGGCCTCGGCCTTGGGGTCGGGCTTGGCCAGGAGCGCATCGAGGGCCTTCAGGCCGTCTGCATATTTGCCCGCGAGGATGGCGTCGCGAGCCTTGTCGAGCTCGCTCTCGCCGGCGCGCGCCGCCAAACTGAGCAATAGTGCAGCAAAGGACAGGGTTGTGACACGCCGCAACATGGTCCTGATCGCTCTCCTCTTGCGGCCCTTAGGTCCCTGGGGTCCCTGTGGTCCCTTCCGCGCCATAGGGGGAAGGGACCACAGGGACCACAGGGACCACAGGGACCTAAGGGACACGGAACAGATCCCTCACTTGTCCAGTGCCTCCGGTGCCTGCTTGCTCAGCCTCATCGGCGAGGCGGCGTCCCAGGCGAAGGGCCTCAGCCGCACGGCGAAGCGCATGGGCCGGGCGAAGAGGCGGTACTCCTCCAGCTCGCGCGGGCCGCAACTGTTGCTGCCCAGGCCGTTGTGCGCGTGGTCGAGGTGCAGCACGGTCTCGGGACGCGGCACGAGGTCGCAGGTGTGAGTGGCCCTCGTCATGTCCTCCGGCGTGTTGTGCTGCACGTTCGCGTTGATGAGTGGCATGCCGACGGCGAGGAGGCCGGCGCCGCGAATGGTGGTGACGGCGGCCCAACGACAGTCGGCCTTGTTCCCATTCTCCTGCGGCCTGACGTAGGGCACATGTTGCGCGCTCACCGTGCCGCAGTAGACCCCCAGGCGCCCGCTCTCCTTGCGGTCCGCGTAGCACTCGTGGGGGCCGAGGCCGAACCAGGCGAACTGCTCGAAGCCCTCTGGCAGGTGGAGCTCGAGGCCGAAGCGCGGCAGCGGCGGCAGGCCATCCTTCAACGGCTCGAGGGCTGTCTCGATGATCACGTCGCCGCTGCCATAGATCGAGTAGGTTTGCTCGCAACGGAAGGGGGGCACGACGGCCCATGCGCCGAGGATGCACTCAACCCGCAGGCGAGCATTGGTGGCACAGGCATCTTGCCTGTGGCCGGGTTCGAAGCGGGTGATGCGTGGCACGAGGCGGTCATAGCCTGCGGCCCGCCATTCGTTGGCCACGTGCCTATCGTTGTCGGTGGGCGCGCGCCAGAGCTGCACCTTCGGCCCGCGGGCGAGGAGCGAAAGGCCGTTCCACTCCCAGGCCGCCATCTGCCCGCTATGGCGGTCGAAGGCGATGCGGAACTCGTCGCCCGCGACCTCGATCTCGTCCCTGGACTCCGTCACGAACAATGGGGGCATCGAGCCCGCGCGAATGGCGGGGGGCGACGGCGCCTCGGCGGGGAGCTGGAACTGGGCGAAGGCGACCTCGTGGCCCCTGGGCGCCCAGAGCGTCTCCTCCTTCAGCACGAAGCTCAGGTTCAGGAGTGTCCCGCGCGCAGGCACGGCGAACTCCTTGGACTCGTGAGCCGGAATGTCGAGCTCGGGCAGCGTGCCCTGGGCGATCGCACGGCCTTCTTCGAGGATGGCCCAGTGGCCTTCGAGGCATTCGAGCGAGGCGAAGTCGTTGCGGTTGGCGATGCGGATTCGCCCGGCCTTGAGATCGAGCGGCTCGACGTGGACAGGCTGGATGACGGCCTTGTACTCGATGAGGCCCGAGTGGGGCACGCGGTCGGGGAAGACCAACCCGTCAATGCAGAAGTTCCCGTCGTTCGGCTCGTCCCCGAAGTCGCCGCCGTAGGCGAACCACTCCTTGCCGTCGGGCGTGCGGCGGCGGATGCTGTGGTCGGCCCACTCCCAGATGCAGCCGCCGACGAGGCGCGGGTAGGCGCGGATGGCCTCCCAGTATTCCTTGAGGTTGCCCGGCCCCTGGCCCATCGCGTGGGCGTATTCGCATAGGAAGAAGGGGCGCGGGTCGTCCGCCACTTTGCCCTTCTCGATCAGGCGGTCAACGTGGGGGTACATCTCGCTCTCGACGTCGAAGAGGTCGCGGGCGAGGGGATGGGGGTTCTTCTCGGCGCGCTGGACGCAGTCGGCGCCCTCGTAGTGAATGAGGCGGGTGGGGTCGGCCTGGCGCATCCAGCGGGCCATCGCGTCGTGGTTCCGCCCGTAGCCCGATTCGTTGCCAAGCGACCACATGATGACGCAGGGATGGTTCTTGTCGCGCTCGACCATGCGAACGGCGCGGTCGAGGTAGGCCGCCTCCCATTCGGGGTCCTGCGAGAGGCGTCCCCAGGGCGCCATGCCGTGGGTTTCGAGGTCGGCCTCGTCAATCACGAAGAGGCCGTAGCGGTCGCAGAGGTCGAGCAGCCGCGGGTCGGGCGGGTAGTGCGAGGTGCGGATGGCGTTCACGTTGTGCTGCTTCATCAACCGGACGTCGAGCTCCATCAGGCCGATGGAGACCGCGTGGCCGGCGTCGGGGCTCATGTCGTGGCGGTTCACGCCGCGGATCTTGATGGGCGCGCCGTTGACGAGGATGCGCTGGCCCTTGACCTCGACCTGCCGGAAGCCGACGTGGAGGCGCTCGACCTCAACGGTCTTGCCCTTGGCATCGCGCAGGCTAAGGAGAAGCTCGTAGAGGCAAGGCTCCTCGGGGTTCCACTTGCGGGGGCTTGGGACCGCGGCGGCGGTTTCGACTGCGACCTCGCGCCCCGCGCCGATGATGACCTTCTGCATAACTGGCTGCTCGAGCACGACCGCGCCGTCGGCGTCGAGGAGCTTTGCGAAGACGCCATAGCCGCGGACGTCCTTCCGGCCGTAGTTCCGGAGCGACACTGCGACGTCGAGCCGCGCGTCGCTGTAGTCGTTCTCGAGCGGCGTGCGGACCCGCACGTCGAACATGTGGACGCTCGGGGTGGCGAAGAGCCAGACGTCGCGGAAGATGCCGCTGAGCCGCCAGAAATCCTGGTCCTCGAGGTAAGCGCCATCGGACCACTGGTAGACCCGGACGGCGAGGGTGTTCTCGCCTGGGCGAACAAGGGGCGTGACGTCGAACTCGGACGGGAGGTGTGCCCCCTGGCTGTAGCCCACCGGCTCGCCGTTGAGCCAGACGTGAAAGGCGGAGTTCACGCCCCCGAAGTGCAGAAACACCTGCATCCCAGCCCAGGCCTCGGGCAGCGTGAACGTGCGCCGGTAGCAGCCCGTCGGATTCGCGTCCGGCACGTGCGGCGGGTCAACGGGGAAGGGATACCGCACGTTGGAGTAGACGGGCTTGCCATAGCCGTGGAGTTGCCAGTTGCCCGGCACGGGCAGGGAGTCCCAGCCCGCGGCATCGAAGTCAGGCCGCTCGAAGCCCTCGGGCGCCGCGGCGGGCGAGGCGGCGTAGTGGAACTGCCAGGTGCCACTGAGGAGCTTTGCCCAGGGCGAGAGGCCCGGCTCGCCCAGCCGCGCCGTCGCCTCGTCGGGGAACGGCACCAGCGTCGCGTGGGCGTCAACTCGGTTGCGCTGGAGAACGTGCTGGTTCGCCCAGTCGGGGGCGGCGGTTGCCCGGCTCATCGCGTGCCTCCATGCCAAGGTAGTTTCCGTTGCGGAAAGTCCGGTCACAGGCGGGACGCCTGTGCCACCGCTGAGACAAGGGGCCTGGTGGCACAGGCCTCTGGCCTGTGATTGAGGCAGCAGCCCCTGCCACTTTCCGCAACAGGAACAAGGTAAGCCATCGAAACCCAACCATGATTCTATCAGCGTGGCGGCGGCGATCAAGCCCGTGTAGGCGAGCATGGCCCCCAGTTCTGGTAACTTGCTCGGGAGCCGTCTGAGCACTCGCCATGAAAGGAGAGTAGCATGGGAGCATGGCCCCCAGTTCTGGTAACTTGCTCGGGAGCCCCGACAGGGGCGTACTATATCAGCCCAGGGCGAAGCCCTGGGCAGCGGGGCCACCCGCGGGCCAGCCCTGAAGGGGCGTACTATGAGGCACGGACGACACCGTCTCCCCGTGGCGGTCAGTACGCCCCTACAGGGCTGCACCGGGGTGGTCTCCCGTTCCCAGGGCTTCGCCCTGGGCTGATATAGTACGCTCCGTTCGGAGCTTCGGAACTCACAGGGCTCACCAGGATTGGGGGCCATGCGCTGTGTAGACATGGTGGAGACAAAGCCCTCAACGCACTTGCCTGAGCGCTGACTACCCGGGGCCGTTCAGCTCCGCTTCGCAATCTCGCCCCTAAGCCACTCAACGGACTCCAGCTCCAGGTCGCAGAGGCAACTTGCCAGGAAGATCATCCCCTCGATTCGGCCCTGCCGAAGCCACTGGACACCCAGGCGGTACTGGTGCTGGAAGAGGTCGAGAGGCATGGGCTGGCGGGTGCCGTAGTCCCACATATAGCAGCCGAGGACCTTGCGCACGCCGAACGACACGGCCTCGAAATGTGTGAAGCTCGCCTCCAGGTTCGCGAGGTCGGCCGCCTTCCACGTCCACAGCGTCGCAATGTCGCACTGGCGAAGGTGGTCCCCGACGGGCAGGTTGAGCTGATGGGCGTAGAGGACGACCCAGAGGTCGAGCGGCCGCGGGCCGGCGCGGAGGCGCTCGCGGAAGCCCGCCAGGTCGGCCACGCTCCAGCGGGCGACCCGTCCCTCGGCGTCGGGCTCGTGGAAGAAGTCGTCCATCATCGCCCCGGCGATGTTGGGGAACCTGGCGGCCAGGCGCAGCACCTCGCCGAGGTCGGTCGCCTCATCGTTCCGCTTCGACGAGGAGTCGCCCACGATTGACCAGACGACCCGCTTCAGCGAGCTCATGGCGAGGGCGTGCTGGTCGAAGGGCGGCTGCGGCTTGCCGCCGTAGACCACCATGATGACGTTCGGGATGCCCATGTAGTGTGCCGCCTCGGTGGGCGTGATGCGGGTCGGCCGCGGCAGCCCCCACCCGGCGTTCTGAGCGCCCTCCTCGTGGGACCATAGCCAGAAGCGATTCCCGATGTCTTCCCCGCGCGAGTTGCTCATGCCGGGCCATCCTTTCCATTCCTGATCCCACATGATATGCGCGTGAGGCGTTCGACACAAGCAGCGCGTCCCATCCGGGTGCGATAGCAGGCCCGCGTGGCCTCAAAAGAGCGTGCTACGACGCTGCTGGGGAGGTTCCCTCCCGGCCCACGGCCTAAGGTCATCGTGCACGCCGGAGGCACCCGGATGCTCTCCCTTCTTGACCGCGGAACATGATTTCACACTTGTACAAGTGTGGAATCATCTCCCGGCGTCCGGTGCCTTCCGCAAGCGCCACCTGGGGAGTGCCGCCACGACTCCAGAGTGGCCAGTCGCTGCCCGCTCGCCGGAGGTGCCTCCCCCCGCCGCTGCCGGCCCGGGGAAGCGATTCCACACTTGTACAAGTGTGAAATCGTCTCCCGGCGTCCGGTGCCTTCCGCAAGCGCCACCTGGGGAGTGCCGCCGTGGCTCCAAAGTAGCCCGCCGCTGCCCGCTCGCCGGAGGTGCCTCCCCCCGCCGCTGCCGGCCCGGGGAAGCGATTCCACACTTGTACAAGTGTGAGATTATTTCTCGGCGCCCCTTGCCTCCGGCAAGTGGCATCGGAGGAGTGCCGCCGTGGCTGGAAAGAGCCATCCATCACCCGCGCGCCAGAAGTACTTCTCCGCTCTCGCTTCCGGCCCGGGGGGAAGATGATTCCATACTTGTACAAGTGTGGAATGACAGACGCGCACAAACTCATGTGAACGAGGACGGAAGGGACAGTCACGACGGCTGAGTGGCGCCCAATCACCGGTGCACCCAGGCAGGCCCGGCGCAGTCGAATGGGGGGGCCTGGTGCACAACGCCTCAATCGGGTCCGCCCCATCCCCGGCAGGCCCGCCGGCCGGTCAGACGCAGGCGAGCTTGAGGATTTCGTCGGCGTGGGCGGGGGACTTCGCGCCGAGGCTGATGAGGAACTGCTTGAAGCCCTGGCCGAACTCGCGCTGGAGGTCGAGGAGGTGCTCGGCGCCGTCGCACCAGAGGAAGACCTTGCGGCCGGACTCGATGGTCTTGTGGAGATAAGGCCACCAGCGGCGGTGCCAGGCCGGCTCGTGGCCGTCGCCAGGCGTCCACTGGAGCATCTTCAGCCTGGGCACCGACAGCAGGGCGTCGTGGTGGCACAGGGCGCCAGGGCCGTCCCAGTGGTACATGCAGTAGGAGACCCGCTCCGTCATCTCGGTGAGGACGGGGACCATGAAGTCGCGGAACATCGCCGGGGCGATCATGGCGGAGAAGTCGCACTGGAACTTGGCCATGCGTCCCGGCGCCCAGGCCCAGAAGACGGAGCCACCAACTTCGTCGCGGAACATGTCATAGAGGATGTCGTAGTAGTGGAAGTAGCGGTCGGTTATCTGGCGTAGGCAACTGCGGACCCATTCGGGGCGCTCGATGAGGTCAAGGAGGAGCGGCTCGGAGCCGCGCATGGCGGCCAGGGTGTCGAGGCCCTCGATGAGGTCGGGGAACTGGAGGAGGAACTTGCCCCTGCCGAGGCGGAGCTGCTCGCGCGCCAGGCGGAGGGAGAAGTCCCAGTAGAAGTTCGCGGGGTCGTAGTCGAAGCGTGCCTCTTCGGGGCTGGCCATGCACGGCTCGCACCAGACGGTCCCTGGGGTCTCGACGCCTCGGCAGCCGAGGTAGAGGGCGAGGCAGTTGGGCGCGAGGTCGGGCGCCACGCTGGGCACGGCCTCGCCGAGGTAGTGCGTGCCCACGCACGCGCGGGCCGACAGGTTCACGCGGTAGGCGAAGTTGGTGGTGGAGTAGCCCGTGACCCAGCCTGGGGGCTCGGGCATCGCGGGCCCGTCCTCGATGGGCCGCTCGCGCGGGGCGTAGAGCTGGAGGGCTGGACGCCCGATGTCGCCGCCGTTCCACCAGGTGG
>Ga0194112_10010105_pt1 | contig 11895 bp, 14 predicted proteins | sample TA2MahC400mmetaG_FD_146191 | JGI IMG/M metagenome (GOLD analysis project Ga0194112, IMG submission 146191) | Freshwater microbial communities from Lake Tanganyika, Tanzania - TA2015016 Mahale Deep Cast 400m | ecosystem: Environmental > Aquatic > Freshwater > Lake | place: Tanzania: Lake...
CCCGCCCGACGCGGCCTCCGCAGAGGCCGTCGTCCTTTGAAACTGCTGATGACTCTTGGGCAGAGGGTTCAGAGCCTCAATCAAATCGAAAAACCATCACAACCTTTCGTACGGTGAAACAAATGGGCTAGGAGCTCGACGGTAACATCTTGTGAACGGTAAACCCAGTCCTCCTCGATCCAAGGGTGGCTTTCCATCTGGAAGAACTGTCCACGGGGAATAAGCCGTCTGCCTGAACATGAGCCAATGTACTGGAGAACTTTGATGAAAGGAACGTTCTTCAAACTCATCGTCATACGCGCAGGGTTTGCCGCACGGTTCTCATCAGGCGGCTGGTAGTCTGTAACTAGAACAGGAAATGATTTCTCAGGATGACGCTGTTCCCAAGCGCGGCGCACGGTGGCAAGAGCGTCCTCGAAAGTGGCATTCTTCAGTTCAAAGACGGGAATGGTTTCGCTAGCAAATGCCTCAGCTTGCTTGACCTCATCGGCCGGCATAGAAGACCCAGCACGCATGACTGTCGCACAAAACAAGAAAAGCAAAACTGTGATTTTCATGATAACAACTCCCGTTGCTAATTGTTCTACGGGCGTACTTCCACTGATGCAGCCGTTTCTGGTTTCTGGCGTGGAGATTGTCACCGTGGTCTGGTTGTGTCAAGTGTGGCGCAGTGGGCACGCTGTTACGTGTGGCGAACTCACTTATCAGCTTGTTTCCCTCGAAAAAGGAGAACTATTGCGGATGAACCTGCGCCAGCCAGAAACCACGTTCCGATAAACAAGAGTGCCCAACTCGAATATTCAGATGGGTTCCGCCCAAGCCAGACCGGCAGCCAATAAAACCCAGTCGCCAGAACGAACGGCAAAACCACTGCACCGGCCCAGCGCAGAAGAGCCGGACGTACATAACCCAAAGGCCAAGCTAGAACCGCTGACAAGATTGCCACCAAACACGCCCCCGAACCGACCGAAAGCGACTCTAAGAAGTTTTGCGCCGTTAACATTGTCATTTACCGGAACTCATCGCCCTTGTTAGAGCGAGCCGGTTCTGGTTTCTGCGCGGAGATTGTCACCGTGGTCTGGTTGTGTCAAGAGGCGGCTGAAGCAAGGTTAGCCCCATCGGATTCATAAGCTCGCTCATACCCTGCTGAACTTGTAGATCAAATAGCCGACCAACAGCCAAAAGGTAAACCCAATCCAGAAGCTCAACTCCGAGAGGAAGACAAAGGTGCCGGCATCCTCTCGGCTGTGTAAATCCCAACTCGGCTTGCGCTTGCCGAATGTGACGACAAAGAGAACAATCTCACCCGTCCACGTAAAAATGAAATCAATGATCAACCGAATGACGAACTCAATAATGGCCTCTGCTGCAGCGCTCATCGCTCTCTTTGCCTTTCATTCATCGCTGTCGAAACCGTCAAGCTCGTTGGGGGCGTGCCGGTTCTCGTTTCTGGCGTGGAGATTGTCATCGTGGTCTGGTTGTGTCAAGCGTGGCGCGGCGTCGAATGAAGTGACGAAAACGTTCCGGATCGCTAACGATAGAACTCAAGCGCGCCGGCGCTTGCCCACATTGGCTGAAGTGCATGGTTATGCCTCATGTCTCTTGGTGCGGTGAAGTCGGCGGAATGCGCCGGCCGTACAAGAAACATCCGATACTGAGAATCAAGAGAGCCGCTGCCGTCCACATCAGTGAGTGCACCCCGCCAGTCAGACGGAGCATATCAGCCACCGTGTCACGGATCTGCTCCGGCGTCTTTCCATCCAGCCCATCAGCAAGCTGAAAGGCTGAGAGCAGGGTGAATACCGCGCCGGTAAGACAACATGCGACGGCGAGAATGATAAATGTCCGACCCGCAGTCTTCGCTGGCCGGCTTAACTGCCCGTACTCACCAACTTGCTTAAACGTAATATGCATAAGTTTGTTAACGGGACAAAGTTCTGATTTCCGTCGTGGAGATTGTCACCGTGGTCTGGTCGTGTCAAGCGTGGGCGGAAGAGCACGCTATTTCGTGACGGTACTTCGCGGCTTCGTGTACTCCTCACGCCAGTGTGGGTGTACGGAGGAGACCGGCAATTTTCCTGCCCTTTCAAAACCATCGTTGTCAGAAAGGTAAAGGGTCGGATGGACAAATCTGCGGTCGAGCCTGATCAATGGGCGGTAGAAAGCGCCAATGAAGTCGCCAGTGCCGAGCGCCTCGTGCCCGATCCTAGGCTGCCAAAGGATGGCAGTAGGCATAGCAAGACCAAACGAATACCTATCGCGGCCATCCATCTCAGGCTTCATCCAGTATCCGCCGAGGAACGAATCCAAACAATACGACGCAACGTAAATGAGAAATCCGCAGCAGGCTATCAAGGCAAGTTTTCGTGTGACGGTCATTTTACGGCCTGTCGTGCTTTACCAAAACTCGGTGCGCTTGTTTGCGGCATGTCGGTTCTGGTTTCCGTCGTGGAGATTGTCACCGTGGTCTGGTTGTGTCAAGCGCGGGGCGTGGCGCCGGTAGTCTCAGGTGCGTTCATTACATTTTGCTTCTGGGTGTGTAACCAAAGCGCTTCAAGCAATTGTCCAAAAGTTTTAATCCCTAGCTGCTCGTCAGGGGGAATCTTGGCATCGTACTCTCCCTCGTAATCTTCCAAGATGTCCCAATCAACATCGCCCCAAGTCGCATCGTACATCCCCAAGTCCTCAACGAGGCGGTCGTCGGGCAAGGCAGCAGACAAGTCGTACTCAAAATACCGAGAGCAAGCTTCACGAAACCACCGGATAAAATCGAGTGGGATGTCAGGAGCGAACCGGGCTTGCCATTCCTCGTGAGAAAACGACGGACGCTGCGACAGAAATCGAACTACCTCGTCACGTCGCAGCGGGTTTGGATCGTAAGGCATCCGAAGCTTGTCCGCGATCTTCAGAAAGAGCTTGTGCATGTGCAGGTGTAAACCATCAATAATTCTTGTTCACCGGTTTTCTCTCTTGTGGAGAGCGTATCGGTTCTGGTTTCTGGCGTGGAGATTGTCACCGTGGTCTGGCCGTGTCAAGCGTGGCGAGGAGAGCGGACAGCATTCAGCAATCAGCCTTCAACTTTCAGCGGTCAGCAAGGCGGAGTGGAACAGCGAAGACGCGAAGTCGCGAAGATTCTTCCCTTGGCACCTTCGCTGTTTCTCAAGTCCGTTATCAGCGGCGTTTCTGGTGCTGGCCGAAATCGCCTTCCATGATGCCACGAAAAGAAAGGTCTTCGTCCAAGTCCGGCCAGTGAAGGCCGTAGGGGGAAACCTCGATGTTGCTCAGTTGCGCCTCGGTGCCGCGAGCCAGACGCGGGTTCTGCGCGACCGGGAAACGAATCTCGACACCACTCTCCATCGTGACGGTGATGTGTCGGTCACGGCAAGTCGCCTTCAAAACTGTGTCAGTCAAGGTACTCATGCCACTTTTGGATTATAAGCTTTCTGTGCTCGTGCGCAAGCTCCTCGGCGCGTGCCAATTCTTGGACTTTGAGTCGCTGTGACTCCCGTAACTCGACGCGGTCTTCCATGTCGAACACTGCCTCGCCCCCGCCTCGTCGCACATGGACGTGAATGGGCCGGTGTTCGTTGCTGTAGAAGAAGAACCGGTATCCATCTTTTTCGAAGAGGCTTGGCATGCGCCGTCAAGGTAACGATTGAGCGACAGAAGGCAAGTCTTCTTTCTCACCGGAACTCATCGCCCTTGTTAGAGCGAGCCGGTTCTGGTTTCTGGCGTGGAGATTGTCACCGTGGTCGGGTCGTGTCAAGCGGGGAAGAGGGGAGCGGTCAGCAGTCAGCTTTCGGCATTCAGCAAGACGGAGTGGAACAGCGAAGTCGCTGGGACGCTAAGCGCGATAGACATCTTTTCGGTGTCTGACCCGCTGCACCTCGACAAGTTTCCACTCACGAAATACATTGTACACGACCCGATAATCACCCAACCGAATCCGGTAGGCGTTCTCCGAGGCAGTCAGCTTCTCCACGCCCTGCGGGAACGGATTCCAGCCCAGCGACTCAACCTCATCCACCACCCGCGCGGCCACGCTGGCCGGCAGTTTGCGCAAATCCTTCTTGGTGGATTTCTTCCACTCAACGCGAAAGGATGCCATCGCGTTTCAACTCTGCCTTGAACTTGTCGTGGGGAATCGTCGGCTCGTCGTGACGATCCGCAATGGACGCCAAATCCTCCAGATCCTCCATGAGCCTTTCGTAATCGGAAATGGGCATCACGACAGCGGTCTTCTTGCCATTCGGATTGGTGAGGTATTGCACGCTCGGTGTCATGTTCCTATTCTCGTCGAAAACACCGCCGATGTCGAGCCTCGCGTCAGCGGTTCTGGTTTCTGGCGTGGAGATTGTCACCGTGGTCGGGTCGTGTCAAGCGTGGCGCGAACGTCGCAGGACCAGCAGAGATGAGAAACCACGGAACACACTGAACACGAGGAAAAAATTCGTCTTCCGTGCCTTCCGTGTATTCCGTGGTTACCACTGCCGTGTTCCGGGGTGCGGTGGGAGTTCACGGCTTGGGCCAGCGGAGGTGTTGGTGGAGGAAATCGTAGGCGCCTTTGCCGTTGATGATGTGGCCGCCGACAAACCACTCGATCTCACAGCGGTCGCCGATGCCGAGTTTGGCCTGATACAAATGACGCACCTTGGCGAATTCGTAAGCGATTGCCTCGTCCGAGCCACAGCCGTCGAAGTGGCCGCGCTCGACCATGAACGGGCGCGGCGCGATCAATGCCGCCATTTCGGCGTAGTTGAACGTGCTGCCCAGATCGAACTCGAAGATTTCGTACTCGCCGGTCCAGACGTAGCTGAACGGGAGGCGCGTCGAGGCGTTCTTGGCAACCCACTCGTTGAAGTCGCCGGAGCAGATCGAGAGGCAATAGTTGCAGACCAACGGCGGCACGCGCATCGCGGTCTTGCCTCCGTAGCTGAGACCGTAGAACGCGATCCGTTGCGGGTCAACCGCCGGCAGCGTCGCGAGCCAGTCGGTGATCTGCTGGTGTTGCGGGACGATGATCGAGAACAGCGTCTTGCCGAGCGGGTTGGCCTTGCGCTGCAACGTGCGGAACCGGTCGCCGAAGATGTAGAGGTTCTGCGGCGCGAACGTGATGAAGCCGCGCTCGGCCAACACCGCGGCGAAACTCTGATAAGCGCGATGCCCACCAATCACGTCCGACGGACGGCCTTCGAGTCCGTGCTGACAGACTACGACCGGACGTTTGTCGCCGGGTTTGATGTCTTTCGGCAACAGTAGGATTCCGTAAGCGATCACGTCAGGGAAAACGTCGAGCACGACTTCGTAGGCGGTCCACTTGTCGGTTTCTTTCCAGAGACGAGTGCGCGGGTTCGCCGGCAATAGCGGCTGGTCGAACTTGCCGATGACTTCGTTGTAGAAATGGTCGCGATACCGCTCGACGCTCTTCTGGTATTTCTCCAGCGATGAGGTGTCGAGCTTCTTCATGAACTGCGCACGGACATACTCGCTTTCCCGGAGCAACCACTGGTTGTGCCGGTCAATCTCTTGGAACTGCCGAGTTTGGCGCTGCTGCGGGCCGGTAGCAATAGCCGGTCGCGGCGGGGACGCCGCTCCTACAAGTTTCTTTAACGCTTCGTCGTCGTTTAAGACCAGTTCGATGGGAACGGGGGCACGGGCGATTTCCTTTTTCACGTCTTCCAGTTTCGGGCTGACCAAGCGGCCGGGGGCACCGCCTTTGGCTTCGAGGGTCAGTTCGGGGCCGGGCGATGCCTCGACGATCAGAGTGCGCGGCGCGATCATCGCGGCGAGGTCGGCGTCGCGGAAGTGGTTGAGCAGGCCGAAGACGTTGCGGTCAATCGGTTCCTGCCAGAGGTTGCGTCGGTCGTCGAAGTAACCGCTGACAAGCGCGGTATCAATCCGCGTGTCGAGCGCAGCGGCGTAGAGTGCGAGCATTCCGCCTTCGCCGTAACCGGCGACGACGATCTTGGCGTCGTTTTGTTTGGCGAACCAGTCCACGACAGCGAGCACCTTCTGCACTTCGTAGCCGATCAGATGCCGGCCAAGCTCAAATGCGCTGCGATAAAGGAATTCACGGCTCGACACGGTGGATCGGTTGTTACGCTTCTCAAGGCGTCGGTCAATCAGCACGGGTACGACGACGCGGCAACCACTCGCCGCGAGGCGCGCCGCGAAGGTGAATTGCTCCGGTGTCTGGTCGGCGTCGGGAATGGCGATGACGTTGAGGACCGGTTTGCCGTCGGGCATGAAGAGCAGACCTTCGCCGTGGACATCTCCGAACGCCGGCCAGCGGACGGCGTGGACATTGCGTCCGACAAGCGAAGATTGCGCGGTCGTGGCGACAAACTCCAGCCCGTCGAATGGCACACGCGCGTCGCGGACGCCGAGGATGTGCGCGAGCCGTTCGCGGTCACCGGCTTTGACAGGACGCTCGAAGGCTTTGTCAATCTCGCGGAGCAGAAACCTGTCCGCGCCAGCGACGAGGTTGGAGGCGATGTCGCCGGTCATCGTCAATGGTTGAGTGCCGTGCAGATTTGAAGAGTGGGGCAAGCTTCCAGCTTGCCCAAGCAAAGGAATGGGCAACCAAGATGGTTGCCCCACTACAGCGGCACAACTTTGCAGGATGAGGAACGCTGCGAGGTGACGCATGGTTATCCGTGGTTGCGGTGGAGTTTGCGGGCGATGAGGAGCGCCATTTCGAGGGACTGCTCGTAGTTGAGGCGCGGGTCCACGTCGCTGACGTAGGCGTGTTCGAGGTCGGCTTCGGTGATGCCGCGGGCGCCGCCGAGGCATTCGGTGACGTTTTCGCCGGTCAATTCGAAGTGAACGCCGCCCAACTGTGAACCGCAAGCGTGGTGGATTTCGTAGGCTTGATCCAACTCCGAGAGAATCGCGTGAAAGTCGCGGGTCTTGCGGCCCGATTGGGTGGTGATGGTGTTGCCGTGCATGGGGTCGCAGACCCAGAGCACGACTTGATCGCTGTAGCGGATGGCGTCAATCAGGGGCGGCAAACCCTTGGCGATGTTGCCGGCGCCGAAGCGATGGATAAAGGTGAGGCGGCCGGGTTCGTTTTGGGGGTTGAGGACGCGGGCGAGTTCAGCGAGTTCGGATGGGGCGATGTGGGAATCAATTTTCACGCCAATCGGATTCGCGATGCCCCGGAAAAACTCGACGTGCGCGCCGTCGAGATTGCGGGTCCGGTTGCCGATCCATGGGAAGTGGCACGTGAGGTCGTACCAGCCGGTGCGGTGCGGGACGACGCGGGTCTGCATTTGTTCGTAGGGCAGGTGCAAGCCTTCGTGGCTGGTGTAGAACTCCATCCGTTGCAATTCGTGCAGGCGTCGCCCGGCGAGGATTTCGAGGAATTTCAGGCTGTCGGCGATGTTGTTGACGATGGCGGTGTATTCCTCGGCGAGCTGGGCGTACTTGACGAAGCGAAGGTTCCAGTACTCAGGATGCCGAAGGTCGGCAAAGCCGCCGTCCACCAGGCTGCGGATGAAATTCAGCGTGAGGGCCGATCGTTCGTAGCCCCGCAGCAACAACAACGGGTTCGGCGTGCGCGCTTCCTTGGTGAACTCAGGCCGGTTCACCATGTCGCCGCGGTAGGTCGGCAGCGTGACGCCGTCGCGGGTCTCGGTGTCGGAGGAGCGCGGTTTGGCGTACTGGCCGGCGAAGCGGCCGACGCGGATGATCCGTCGCTGGGAACCATAGGTGAGCACCATGCTCATGTTCAGGAGGACTTTGAGCTGGGCGACGATGGGATCGGAGCGGCAATCGGCGAATCGCTCCGAGCAATCGCCGCCTTGAAGCAGGAACGCCTCGCCGCGCGTTGCTTGGGACAGGAGCGCCTTGAGGTTTTCCACCTCCCAACTTGTCACCAGCGGGGGAAGGCGCGAGAGGACTTGCAGCGCGCGATCAAGCGTCTCCGCATCAGGATAAGAAATGGCCTGACTGAGTTTTTTTTGTTTCCACGAATCGGGTTTCCATTCGTTCATTTGGATCTCTCCTCTTAGCCAATCATTGGACGCGACAGCGCAAAGAAGCTTCACCGGTGCGCGCGGACTCTTTCTGTTGGCGACCGTATCTTCGCAACATTGTCAGATCAAGCCTTTGCAGCGGATGCCCCGGTAGATCACCATGTGGTCCTGCAACTGGATCATCGGCTGCTCGTTCTGCCAGAAGTTGCGGTGGACGAACTCGGTGATCTCGCGCCGCTGTTTTTCGCTGTAGGGATGGACGTCGGGGTAGAGCAGAATCATCCAGACCACGGCCATCAACTTCTCGAAGTCGGGAGCGCGGAACCGCACGCGGTTGGTTTTCACGAGAACCTGTGCGTTCCGGAAGACCGGCCGTTTCTTCAGCGTCGCGGCGAACTCGCACAGGTCCTGTTCGTTGCGCGCGCCGAAAAACTTTCCGACGAAATGATTGTACAGCCACGTCGTCGTCGTTTGGTCGTCGCCGTGGTTGGCCATCAACACGGCGTGGAGCGCGCCCGTGGAGGCGAGCGCGGTCTTGTAGAGGTTGGACAGGATCGGGAGCCAGTCCGCCTCGACGCAATAGTACAACGAATGGTGCAGGGTGATCAACTCCACCCGCCCGCCGGCCAGTTCCGCCTCGACGAAGGCGCGCGTCTTGCGCGGGTCGGGGAACACCTCCTTGATGTCCGCCCGCACGACCGAGGCGTGGTCGGTCGCTTGCCGGTGGATGCGTTCGCGCAGGATGTCCAACGACGTGTCGTCCATGTCCAGCAGGTGCAGCCCGCCGCGGAACGCCGTCTCGAGGATTCGGAATTGCGGTTCTGCGCCGGAGCCGATGGAGAGCGCCTTCATCGGTTTGGTCAACGGCAGCGCCTTGTTCAGTGTGCGGATGACGTTGGCCAGCACCTCGCCGATGTCCACTTTGTCGTTGCTGAAGCGCGACCAGATTTTGTCCTCGTGATAGATGTTGGCCTCCGCGACGCGCAGGCCGCGTTCGATTTCCTGGCTGTAGCTGGCGGTCGTCATCATCGCCTCCTGATGCAACGGGTCAACGATCAATTCTTGGGGAACGAGGCGCGATGGCGCTCGTAGGCTTTGTTAAAGTCAGCGCGGGTGTTGAATCCGTAGAGCTTGAGCGCGGCATCTGCGTCGTCCTTGGCGATCATGGCGTCAATGAACTTCGGCAACAACGCGCGTCGCTCAGCCGTGTGTGTCAGAAAATCAACCACAATTGCCGACTCGGCGTAGAAGGAGCGCAGCGCTTGTTCCTGTTCCGGGTATTTCTCGGCGTCGAACAGCTTGTCGAGGGGGAACGGCTTGGCTCTTCCCACATACGAGCGAAACGTCGTGAGATCCACGATTCTTTTGAGTCCAAAGTACTCGGCCACACCTTCGTTGAGCCAGAGGGGCACGCGCCCGTTGAAGAACCGGTTGAACACCAGATGCGTCATCTCGTGCGCCTGGACGTGGGCGAGGGAATCGAATTGCCTGTCGGAAGTAACGGAGAGATAGAAGAACTCATGGCTCCGCGCCACGCCTCCCGTCGTGTCGGCGAGTTTGACTTGTCTCTTAAAACTCTTCCAGTCAGCGGGGTCGTGGAACGCGAACACGTGGGATTTCAATGCGCCCATGAGGTCGTGGCGGAAGCCGAAGAATTCACGAGTATCGGCGTAGAACTTCTCGCAGCGACGGGCAATGGCGTCGGCATTGGCGAAGAAATGGACGACGAAATGTTCGGTCTCCCCGTGTTTCCATTTCGTGCTTGTCTCCAGCGCGAGAATTCCCCAGTCGCTGATCTTCTTGTTCGAGAGTTTGTCGAACGGTTTTTCATCGAGATAAAAGTTTCGCGCTTGCGAGGTAGTCGCCGCGCTCACTGACGAGGCGGGCTGATCGGAGGCGGGCTTGAGACGTTTCATCGCCGTCACCAGGTCTTTCGGGTCGGCAAACTCGAACTTTCGGTCGCCAAGTTCGACGAGCACATGCACTCCGTAATACTGGTCGCCGTCTTGCGTGTTTTTGTTACTGAACGCTCCGTGTCGAAAAACGGTTTCCTCCAGTAGGAATGACACCGGTTCCAACTCGATGCTGGTGGGGCGCATCGGCGGCAAATCCGTCTGGCATTTGGCTTCCTTTGCGATCTTTAGATCGCTCACCGTTCGCCCGCGTCCGACGACGGTGTAATTGACAACGGCCCCCGAAAGTGGGGCAGGGGACATGTTCAGAAGTTTGAGCACCAAAGTCATCTTCTGCGTGCGCTCGGCGACCTCCGGGGTATGCATATCCATGTTCCCTTTTCGGGCGACCGCCGCCTTCTGTTTAACGACGCGAGAAGTTGCCTCTTTTTTCTCCACCGTCACCTGGACCGGAAGCACCCCCTGCGCGACAACGCCCGATGCCGTCCAGTAGCCCGCCAAAACCAGAATTACGATCAATGTTTTCATCGTGCCTCCATATAGCGCACTCTTATCCGTAAAGAGCAGAAACGACAATCAGAATTTGCGCCCAAGATGTTTGTTGGATACGCAAAATCCTTGCAACGGCAGCCTTCTGTCCGCATCATGCGCGGCATGACAGGACCAGAAATCATCGGATTGTTCGACAAGTACGTCATGCCCACCTACGGGCGGTATCCACTCGTTTTTGTGCGAGGGAAGGGGACGCGCGTGTGGGACGCTGACGGCAAGGAGTATCTCGACTTCGGCGGTGGCATCGCTGTGAACGTGCTCGGCCACGCCGCGCTGGCAAGCGCGCTCGCGAAACAGGCCGACATCCTCGTCCATTGCTCGAACCTTTATTACACCGAGCCGCAAGGATTGCTCGCGAAGAAACTCGTCGAGCTTGTCGGCGTTGAAGGGAAGTGTTTCTTCTGCAACTCCGGCGGCGAAGCCAACGAGGCGCTTTACAAACTCGCCCGCAAGTTCGGCCACGACGCCGGTAAGTACGAGGTGCTGACGTTCACCAACAGTTTCCACGGGCGCACGCTTGCCGGGATTTCGGCGACGGGTCAGGAGAAGGTGAAGAAAGGGTTTGAGCCGATGGTGGACGGGTTCCGTCACGTGCCGTTCAACGACCTCGACGCCGTCGCAGCGGCCATCGGGCCTAAGACGGCGGCGATACTGATCGAGCCGGTTCAAGGCGAGAGCGGCATCACGCCGGCGAAGCCGGAATTTCTGCGCGGGCTGCGAAAGCTCTGCGACGAGCGCGGGTTGCTGTTGATGTATGACGAAGTCCAGTGCGGCATCGGTCGGACGGGCGAGTTCTGCGCGTGGCGGGCCGTTGCGCCGGACGTCGTGCCGGACGCGATGTCGTGGGCGAAAGGTTTGGCGGGCGGCTTTCCGATTGGCGCGGCGTGGGCGCGGAAACCGTACGCGGACCTGCTCGGCCCCGGCTCGCATGCCTCGACGTTTGGCGGCACGCCACTGGCGTGCGCTGTCGCGCTGTCGGTGATTGAAGAGATTGAAAAGGAAAATCTCATGGCCAACGCGCGCGGTCTCGGCGCGCATCTCATGGCCAAGCTCCGGTTGGTGCCGGGCGTGACGGCGGTGCGCGGTCTCGGCGTAATGATCGGCGTGGACACGGCGATGGAGAATCGCCCGCTCGTCAACAAAGCCGCCGCGCGCGGCCTGTTGCTCGTGCCGGCGGGGACGAACACCGTCCGGTTCCTGCCGCCGTTGAACATCACGATGGCGGAAGCCGACGAGGCGGTTGGCCGATTTGCGGAAGCGTTGGCCTGAGCGGTTCAACCGCGCGGCTTGTTGCCTGTCAACAACCAGAGCGCCGGCATCACCCACCCATCCGACTTGCGACGGTGTCGCCCATACACCGTGATCTGGCTCGGATTGAGAAACACCTGGCGGAACCCGGCGGCGCGGGCTTTCATCTGGTGGGTGACGTGCTCGATGTCGTTGCCCGCATACCT
>Ga0194112_10010110_pt1 | contig 11891 bp, 8 predicted proteins | sample TA2MahC400mmetaG_FD_146191 | JGI IMG/M metagenome (GOLD analysis project Ga0194112, IMG submission 146191) | Freshwater microbial communities from Lake Tanganyika, Tanzania - TA2015016 Mahale Deep Cast 400m | ecosystem: Environmental > Aquatic > Freshwater > Lake | place: Tanzania: Lake...
CCCCTCTACCTGGTGACCGGCGGTGCCGGGTTCATCGGCACCCATCTCGTGGGCGCCCTGGCGCGTCGCGGGGATCCCGTCAGGGTGCTGGACAACTTCTCTACAGGGACCGCCGCGAATCTCGCCTTTGCGCTTGGTCGCGAAGTCAGCGAGCCAGAGGGCGGCGGCGTCGTTCGTTACGGCAACGCTGAGATAGTGCGCGGCGACATCCGCGATCCCGCGGTCTGCGAGCGCGCGTGCCATGGCGTGGAGATCGTGCTCCACCAGGCGGCGATGCGGTCGGTTCCCCGGTCTGTGGAGGATCCGGTCGGGGTGAACGAGGTCAACGTCACCGGCACACTGCACATGCTGCGCGCCGCCGCCCGGGCAGGTGTGCGGCGGTTCGTGTACGCGTCTTCGTCCTCGGTGTACGGCGACAACGAGGCCCTCCCCAAGCAGGAGGATCAGATCCCGATGCCGGCATCGCCATACGCCGCCTCGAAGCTGGCGGGCGAGCACTACTGCCGGGTGTTCTCCCGGATCTACGGACTGCCGACCGCGGTTCTTCGCTATTTCAACGTCTTCGGGCCGCTCCAGGACCCACATTCGGCATACGCCGCCGTGATACCGCTGTTCATCGCGCGGGTACTGGCGGGCCGGCCGCTGGAGATCCACGGCGACGGCCTGCAGTCTCGGGACTTCACCCACGTGGACAACGTCACATCCGCCAGTCTCCTGGCGGCCGACGGTCCCGACCTGCGCGGTGAGCCGGTGAACGTCGGATGCGGCGAGCGCTTCACTCTGCTCGAGGTGGTCGAGGCCGTCGCGCAGATTACCCGGCGTCGGGTGGAGGTGCGGCACACAGGAGCCCGCCCGGGAGATGCCAGACATACCCAGGCCGACATCTCCAGGGCGCGCGCCTGCCTTGGGTACGAGCCGGTCGTCGGCTTTCGAGAGGGCCTGGAGCGCACCGTGGCTTTCTTCTCTCGGCAGCATTCCTCTTGAGGAGGTGGTGTTCGTGGACCTCAAGGCCTACATACGCGACGTGCCCGGATTCCCGATCGAGGGCGTCATCTTCAGGGACATCACCCCCCTGCTGCGGTCGCCGGAAGCGTTCTCGCATGCGCTGGACGCGCTCGAGGCCTACTGCCGGCCCAAGCGGCCGGACGTGATTGTGGCGATCGAGGCGCGCGGCTACGTCCTCGCCGCGCCGCTGGCGCTCCGGCTGGGCGCGGCGTTCGTGCCGGCGCGCAAGCCTGGCAAGCTGCCGTGGAAGACCATACGCGAGGAGTACCAGCTCGAGTACGGGGTGGCGGCGCTGGAGATGCACGAGGACGCCATCACACCAGGGCAGCGGGTAGTGATCGTGGACGACGTGATAGCGACCGGAGGCACGCTGAGCGCAACCCGCCGGCTGGTCGAGCGCCTGGGCGGCACGGTTGTGGGGATGGCCTGCCTGGTGGAACTCACGTTCCTGAACGGCCGGAGCGCGCTGGAGGGGGCAGAGCTGTTTTCGGTGCTGACCTACTGATGCTGAACGACACCCTCCGCTACCGCGACTTGCTCGTCGCCCTGGTGGCGACCGAGCTCAAGGTCAAGTACCGGGGATCTGCACTGGGATTACTCTGGTCGCTGCTCAATCCGCTGGCGCTGATCCTGATTTACTCGGTCGCATTCCAGTACATCATTAGGATCCAGATCGAGCACTTCACGGTCTTCCTGATCGCCGGGTTGCTGCCGTGGGGTTTCTTCGCCGGTTCAGCGACGGCCTCCACGGTCTCTCTCATGGTCAATGCCGGGCTGCTCAAGAAGGTCCACTTCCCGCGAGAGATACTTCCCACCGCGACCGTGCTCTTCAACCTCATCCAGACGATGCTCGCCCTGGCGGTCTTCCTGCCGTCGCTGTTCGTGCTACGGGGGGCTGTCCCCTGGACGCTTGTGTTCTACCCGGTTGTGCTCGTGCTGCAGGCGGTGTTTGTCACCGGCGTGGCGCTGGGGTTGTCGGCGCTGACTGTCGCCTTCCGCGACCTGCGCCACCTGACGGAGGTGGGGCTGACGATGCTTTTCTGGCTGACGCCGATCGTCTACCATATCTCGATGGTGCCCGCCGGAATGCAGACGGCTTTCAGGCTGAATCCGATGACGTCCTTTGTTTCGGTCTATCAGGACATCGCCTACTGGGGACGCCCGCCCAGCGCCGGCGACTTCCTGGTGCTGATCGGCTGGGCCGCCGCTACGCTTCTGGTTGGCTGGACGATCTTCCGGCGCAGGGCTCCGTACCTGGCGGAGGAACTCTGAGATGAGCCCCGCGATCGAGGTATGCAGCCTCTGGAAGCGCTTTGTGCTGCGCCACAATCGCGCCGAAACACTAAAGTCACGCATTATGGGCATCTTCGACTCCCGCCTCCGCGAGCGGCGCGAGACCTTCTGGGCGTTACAGGACGTGACGCTCAGCGTGCAGCCGGGGGAAACCCTTGGCCTGATCGGGCCAAACGGGTCGGGCAAGAGCACGCTGCTACGCATCGTCGCCCGCACGCACTATCCAACCCGCGGCACCGTGACGGTGCGCGGCCGGGTTTCACCAATGTTGGAGATTGGCGTCGGGTTTCACCAGGAACTAACGGGGGCGGAGAACATCTACCTGAGCGGTTCCCTGCTGGGCCTGTCTCGCAGCGAGGTCGACCGGCTCTACCCGGCGATCGTCGAGTTCTCCGAGCTCGAGGATTTCATTGACGTGCCGGTCAAGAACTACTCGAGCGGGATGCACGCGCGCCTGGGGTTTTCGATCGCGGCCCACCTCGACCCGGACATTCTCCTGATAGATGAGGCGCTGAGTGTCGGAGACGAAGGGTTCCAACGCAAGTGCCAAGAAAGGATGCAGAGGTTCCGTGCGCGGGGAGTCACGATAGTCTTCGTATCGCACAACATGCGTGCGGTCGCCTCACTCTGTGACCGGGCTTGCCTGCTTGTGCACGGGAAGGTGCAGGCGTTGGGACCAGTTGATGCCGTCGAGTCCCGCTACCAGGAACTCACCGCCGCCCTGACAATGGGGGCCGAGCGTGCACTGGGGCCCGAGCTTCCTCCGCGCCCGGGAAGCCTTCCGTGAAGGCCCTCGTCCTCGCTGGTGGAACGGGTACGCGGCTGCGTCCTCTCACATACTCCATGGCCAAGCAGCTCGTGCCGGTGGCCAACAGGCCCGTCCTGCACTACGTGATGCAGCACCTGCGCGACGCGGGCCTAGAGCGGGTCGGGGTTGTCATCTCGCCGGAAACCGGCGGGCAGATCAGGGCGGCGCTGGAAGCGAATCCCTGGTGCCTGCAGTTTACGTTCATCGTGCAGCCGCAGCCGCTCGGGCTCGCGCACGCCATCAAGGTGGCGCGCGACTTTCTGGCCGAGGATCCCTTCGTGATGTACCTTGGCGACAACCTCATCGGGCAGGGGATCCGCGACTTCACGCGGTCGCTGGCCGAGACCGGGGCCGATGCGGCGATACTACTGAAGGAGGTCGCCGACCCGAGGCTGTTCGGCGTGGCGGAGGTGGACGGCGCAGGCCGCGTGCTACGCCTGGTGGAGAAGCCCGCGGATCCCCCCAGCCGCCTGGCGCTGGTAGGTGTCTATGTCTTCTCATCGGAGATCCATCAGGCGATAGACACGCTGCAACCCTCACATCGGGGCGAGCTCGAGATCACCGATGCGATCCAGCGTCTGCTGGAGCAGGGCAGGCGCGTGCACAGTACGATCTTGAATGGCTGGTGGCTGGATACCGGCAAGAAGGATGACCTGCTAGAGGCCAACCGCGTCATCCTTGACGAGTGCATCGAGCGCGATCTGCGCGGTGAGATTGGTCCCAGCAGCCGGGCGGACGGCCGCGTGTCACTGGGCGCTGGCGCGCGCCTAATCGGCTCGACCGTCCGGGGTCCTGCTGTGATCGGAGAGGGTACCGTCATCGAGCGGTCGTTCGTCGGTCCCTACTCCAGCATCGGCTCCGGGTGCCTGGTGGCGGACTCGACGGTGGAGCACCTGGTGATGATGGACGGGGCGCGCGTAATCGGTGTGGCGCGGCTTGAGGACAGCCTTCTCGGCAAGAACGCGGTCGTGCGGCGAGCCCCGGGAAACCGTAGCGTCTGCCGGCTCATCGTTGGCGAGGACTCCGAGGTCGAGCTGTAGGACTTGGACGGCCCGGGCGGGCGGCCGGAAGAACGAAGTAGGAATCAGCCCAAGCGCAACGAATCCGGCGTTGACGGTGCAATGTTGCCGGCTACCCTGCGGCCAATTGTGGTCTAGACCAGGGGCTAACGCGGGCGAGTCTTCCCGACCTATATGCTGAGGAGGACTCCATGAAGATCGTGATCACCGGCGCGACCGGTCAGCTGGGACATGAGCTGGTCCAGGCCCTATCCGGCAACGATCTCGCGGCATTCGGTCGCCTCGAGCTGGATGTGTGCGACTTCGTGTATACGCGAAGGACAATAGCCAAGATCCGGCCCGAGGTCGTCATCAATGCCGCCGCCCTCACCAGGGTCGACGACTGTGAAACCGAACCGGAACGCGCCTTCTGGGTGAACACCTACGCGGTGCGCAACCTAGCACAGGTGTGCGCTGATCTCGATTGCACGCTGGTCCATGTTAGTACTGACTATGTCTTCGATGGGAGGAAAGCGAGTCCCTATTCAGAAGATGATGCTCCAAATCCGCTCTCAGTCTATGGAATCTCAAAGCTGGCCGGGGAATTCTTCGTGCGCAGTCTTGTGCGGCGTTACTACGTCATACGGACCTCCGGGCTCTACGGGGTGGCAGGCGCAGGCACCAGGCGTGGGAACTTCGTGGAGAAGATAGTGCGCGCAGCAGAGCGAGGCCAGCCGATCCGGGTTGTGGACGATCAGGTGCTCGCGCCGACTGCGGCCGTTGATGTTGCTCGAAAGATCGGGGAACTGCTGTCCTGTGACGATTATGGGGTGTATCACATCACGGATGCGGGGCAATGCTCTTGGTTTGAGTTCGCAAAGACGGCCCTCGCGCTGTGCGGGATTACCGCGAGTATCGAGCCGATCAGCAGCGCGGAGTTTTCGGCGCGGGCTCGCCGCCCGAGCTACTCCGTGCTGGCACGATCGAGGCTTGCACAGATTGGTGCCGACGACCTACCACCCTGGCAGGAAGCGCTGAGCGGGTATCTCCGGCAGCGGGCACGTCTGCGTGTGAGTCGCCCGCAGGGTTAATGGGGGCTGACCGATGGATTTGATCCAAGGTGTTCTCGTGCGTCCGCAGAGGCTCACCCCAGACGATCGGGGCTACCTGATGGAGATGCTTCGAGGCGACTGGCCGGAATTCCAGCGCTTTGGCCAGGCGTATGTGACCGCGTGCTACCCTGGAGTCGTCAAGGCCTGGCATCTTCACGTCCGACAATGGGACTACTTCTCCTGCGTGCACGGAACCGCGAAGGTCGTGCTCTATGATGCTCGCGAGGACAGCCCAACCCGTGGGCGGGTTAACGAGTTCTTCATCGGCCCCTTGAGTCCTCGCCTCGTAGTCATCCCCCCCATGGTCTACCATGGCTTCACTGCGGTTGGCACTGGATTGGCGTTGATCGTGAACATCCCAACGGAGACGTACAACTATCAGGAGCCCGATGAGCACAGAGTGCCGTTTGACGACCCGGCGATCCCGTACACATGGGCGCCCAGGCACCGATGAATCCACATAGCACAGGGCGGCCATCGGCACCCCCGATGTTGCGCCTGCTGGTCACAGGGGGAATGGGGTTCATCGGAAGCAACTTCATCCGCTACGCGCTGCGAACGCGGTCCGTGTGGACGATAGTGAACCTTGACAAGCTGACATATGCCGGGAACCCGGCGAACCTGGCGGACATCCAGTCCTGTGATGGCGGAGGACGCTACCGCTTCGTGCTGGGGGATATTCAGGACTCTGCGCTGGTCACACGGATCCTAGACGAAGGAATCGATGTAGTGGTTAACTTCGCCGCGGAATCTCACGTGGATCGCAGTATCATGGATCCCGTTCCGTTCCTCCAGACCAATGTACTCGGGACGCAGGCCTTGCTGGATGCCGTGCGCGGAAGATCCCTGGAGAGGTTCGTTCAGGTCTCCACCGATGAAGTCTATGGCCCTGCGCCTGCGGAGATCGTCTTCACAGAGGAGACTCCTTTTCGCCCGACAAATCCCTATGCCGCCAGCAAGGCGGCCGCGGATCTCCTGTGCTTTTCTTCCCACAAGACATACGGGACCCCGGTCGTCATCGGCAGGCCTACGAACAACTACGGCCCATGTCAATACCCTGAGAAGTTCATCCCGCTGGTGATCACTAGGGCCTTGGAGAACGAGCCCATCCCGATCTACGGCGACGGCCAGCAGATTCGAGACTGGCTGTATGTTGAGGACAACTGCGAGGCGCTCTGCTGGCTCGCCGAAGCAGGCCAGCCAGGGGAGGTCTACAACATTGCCGCCAGGACAGGCGTCCCCAACCGGGAGGTGGCGGAGCGCATCCTCAATCTCGTGGGCCGGCCCGTTTCGCTACTTCGGTCGGTAGCCGACCGCCCTGCTCACGACCGCCGCTACGCCCTCGACGACACCAAGATCCGCGTCGCCATGGGCCTCTTCCCGGCGTGGACGCTCGATAGAGGGCTGGAGGCGACGGTTCAGTGGTACGTCGCCCATCCCCAATGGTGGCGCCCGATCAAGAGCGGCGAGTATAGGCGCTTCTACGAGGACTGGTATTCGCAGCGATGAACGAGAGAGCTGCTCGGGGCCCGCAGATCGTGCTGTTGGGGCACTTTGGCGCTGGCAATGCCGGGGACAACGCGATTCTCCTGGGCTCGCTTGCCCTGCTGCGCAGCCGGATCACCGAAGGCACCTTTCTTGCCGTCTCGTCCGATCCCGCAGAGACCGCTGCGCTTGTCCCCGACCTGACGGTCATCGACGCAGGCGATGCCCAGACTGTGCTGACAGCCCTCCGGACGGCCGACCTGGTCATCGTGGGCGGCGGGGGGATCTACCACGACTACCTGGGGTTCAGCCCGCTAGCAGTCTTGAACTCCACAGAGCCGTGGGCGCGCATGCTGTACGCCTACCCGTTGTTGGCGTGTATGCTGGGCCGCCCGACCATGATGCTGGCCCACGGGATTGGACCCCTACCGTTCCCGGACGGGCGCGCGGTTGTCGGCCACCTGGCCAATGCCTGCGATCTCATTACCGTGAGGGATGTGCAGTCGAAAGATCTCCTGGTCAGGTTGGGCGTGGCGACATCGAAGGTGTTCGTCACCGCCGATTCGGCGTACTGTCTATCCCCTGCCCCGGATGCAGAGACACGCCGCGTGCTTGAGGCGGCAGGGGTGCCTGCTGGCAGCTTCATCGCCGTCTCGGTGCGCCCATGGGAGGTCCCCGGCGCACCGGTGGGATGGGAGGTTCCCTTTGCCGCGGCGCTCGGTGCCCTGAGCGGGGAAGTCGGGCTGCCCGTCGTTCTCGTACCGTTTCAGACGAAGGGGCCTGATGATCGTGTGCCCGCAGAGCAGATCCGGGCAGCGATTGATACCCCTCTGGGTGCGTGCGTTCTGGGCGATGGCTTGAGGCCAGAGGTCATCGCCGGGGTATTGCGGATGGCGCGGATGGTCGTGGGCATGCGCCTGCACGCGTTGATCCTGGCGACGGCCGTGGGCACGCCCTCGGTTGGCGTAGCCTATGACCCGAAGGTGTCCTACCAGATGGAGAAGATCGGCGCATTAGACCGCTGCGTCTCCCTCGATGACGTCCGTCGTGACCATCTGTACCCGGTTCTGCGCGCCACGTGGGACCGGCTCGAAAGCCTGCGCGAGGTCACGGCCGCGGCAGGTGCTGCAGAACGCACCAGGGCTGCGCTCAATGCCGATCTGGCTGCCGTCTTGCTGCGTCGGTGCGCTCTGAGAGGGCGGGGCGAGGTGGGAGGTCGCCGGTCAGATGTTGAGCGCCAGTGGCTGTTGCAGGCCCAGCAAGAGGCTGCCCTGTCGGCGTTGCGGCAGGAGGTGGCCAACCTTGAGAGCGCGCTACAGGCCGCAAGGGGCGAGGCCAGCCGGCACGAGCAGGCGGCAGCCGCGCTGGCGGCGGAGCTTCGGGTAGTCTACGGGCTGCGGCGCTGGCGGATTGCGTCGCAGCCCGCGAACCTGTACTGGACGCTACGGAAGGCGTTCAAAGGGGAGTTGGTGCGTCCGAGGTTGTACAACCTCGGACGAAAGGTGCTTCCGTCCCGGGTCAAGACCTGGGTCAAGCGCGTTCTCCCCGGTGAGCGCCGCACGGTTCAGGAGCATGCAGTGCATGCTGGGGACGATTCGGGAGTCCCTGCTACCCCTCGGACATCCGCATATGATGTTGTCTACTTTCCGGTCATTGACTGGGAGTTCCGCTACCAGCGCCCCCAGCACCTGTGCTCCCAGTTCGCCGATCACGGCCACCGGGTCTTCCATGTCCGGACGACCTTCCTCGCGCCCGATGACCCTGATCTGAGCATAGGTCCCCGCACCTACGCTCTCCGCCAACCTCGGGAACGCGTGTACGAGATAGGGTTCCCAGGTCCGCCCGCGCTCAGCGTCTACCGGGACCGCCTTAGCGCTGAGATGACCGATGTGTTGGTGCGGTGTTTCGCAGAGCTTAGGCGCGACGAGCACCTCCGAGATGTGATGTGCCTGGTCGCTTTGCCATTCTGGAAGCCCCTGGTGCTGAGGCTGAAAGAGGTCTTTGGCTGGACCGTCGTGTACGACTGCATGGACGACCACGGCGGTTTCGAGACCAACGATCCGAGCATGGTGACCGAGGAGGTGGGATTGACCGCGCGCAGCGATCTGGTCGTCACCACTGCCAGGTCCCTTATGGCACGGCTGTCACAGATCTCATCCCGATGTGTCTTGATTCCCAACGCGTGCGAGTTCGATCATTTCGCAGTATCCGTAGGCGCGCTGCCGCCCATGTACGAACGCATTCCCAGACCGATCGTCGGATACTACGGGGCCATCTCGACCTGGTTCGATGTCGACCTTGTCGCGTCGCTGGCAACTCAGCGCCGTGGATGGTCGTTCGTGTTGATCGGGGCCACTGCTGGTGCCGATGTCAGGACGCTCCAGGCACTCCCCAATGTGCATCTCCTTGGTGAGATTCCTTATGCCGACCTGCCGACCCACCTGCACCAGTTTGATGTCTGCATCATTCCATTCAAGGCGGGGCGTCTGACTGAGGCAACGAATCCGGTTAAGCTCTACGAGTACCTGAGTGCCGGAAAGCCGGTGGTCACGGTGCCGCTCCCGGAGGTCATGCCGTTCGTCCAGGGCAGGCTCGCCTATGCCGCCAGCGGGGAGGCCGAGTTCCTGACCGCTCTGGAGCTGGCGCTACGCGAGGACAGCGCGGAGCGCCGGGCGGCCCGGGTGGCGTTTTCCAGCAGTAACACATGGGCGGAACGGTTCGCCGCGCTCAAATCAGCAATTGCGGGATGTCTTCCGAAGGCCAGCATTGTAGTTGTAACGTATGACAATCTGCCACTGACCCGCGACTGCCTGGAGAGCATCTGGCGCCACACGCTTTACCCGAACTACGAAGTGGTCGTGGTCGATAACGGCTCGGCCGACGGCACTCAGGACTACTTGGCCCACTTGGAGGGGCAGCATTCGAACTTGCGTGTCGTGTTGAACAGGGAGAACCGGGGCTTTTCGGTTGCCAACAACCAAGGCATCGTGATGACCAGCGGTGATGTGGTCGTGCTGCTCAACAACGACACGATTGTCACAAGGGGTTGGTTGGGAGGCCTGCTCCTACCGTTGCGCCGCGATCGCACCATCGGGATGGTGGGTCCGGTGACGAACTCCGCGGGCAACGAAGCCTGTATCCCCGTTTCGTACACGCAGCCCGAGCAGATGCATATCTTCGCAGAACACTACTGCCGGCAGCACGAAGGCGAGATGTCTGACCTGCTTATGCTGGGGATGTTCTGCGTGGCCATCAGGCGTGACGTTTTACAGCAGGTAGGGTTGCTGGATGAACGGTTCGGTGTGGGGATGTTCGAAGACGACGACTACTCTATGCGGGTCAAGGCAGCGGGATACCGGACGGTCTGCGTTGAGGATGTCTTCGTGCATCACCATGGGCGCTCGGCCATGAAGCGCCTGGACGGTCCAGAGTACGACGCCCTGTTCGAGCGGAATCGATCTCTCTTTGAGCGCAAGTGGCAAATCGTCTGGGAGCGCCACCGGAGCCGGGCGCCGACGGGCAGGGTGCGCTAGGAATCGGGCGGTCTTGGGTCGAAGGATGGGCCGTGACAGCGGGTAGCCACAAGGAGACCTGGGGATCTCGGGGGGTACTCGATGAAGCTACTTGTGAAGGTTGTTTTTGTGGGGTTGCTGGTGGGCCTGTCGAGCGGGGGAGGGCTATCCCAGCCGGTGAGAGAGGTTTCCCGGGAATGGGTGATCATCGATGGGCAGCGGTGGGCGCTGTACAAGGTGATTCGAGAGAGCAAGGAGGAGCATCTGTTTCGCGGTCCTGGGGGCGAGCTGCTGACGCTGGCGGAGATGGTGGCGCGGTACCCGGCGCCGGCGATAGACCGTGAGCTGAGCAAGAAGGTAGCCGGGCTTGCTCCCATCGCGGCGGTGCACGTGATTGTGGTGCTACGGAGCCAGCCGGTGGAGGCGGTGGTGGGGGAGGTAGACCGGGCGTTGGGGCGGCAGTTTGAGGCACTGCGGGCACAGGTGGAGGGGCTGCTGCTGCGGGCGCGGGTTGAGCGAGGGCGGGTGAGCGCGGCCGATGCGCGGGCGATGCGCGAGTTGGGGGTGCGGTGGAAGCAGCTGCGGCGTGCACGGAACGCGCAGATACTGGCGGAGACCGGGCGGCGGACGGCGGATGAGCAGGCGGCAGTAGTGAGCTACATGCAGAGTCTGGGGGGCCGGGGTTGGGGTGGGTTTCGGATGGTGAACATGGTGGCTGGGGTGGTGCCGGCTGGGGCGGTGGGGGCGCTGGCCGGGCACCCGCTGGTGGCGCACGTGGCCGAGGACGTGCGGGCCGAGGCGCACCTCAACGTCAGCATTCCCTCGATCGGTGCTGATGCCTTTTGGACGGCTGGATACACGGGCGGGATCTGGGACGTAGGGATCATCGACACGGGTATGGATGCCACTCATCCGGCGTTTGCGGGGAAGACCATCCAGCACCGTGTCTGCCATGCCGCCGCGTCGTCAGACCCCGTCTATGCCGACAACCCGGGGACAGGGGACGATCTGCAAGGGCACGGGACGCACGTGGGCGGGATTGTGATGAGCCAAGGGGCATCTGAGTGCACGGACTGTCGAGGGGTGGCGCGGGGCCTGGACGTGACGCACAACCTGAAGGCTGGCTGGCTGGCCACCGGTGGCGGAGGATATATGTACTGGTCCGACGGCCGGGCGTGCATCGACGCTGAGGGCTCTAACCCTGAAGCCCACAACCTGAGCTTCGGCGGTGAAACTGCGTCTGACTACACCTCGATGGCCCAATGGATAGACGCGGCGATACGGAACTTCGCATTCGACTTCACGGTGTCGGCTGGGAACAGTGGCCCGTCCAATACACTCTTCAGCGATCCTGCCGTTGCGTACAACATCCTGGCTGTGGCGAGCATGAACGATCAGAACACAACAGCGCGGTCCGATGATCGCATCAGCTCGTTCAGCACGCGCGGGCCGACAGCGTCGGGCCGGCGGAAGCCCGACCTCGCGGCGCCGGGGCATAGCATCAACGCCCCTCGCCACACTTGGGAAACCGCAAGCGACTTTGTCAACTTCGGCGGCACGAGCATGGCGGCGCCGCACGTGGCAGGGGCCTACATCCTGCTGTGGGATGTGGGGCTGTGGGGGATGCCGACGCACGCGCGCAAGGCGCTGCTGATCAACAGCGCGGACGCGTGGTCTG
>Ga0194112_10010111_pt1 | contig 11891 bp, 7 predicted proteins | sample TA2MahC400mmetaG_FD_146191 | JGI IMG/M metagenome (GOLD analysis project Ga0194112, IMG submission 146191) | Freshwater microbial communities from Lake Tanganyika, Tanzania - TA2015016 Mahale Deep Cast 400m | ecosystem: Environmental > Aquatic > Freshwater > Lake | place: Tanzania: Lake...
GCGCGCAGCCCCAGCGGGGCGGAAGGGACACCCTGAGGTGCCGCCCCTTCGGGGCTGGCTGGTCTCTTGCCCGCGATCCGGCGGCTTACGCCGCCGGCAAAATCCTCCCGTCCCTGCGGGACTTCGCGGGCAGGCGGGAAATGTGCGGTAGGCGCTACGGGTCGCGGAAGGCGGGCTGTCCGGATCGAGATGGGGAGATAGAGGAGAAGGGCGATGCCACGACGACTGGCGATCACGGGGCCTCACAAGGTGGAAGTGCTCGACTACGATGAGTCGCCCCTCCAGGCCCATCAGGTGCGGGTGAAGACCGAGTGGGCGTCGGGCAAGCACGGGACCACGCTGGCCGGCTTCGACGCCGCGAACTTCCGGGGCCAGCGGTTCGACCATAAGATGCGGCTGTTCGTTGAGGACGCCGCCCCGCCGCCCGCCGCGCCTCACGCCCCGCACGGCACGGGCACCAGCGGCGTCGGCACGGTGGTTGAGGTCGGCCCCGAGGCCACCCGCTGGAAGGCCGGCGACCGCGTCCTGGGGCTGATGGACATCCGCGAGACCAATGCCTGCCACGAGGACCGGCTCTGGGAGCTAGGCGACATTGACCCCTGCCTCGCCCTCTGCATCGAGCCGGCCTACGTGGCGTTCCATTGCGTCCGCGAATCCCAGGTGCGCTTCGGCGACAGCGTGGCCGTGGTCGGCCTGGGGGCGCTCGGCCTGCTCGCCGTGAAGATGGCGGCCCTCAGCGGGGCGGAGAGCGTCTTTGCCATTGACCCGTTGCCCAGACGCCGGGAGTGGGCATTGCGGAACGGGGCCGACGCGGCCTTCGACCCGGCGGAGGGCGACCCGGCCGTGAAGGTTCACGAGCAGTTGGGCGGCCCGGGCGTGGACGTGGCCATCGAGCTGGCGGGCACGTATCCCGCCCTGAACACGGCGGCGCGCTGCGCGCGGGTCGGGGGCACCGTGTGCGCGGCGGGCTTCTACCAGGGCGAGGCCCACGGCCTCTGGCTGGGCCGGGGCTTCCACCACAATCGCCTGACGACGATCGTGCCCCACGGCTGCGGCTGGGGCCACCCGCCGCGCGACTACCCGCGCTGGGACGAACGGCGGGCCTACGACTGCATCGTGGCCATGATGCGCAAGGGCCGCCTCACAGCCCCCGGCCTGATCGATCCCATCGTGCCCCTCGAGGAGGGGCCGGAGGTCTTCCGCCTCATCGAGCGGGAGCCGGCGCGGGTGATCAAGTTCGCCGTCCGCTTCGGCGGCGGCCACCGCGGCGCATGAGGGCAAGGTAACACTGAAGGGGATAGTGTCATGGCAAGAGCGGTCGCCATCGCGTTTGCGTTGGCGGCGTGGTTGAGCGCCTCGGCCGGGCTCCTGAGCGTCCCGGAGGGCTACACGCCCGAGAAGGCCTGGCACGTCATCGTGTCGCTTCAGGACAACCCTGATCCCGCTCTGACGGCGAAAAGCCCGTACTTCCTGGTCCACGCGGGCGGCACGGGGGTTGAGTGCTCGGCCAAGATACACGGCTCGCTCAAGGAGCTTGTCGCAAAGTACAACGTGGACATCAACCGCATCTATGGCACGGGCTTCTCGCGCGGCGGCCACGAGCTGCTGGAGCAGAGCTGGCACTACCCGCATCTCTTCGCGGCCATCGCCCCAGTGTGCAACGACCTGCGGTCCGAGCCGAAGGTCTTCTACGTGAAGTACGTCCGCAACACCCCGACGCTGCTGCTGCACGGCGACCGCGATTCGTTCGTGCGGACGGGCGGGCGGGTCCACGAGCTGATGAAGGCGGCGGGCTGCCCGGTCGAGTGGGCCACCTACCCCGGCGGCCACTCGCCCGAGGCGCCGTTCAAGAAGGACCTCTCGCTCCTGACCCGGTTCTTCGAGAAGCACGCCTTCGAGCCCTTCCCGAAGGCGGTCACACACGTCGTCGTCCATCCCCGCTACGCCCGGGCCTTCTGGGTTGATGCGCATCTGACCGCCGGTTTCCTCGACAAGCCTTCCACCCCGCCCGATGCGCCGCCCCCATCGGGTTTCCCCGGTGCCATGGTCAAGCCTTACGCCCTGCGCGAAGCCGTCTTCACCGTGAAGGTCAAGGAGGGCAATCGCATCGAGGTCCAAGCGAACGAGCACGTGGCGGCGCTCGACCTCTATCTCACCTCGAAACTCGTGGATATGGCCAAGCCGGTCAGTGTCGTGCTCGACGGCAAGGCGCTCTACGAGGGCGCGGCGGCCTGCCCCCTGAAGGTGAAGGTCCGCGCGGGCGAGGAACTGAAAGCCGCCCACCTGAAGCCGCTCTGGGAGGAACTGGCGGAGATCCAGAAGAAGGCCGGATACAAGCCGGCCACCCTGAAGTAAGGAGGTACGGTTGCGAGTAGTCAGCAGATGGGCGGCCATTGCGGCACTGGCTTGGGGCCTGAGCTCGGCCCGCGCCGCCGACCTGATGGCGGGGGCCAAGTGGGAGTACAGCACCGACGACGGGGCCACGTGGGGCGCCGCGCCGCCCGTGGTGCCGGGCGGAAAGGTCGCCGCCATCCTCGCCAGGACGAGCTTCGACCTGCCCGACGTGTCCGGCTACGCGGCGCTCGAGCTGGCCCAGAACGTGCCGCCGGAGCAGAGGGTGGCCTTCGACCTCAACGGCCAGCCGCTGCCCGTCCCGCTCAAGGGGATGGTCTACAAGACCGTTCCCGCCATCCCGCCCGCGGCCTTCCGCAAGGGCAAGAACGAGCTCGCCGCGCGGATAGGCTTCGACAATCGCCCGAAGAAGGAGGACGACCCCCTCCCTGACCCCGCCACCGTCGCGCTGGAGGTCCGCCTCGCCGGTCTTCAGCCATCGGACCTCAGAATGCACACGGGGCCGATCCTGGGCGCCGTCACCGAGACCTCCTTCAGCGTCACCTGCCGCACCAACCTCCCCGTGCCCGTCGCCCTCGCGGCGGAAGGTGCCGGCAAGACGGTCCGGCTGACCTCCGAGCCGGGCCTCTTCCATCGCTTCCGCGTGGAGGGCCTGGACCCCAAGACCAAGTGGACCTATCGCCTCGATGGGAAGGCCTGGCCGGCCAAGCTCGCGCCCGCGGCTGGCAAGCCCCTGCGCATGGTGTTCATGGGCGACTGCCGCAGCCGCCCCCGCGACTGGGCCGCCGTGGCCGCCGCCGCGCTCAAGGCCGACCCCGACCTCGTGGTCTTCAATGGCGACATGACCGCCTGCGGGCGCTACGACTGGCTCTGGGACGACGAGTTCCACGCCCCGGCCGCGGAGCTCCTGGCAACGGTGCCCTTCTACCCCGTCATGGGCAACCACGAGGAGAACGCCCCCGTCTACCCCCTCCTCTTCCACACGCCCGGCGGGGACGGGAAGGCGAAGAACTGGGTCCAGCAGGTCGGGCCGGTGCTGCTCATCACCTACGACACGGCCTGGTCGCGGAACCGCGACGTGGACTTCCCCAAGTGGTTTGAGCGTAACGTGGATACCTCGAAGGCCAAGTTCATCTTCTTCTTCACCCACTACCCCGCCTGGTCGAGCGGCAGGAGCACCACGATTGACCCCAAGACGCGTCTCCCCGAGCACTCAGGCTCGCGCTTCGCCCGCCAGGTGGTGCTGCCGCTGCTGGCCGAATGCCGCGCCACGGCCCTCTTCGCCTCCCACGAACACCTCTACGAACGCTCCGACCTGCCCGGCGGGCTGTCCCACATCATATCGGGCCGAGCCGGCGCGCCGGCAGGCAGACGGAACGAGAAGGAGGACAACAACCCCTACTCCAAGGTCTTCACCACCGATCTGCACTACTGCCTGCTGGAGGTTTCCGGCGACGCTTGCGCCTTTCGAGCCGTCACGCCCGAGGGCAAGACCATTGACAGCCTGACGTGGGCTGCCCGCGCGCAGGGGGCAGAGCCGAGGAGATGAGGCGTTGAGAATCCGGCCCTTTCGCCTCGAACGCTACTTCGCCAGGTACGAGTTCTCGACGCCGCACCTCCTGAGCTGTTCGGACTGCGAGCCGCTGAGCCTCGCCGAGCTTCTCGCCCTCGCGGACCAGGAGACGCTCGGCCTCTGGCAGCGCCTCCGACTGGGCTACACCGAATCCCAAGGCCTGCCGGCGCTTCGTAAGGAGATCGCCGGGCTCTACACCACCATCCGGCCCGAAAACGTGCTCGTGGTGGCCCCGGAGGAGGGCATCTTCATCGCGCTCAATTGCCTGCTCGAACCGGGCGACCACGTCGTCTGCCCGTTTCCCTCCTACCAGTCGCTCTACGAGGTTGCGACCAGCCTGAGCTGTGAGGTGAGCAAGTGGAGTCCTGCCGAGGCGGACGGCTGGCGATTCGACGTGGATGCTCTGGAACGCCTCGTGAGGCCGAGCACGAAGCTGATCATCATCAACTTCCCTCACAACCCAACGGGTTCGCTCATTGGCCGTGCCGCCTTCGAGAAGCTCCTGGCCTTTGCGCGGGACCGCGGAACCTACGTTCTGTCTGATGAGATGTACCGGCTTCTCGAGTACGACGCGGCGGACAGGCTGCCCGCGGCGTGCGATGTGTACGACAACGCTGTTTCGCTCTCCGGCATGTCCAAGTCGTTCGCCTTGGCAGGGTTGCGTATCGGCTGGCTGGCGGCCCGGAATCCCTCGCTCATGGAACGGATGCGGGCGTTCAGGGACTACACGACCATCTGTAGCAGCGCGCCGAGCGAGGTGCTGGCTCTGATGGGGCTCCGCGTGAGGGCAGCCCTGATCGAGCGCAACCTCGCGATCATCGGCCAGAACCTGCGCCTGTGGGAGCGCTTCGTCCAGGACCACGCGACCGCGTTGGCTTGGAGCCCGCCCAGGGCCGGAACCGTCGCCCTTGCCAGGCTTCTCCTCGATCAGGGTGTCGAGGACTTCTGCCGCGAGCTGGCGGAGCGTAAGGGGGTCATGCTGCTGCCTGGACAAGTCTACGACTTCGAGGGAAACTACTTCCGGGTGGGCTTCGGGCGGAAGAACGTGCCCGAGGCCCTCGGCCTCCTGGGAGAGTTCCTCCATGCCCACGTCCCTGGCCGGAGATGAGGAATGCGGGCTAGGAGCCTGGGAGCGATGGCGATGGGCTGAAGCGGAGGACGCGGCCGGAGAACTTGAACTCGCCGACCCAGAGGTAGCGGCCATCGAAGGAGGCGGCGCCGGGCCAGAAGAGCTTGTCCTGGCCGATCTCGGGCACGCGCTCGCCGAGGTCGCGGGCGCCGAGGAGCACGTCGGGCGGGCGGCCCGCCAGCGCGTCCTCGACGCGGCGCCACACCACGACGCGGCTCCAGGGGGTGTCGGCTACGTAGAGCGCGCCGCCCGACACGAGCACGCCGCTGGGCAGGTTGAATAGGTGGCGCGTGTTGATGTCCACGGGTTGAGTCTGGGCCGTGAGGTTCTCCAGCGCGTAGAGCATCAGGCCGCCGCCGGGCCGGTCGAGGGTCGTCGCGGCGAGGTAGCGGCCATCGCTCGAGAGCCGCTCGGGACGTCGCACCGGGAGGGAGAGCTTCGGGGGCGTGCCGTCGTCGGGGATGCCCTCCCAGACGTAGATGCGGTCGGCCTGGGTGTCGGCGAGGTAGAAGCGCCGGTCGTCGAGCGCCACGCCCTTGAGTTCGCGGAGTTCCACGCCGCCGAGCCGGCCGCGCACCACGCGGTCGGGCTGCTCGCCGTTGCGTGGCGGCTTGCGCCAGACGTAGACGGTGCGGCGGCCCGCGAGGACAAGGGTGCCGCCGTGCAGGGCGTTGGCCCACGGGCCTTCGGGCAGATGATAGACGAAATCGGGATGCGCGCCGCTCTCGTCGGGCAGCCTCTTCCAGACGCTCAGCGTGCGGTCGAAGTCGGAGGAGACGAACAGCGACACCCCATCGGAGGCAGGGACAGGGTTGGTGATGAACCTGTGGGTGCGCAGGGTGTTGGTGTCGGGGTCGGGGCTGCCGATGGCGAAGTCGGGGCGCACGTCCGGCGCGGTTGGCACGGTGTTGAAGGCCACGAGCTTGTTGCCGTTGCTCTGGCAGGCGTAGAGGCGCCGGCCCGCCAGGCAGAGGCTGGAAGCGTCGCCGGCCTCAAACCGATACCCAGGCCGTGGCAGCCGCTCCTGTTGCGGACCGGGCCGGACGCCCACGGCCAGGTCAGGCCCATCGCGATCATCGCCAGGGAAGGACTTCCAGACGTAGAGCAACGCGCCGAGTGCGATGAACCGGCCGTCGGGGGTGAAGACGGGGCTCCAGAGCACCTCGCCGTGGGGGTCGCGTGTGGGGCTGGCGACGTGGAAATCGTACGGCTGGTCGTCGCGGGTGGGGAACGATTTCCAGAAGAAGTTCCCGGCGTTCTTGCGGAAGGCATTGTGGTCGCCGATCATCAGGTGGCGGCCGTCGCAGGCGATGGTGCGCGGGGTGCCGAAGTCGCCCCCGGCGCGCAGGACCAGGGCGGGCGGCGCGTCGCCCGCGGGCGGGAACTGGTTCCAGATCAGCACGGAGCCGGAGCCGGTGCTGGTCACGATGAGTTTCTGGCCGTCGGTCCAGACCGCCCAGGGCCAGGGGGTGAGCGAGCGCGGAGGGGGCAGCCCGGGCCGCTCCGGGCGTTTCGGGCGGCCGCCCAGCGCAAAGTCTGCCGCTTGGCCGCTGCGCGTTGGGAAGCTGTTCCAGACCAGGATGCGATCGTTATATGTGTCGGCCACGACCACGCGGCGGCCGTCCGTGGCGACCGAGACGGGCCAGTTGAGCTGATCGAGGCCCGTCCCAGGGTCATTCGAGGTGAAGTCCTTCTGGCCGAGGACGAGGTCGGGCGGCGTATTGGCTTCGGGCAGGCGCGACCAGATGAGGATGCGGTTGTTGTTGCGGTCGGCCAGCAGGAGGCGGGTGCCGTCGGTCGCGACGCCGCCGGGATGATTGAACAGCAGCGGGCCGCCCGTGTTGTTGAAGCCGATGCCCGACAACATGAGGTCGGCCTTCTGTCCCGTGACGAAGAAGCCTGACGTGCCGCCCTTAGCGACGCGGTAGGACGAGTTGAGCCGCTCGACCGGGATCTCTTGGCTATAGGCCAAGAGCACCGGTGCAGTAGTCAGCCAGCAGACAAGAGAATGCCTTCTGCTCCTCATCTCGGATTCCTCCTCCCGGCCCCGTCGAGCTGCCGTGCTTTGGCCCAACGCTCTCGGAGCCAGTGTAGCACGCACGGCCGGAAATACAAGCCCCTTGACGGGCGTGGCAGGTATGGTACACTGGCGCGAGTGGAGTCTGCGCCGGAGGCGGGGGGTGGCGTGAGGAGATGATTCCATGCGAACGAAGCTTGTGGGTGTTTGGACGGTTTGTTGGCTCGCGGTTCCGGGAGTGCCGAGAGCGGCGGGGGTGGACCTGAGCAAACCGTTCGAGGCGGACAAGGAGACCATCTGCCTCTTCCACCTCGACGACGCGGCCAGCGGCGAGGTGAAGGACTCCGTGGCGGGCGGGAAGCCGGCGAAGGCGAAGGAGCCGACGGTCGCCGAAGGGAAGTTCGGACAGGCGCTGAGCTGCGACGGGGAGAAGGGCTGGGCCGACGTGACCGGCCTGGCGAAGATGGACGGTCTGAAGGCGCTCACCGCCGAGGCCTGGGTGAAGCTCCGCGGCCGGCCTTTCGGCGACGTGGTCTGCCGGGACAACCAGTACATGATCCGCCTCGCCAACTCAGTGACCGCCTCCTTCTGGATTGACGGGGCCTGGCGACACGTGAAGGGGGACAGGGCTGTGCCCGTGGGCCGGTGGACGCATCTGGCGATCACGTGGGACCAGGCGAAGAAGAAGGTGGCCATCTACGTGGACGGGCGGCTGGACCTGGCGGAGACCCCGGAAGGCATCACCGACGGGGTGCTCGGCGGCGGCCTGCCCATGCTGCGGCTGGGAGGACACACCTGGCAGTCGCCCGCCCCCAACCTCAACGGGCTGCTCGACGAGGTGCGCGTCTCGTCGGTCGCCCGAGAGTACCAGCCCTTGCCCGGCTCGGAAAAGGGTGAGGGCGCAACCACGCCGCGGCCAACACCAGTGCCTGTCCCATCGAAGTTCGTCTTCCCTTGGGGGATGGCCGCGGACCCGACCGACGCACCGAAGTCACACGTCCAGAAGATAACCGAGGGAACGCAGAAGTACAAGGTCGTTCAGGGCGGGACGATGGACGGGCGGAGCTGCCGCACGCCGATGGGCGTGGGGATGAACTCGGAGGGGGCGTTCTTCCAGACCTGGGAGTCGAACCGCTCCGTGCGGATGGAGAACGTGGGCGAGACCGGCGTGGTGAACCCCTGGCTGTCGAACGGGAGCAACAACTTCCGGAACGTCGCGGAGATCGTGCGGTCGGCCATCACCCCCGACATGACCGACGCCGAGAAGGCGCAGGCGATATGGTTCCAGCAGATTCGCCACCGCCACCACTCATCCGGGGAGAACAACGAGCTGTGCGACGTGGTCAGAGTCCTCAACGTCTATGGCTTCAACACGTGCGGCAACGACTCCATCTGCCTCGCCACCCTTTGGAAGCAGGCGGGATTCAAGGTGGCGCCCGCCCGCGCCCTCGGCCACTGCATCTCCCAGGTCTTCTACGGCGGCGCGTGGCACTTCCTCGACGGCGACCTGCATTCCATCTACCTCCTGCGCGACAACGAGACCGTGGCCAGCGACGTCCAGATCGCCCGCGACCACGACCTCGTCAAGCGCACGCACTCAAACGGAATCCTGCTGGTGGACACGCAATGGGACGGCCAGGGCACCGCGCCGCTCTACTTCACCGAGAGCGACATCGCAGGCGACCGCTCGGGAAGGGCGGACACCACGATGAACATGGTCCTGCGCCCAGGCGAGGCCCTCGTGTGGCGCTGGGGGCAGTGGAAGCCCCTGAAGCATCAGGGAGCCCTCTACACGATGCCCACCTACCCGAACACGATATACAACGGCCTGTGGGAGTACCGCCCCGACCTGTCGAAAGAGACGTGGCGGCAGGGGGCCACGACGGCTGAGAACATCAAGTCTGGGCCTGGCGGCCTGGCCGCCGAGGAAGGGAAGGCCGGCTCGATCGTTTGGGCGATGCGAAGCCCGTATCCCTTCGTCGGCGGGCGAATCGAGGCGGAGGGCGAACGCGCCCGCTTCTCCCTGCGCAAGGACGGCAAGCCCTGGCAAGAGGTGCCCGCGGGCAGCCTGGACAGGTTCTTCCCCACCACGGGGCCGCCTTGCTACAGCTTCCAGGTGAAGTGCGAGCTGGCTGGCGGGGCATCGCTGAAGAAGGTCGCGGTCATCGCCGACCTTCAGATGGCCCCCCTGGCACTTCCCGAGATGGCGGTGGGCGAGAACAGCTTCACCTACAGCGACGAGACGAAAGGCACGCGAGAGGTCCGCATCACCCACGAATGGGTCGAGCGCTCCGCCACCAGGCCCCCCGCCGCGCCAGAGGCCGTCTACCCGCCCGATGGCGGCGAGTCGGATGGCACCGACATCGTGTTCAAGTGGACGCTTCCCGCGGACCCCGATGGCGACGCGATGAGCGACTACCAGTTCGAACTGTCGAGGCGGCCCGACGTGCGCTTCCCCCTCTCGATGAGCTTCTACAAGCTCGCCTCGCGCACCCTGGACGCCACGAGGAAGTGGACGGGCCACGGCTTCGTGTTCTCCGATGTCAAGCCGCAGTACACGCTGAGCGAGGCCGGGCTGCTGACGCCCGACACGAAGTACTTCTGGCGCGTGCGGGCGATGGACGCCAAGGGGCTCTGGGGGCCGTGGAGCAAGACCTTCAGCTTCACGGCACGGGGAGCCGCCTATCCGCTCGACGTGAAGCTCGATTGGGACGAGGCGAAGGGAGCCGGGATGCTAACGTGGAAGCCGAACCCCGTGGGGCGCAAGCCCACCAAGTACCGCGTCTACGGCAGCGACGAGAAGGGCTTCACCGTCATGGACAAGCCCCGCCAGCTCAGCCTCGGGGCCTCAGCCAAGGACGAGATGAAGGACTGGAACCCCTGGGCCCCCCCCAACTTCATCGCCGAAGCCACCGATGCCCAGCTCGTGGTCATGGGTCCCGACGCCCCCCCCGCTGGCAACAAGACCTACTACCGTGTGGTCGCCGTGGACGAAGCGGGCAAGCGCAGCGGCCCTTCCGACTATGCCACAGCACCCCGGCCCATCATCTACACCAAGCCACCGGTGACGGCCAAGGTGGGCGAGCCCTACAAGTACAAGGTGGGTGCCAACCGCTCGCTGGGCGACCTCACCTCACGGATGCAGGGCGAGAACCAGGTGAGCGGTTACTTCGACATCGAGAAGCCCAAGTTCGCCCTCGCGCAAGGCCCGGCCTGGCTCAGGATTGACGAGGCCAGCGGCCTCCTCTCCGGCACCCCCGACGCCGCGGGCAAGGCCGAGGTGGTAGTCACCGCCACCATTGACCGCCAGGTGCGGCTCCTCGACGAAAAGGCCCTCGTCTGGGGCAGGGAAAAGGTCCTCTCCACCACCCCGAAGCGGATCGGCGCCGCCACACAGAAGTTCACCATCGAGGTCCGCTGAGGCGCCGCCAGGCCCGCTCGCACGCCTCAAGGTTCTCCCACGGCCAGTCGTGGCGGAAGCCGACGACGGGGCCGAGGATGAAGCCGGTCTGTCCGCAGGCCGCAAACGCGCGCTCGACGGCGCGCTCGACTCCGCGGGGCGTGCCTCGGCCCAGGTGCAGCGGCCCACTGATCCCGCCCCAGAGGGCCTTCCCAGGCAGCCGGCGCCGGACCTCCGCCAGGTCAACCCCACCCGCGGTCGCTGGGTCCACGCCGGCCAGGCAGTCGAAGTCCAACCGAGCCAGGTCGGGCAGGAGCGGCCCGACGCCGGAGTCCATCAAGTAGACGAAGGCGGCTCCAGCCGCCTTGACGGCCCCTATCTCCCATTCCAGTTCGGGGACGACGTACTCGCGGAAGAGCCCTGGGCTCCAGAGGCTTGCCGATTCGTACCAGCCGCTGCGGATGATGGCGTCCACGCCAAGCTCAAGGAGCACCTCTAGCCGGCGCCGATAGGCTTCCCCGATATGGCCCAGGAGCTGCCGAATCAGCCCAGGAGTGTCCAGCGTCCGCACCACCGCCTCCTGGGCCGGGAAGAGCCAGACCAGCCAGTCGAGGCCGGGACGCACGTCGGCGAAGACAGGGACGCGGAACTCGTCGGCCAACGCCCGCGCGTCGCGGTAGGACCGCGCGATGGCATCCTTCTCCTCCGGAGCGAGATGGGCGGGGAAGAGGTAGGAGAGCGCGGCAAGGTCGCTCTCGCTCTTGAACGGCACTTCGAGATAGCGCGGAGGGCGGAAGTCGTGGAGGAATCCCAAGGGCCTCGTCGCCGCCTGGGCCTCGGGCCAGTCGTCGGTCGCCCGCAGCCGCTCGGTGATGTCTCCCGCGGGCGTGTGCCACACTTGGCGGATGGCGGGGCCGCTGGCGTCCTGCTCGTGGAATACTTCACCTCGCACGGAGGCGGCGGGACGCACGGAACACCACAGGTCCACCGTCGCGTCCCAGCCGTGTCGGGCAAAGAACTCCAGCCGCTCCCGCTCATTCGTCCAGGCGGCTTGGACATGCCGGGGCGCGGCCCAGAAGCGGGGCACCAGGGGCACGTGGTCCACGGGCCGCGATCTGAGGGCCGATAGCAGGCGTTCCTTCATGGTCATCGTCGCTAAGTAGTCTCTGTTGCGGAAAGTGCGATCACAGGCGGGACGCCTGTGCCACCGCTGAGACAAGGGGCTTGGTGGCACAGGCCTCCGGCCTGTGACTGGGGCAGGAGCCCCCTTCCACTTTCCGCAACAGGAACTAACACTACAACGCTAAAAAAGGCCTAAAGTTTTCGAGGATTTCCCCGATTAAGTACTCCGGGGGGACTGTTTTCAGGCCAGAGAGCCCCGGAGAGAACGACCATGGATGCACGGCGTCTGAAGGCGTTG
>Ga0194112_10010121_pt1 | contig 11884 bp, 14 predicted proteins | sample TA2MahC400mmetaG_FD_146191 | JGI IMG/M metagenome (GOLD analysis project Ga0194112, IMG submission 146191) | Freshwater microbial communities from Lake Tanganyika, Tanzania - TA2015016 Mahale Deep Cast 400m | ecosystem: Environmental > Aquatic > Freshwater > Lake | place: Tanzania: Lake...
TTCTCCCATTCCTTCCTTCCCCCGACATTGTAAACCTCTCCAGGTATGAAGTTATCCACTATGTTGGCAAAGGTTCTCGCTGAATCCTCCACATAGTCAATTATCCGCCTATGACCTTTATATACAGTATATGGTTTATTAAAAAGTGCATGATAAATAAATATTGGTATAAATCCTTTATATGGTGAGTAATGTTCATGGGGTCCATAACAGTTTACAGGTCTTACTCTGACAGTCTCAGTAGAAAACATGGTGGCTGAGTTCATGCACATTAGCTCCCCAGCCCATTTGGTTATTGCATAATCATTCATCTGGTAGGTGTCACTTATAGGGTTTTTTATCATGACATTCTCGCTCATCACTCCAGCATAATCACCATAGACCTCTGCAGATGAGAAAAATATCATTCTAAATTTCAGTTTTTCCTGAAGCCGTATCATGTGTTTAGTTCCAATTACGTTTGTCTGCCAGAGGTTTTCATAGTAATCTTCTCCATTCCAGCGTCCATATTCAGCTGCAAGATGGTAGACATAGTCAAATTCCCATTTCTGGAAAACTCTCTCAAGTTGCCTGTAATTTGCAACGTCGCATCTAGTATAATTATCTCTTTCAGTATGATATAGATCCAGAGAGATTACCTCGTGTCCTCTGCTTTCTAATTCCCCTACCAAGTTAGTGCCAATGAATCCAGCTCCACCAGTTACCAATATTTTTTGGGTTTCTATGATTACTCCTCCTTAAACCTTATTCAATTAAATCATTACATTTAAATCCTTCTACATTTAAATATTACAGTTCCACCTTCTGTATATGGTTGTCCAGGATCAACACACTGCATATATGCATGTTTCGGGTCATCTTCAGTTGTTAACCCCAGTTTCACTGGACACCAGTCATGTTCCAGGATGGTGGTGTAATGTAGGATTGTTGAGAGGGCGTGGGTACATATAGCATCTGTATTCTCCAAAACTATTTCAGGGTCATTGATCACTATCATATCCCCCTCTTCATGTACTGGACATGTTCCTATTATTTTATGAACCACGATTTCTAACATATTTTCCCTATTAATTATTTGAATTATTCCATAATTTTATATTGAATTTCTAATGATTATTTTTGGTGATTATATTTATTTTTAATGAGTATAATTGGAATGTATTTATTTAATGTATTTATTTATATACAGACAGATATAGAGAACGTTATTATACCTAATTATAATGGGTCTTCATATACTGCAAAAGCTATAAAAACTGAAACTTATCTGGATCTGCAGTTTTATAGTAATTATAGTAAAAAAAGGGAAGTATTTTATGGGGAAATTATCACATAGAGACCTTAAAATTATTGTTTTCGCCACGATTTTATGCATGATTCTCTGCTTAATTCCCCTCTTAAACAATACATTCCTTAGAATCGTTTTTATCCTCCCTTTAATACTTTTCCTACCAGGTTATTCTCTCATAACTGCTCTGTTTCCAAGAGGGGATCTAGATAGCTTCGAGTCTATCTTGCTGGGTATTGTGTTTAGCTTGGCCATTTTACCTTTATCTAGCCTTTTATTTAGTTATTTTTCCCATGGAATTTATCAAACACAACTGGTTTTGGGTCTTTCCATATTAACGTTTATCTTTGTTAGTATTGCATATCTAAGGAGAATCAGACAGCCTAAGAGGGGAAGATTTAGAAAGCGCGATGATGGAAGATTTCAAATCCGTGAAAAGCGAGAAATCAGAGCGGGAGGGGAGAAATTAATTAGACCTTCAGCAGTAGAAGAGGAAAAATTGGATGAAGGTGTTGAAGTTGATGAAAAAGGTCGAAGATTTGCTGGATATTTACAAATTGACCTAATATTTGTGGGTTTACTTGCTGTTATATGTTTGCTACTTCTTTTAATATCACCTCTGAACAAACCCCCATTGAGAATTATTCCCTGTCTAATCATATTATTTTTATTGCCAGGATATTCATTTGCAGCGGTTTTATATCCTAGATTAGGTGATATTGGCTGGATTAAACGTTTAATATTTAGTGTCGCTTTCAGTGTTTTAATTGTAGTTTTAGTTATTTCCATAGCTAATTATATCTTCCAAAGGGTCAGTTCTACCTATATTATTATATTTATATCAATTATTACAATTATTTTTGCAATTATTGCAATTCTGAGAAGAATCAGAACTCCTGAGGAGAAAATAATTAGAGAACTTCAAAAAGAAGGATATGAAATTCGTGATGAGAAAAAAATTAGGCCTTCCACGGAAATAATGGAGGAAAAATTGGAAAAAGGTGAAGATTTCAAAGAAACTCCCAGATCTGCTAGATATTTAGCAAGGGACCTTCTGGTTGTGGGTTTACTTACTGTTATATGTTTGTTGCTTCTTTTAATATCACCTCTAAACAAACCCCCATTAAGAATTATTCCCAGCCTAATCATATTGTTCTTCCTACCGGGATATTCATTTATAGCAGCATTATACCTGAAACTGGGGGATTTAGGCTGGTTAAAACAGTTGCTGTTAACTATCATATCTAGCATTTTTCTCGTGCTTTTAGTTTGTATCTTGACAAATTATTTCATCCCAGGAATACCTCAATTCAATATTTTCATTATAATAGCTGTAATTACCTTTATTTTAGTTACTATTGCATATATTAGGAGAATCAGGATTTATAAGGAAGTGCTTGGTGAGTCTGCAGAAGAAGGGTTTGAAGTTGGTGAAGAGAAAACGATTAGACCTTCTATGGAGATGGAAGATGAGATATTGGAAAAACCTGCTGAGGTTGAGGAAAAAAGATGGTTATTTGCTAGATATTTCCTGGGAGATATTGCACTGGTGGTCTTACTCACAGTTTTATGCATATTGTTTGTGCTCATCTCTCCACTGAACAAGACCTTCATTAGGATTATTCTCGGACTTCTTTTAATACTTTTCCTGCCAGGTTATTGTCTTATAGCTGCGCTGTTCCCAAGAAAAGGTGATTTAGATGGTGTAGAGCGTGTTGCATTGAGTTTTGGTTTGAGTATTGCTATAACACCCTTAATTGGTCTTTTGCTTAATTACACTCCATTTGGTATCAGACTTGAACCTATTCTTATATCCTTATCAGTATTTACTTTCTTATTAGCCATGGTTTCGTATATAAGAAGGTTAAGACTTCCTGAGGATGAAAGATTCCAGGTTAGATTTAGAGATTATCTTGGAGGTGTTGTTGGATCATTTCAGAGGGAATCAAAGCTTGATAGGATTTTATCGGTTATTCTGGTAATATCAATCATTCTTTCCATCTCAATGACAGTTTATATTATATTAACTCCTAAAGTAGGAGAAAAATTCACAGAATTTTATATTCTGGGCCCTGGAGGTAAGGCAAGTGACTATCCAACAAATTTAACTGTTGGTGAGGAGGGGAAAGTGATAGTAGGCCTAATAAACCATGAATATAATACCACTAAGTATCATCTGGTGGTTAAATATAATGGAACTGTTATAGATGAGCGAGATATCACCTTAGGAAATAATAAGAAGTTGGAATTTCCTTTCACCTTTAGATCAGCTCAAACAGGCGAGAATCAGAAATTAGAATTCTTGCTTTATAAGTATCCGGATAGGGGGAAGGTGTACCGTTCTCTTCATCTTTGGATAAATGTTACCTGATATATTATTTGATTATTTCAGATTCTTTATAATTTAATGGATAAAAAATGGATTTTTAATGGAAATTATACTAATAGAGAGGGATTTCATGACATCTGAAGTGTATTTTGCAGATCTAAGATCAGAGGGTGAAGATGAAAATAAAACCAATAAGATAAGCAAACTCTTTAAAGCCAGCGGTTTTGATAATTTAATTAATGAAGACGATTTAACAGCTGTTAAATTACATTTCGGGGAGTTGGGCTGTGATACTTACATCAAACCTGTTTTCACACGAGCTGTTGTGGATGAGATAAAAAAGATAGGGGCAGACCCCTTTCTTACAGATACAAACACCATGTATTATGGGGGAAGGCACAACTCAGTGGTTCACATTCAAACAGCAATAAAACATGGATTTGGCTATGCAGTTACAGGAGCACCCATTATAATTGCTGATGGAATCTATGGGGACAGTTTTGTTGAAATTGAAATTGGTAAAAAACATTTCAGCAAGGTTAAAATTGCTAAAGACATTCTAGAGGCTAATAGTACAATAGTTTTATCCCATTTTAAAGGCCATGGCATGAGCGGGTTTGGTGGTGCCATAAAAAATCTTGGCATGGGATTTGCATCGGTATCTGGCAAACTGGAACAGCATGAAGTTGCAAAACCTATAATAACTGAAAGTTGTATTGGTTGTGGCGACTGTGTCCCCTCATGTTTAAGATATTCACTATCTCTGAAGGATGAAAAAGCCAGCATAGATTATTCGCTTTGCATAGGCTGTAATGCCTGTATGGACGCCTGTAGGGAAGGAGCAATCGACCTGGATTGGGATTGTATGCCTCCCTTCATTGAAAGGATGACAGAGTATGCCTACGGAGCAGTGAAAGGCAGGGAGGATAAAATAGGCTATATCAACTTTTTGGTGGATATTACGCCTGACTGTGACTGTGTAAACTGGAGTGATGCACCTATTGTCCCAGATATTGGAATAGTTGCATCCAGGGATCCAGTTGCAATTGATAGGGCAAGTTATGATTTGGTGAACCAGGAGAGAGGTTTTACAAATTCCCGTCTAGAAAACCATCATGAGGTAGGAGAAGACAAATTCAGAGGTGTATGGACCCAGGTGGATGGAACCATACAATTAAGATATGGTGAGGAGATTGGTCTTGGAGAACAGGATTATGAATTGATAAAAATACCTTAATTTTTGTGACCTGAAAATCTAGTTTTTATCTTATTGTCAACAATTTATAAACCTTTTTTGATAAATATTAATCTAATAATCTTAAGAATTGAATGATATAGGAGGGGGTGAGATAGTATGGTAAATAAGGACAAACTTATCATAGCTTTGATTGCAATTATAATCTTACTAGTCGCTGTCGCTGGATACATGTTTTTCAGTCCATCAGGGAATATCACAGATAATGTCACCAACAATACCACATCTGTTAATGTCACAGAAAAAGGACCAAGTCCAAGTAATGGAACGACGCCCACGTTGATTGATTCTGGATCAATGAATGGAACTTTCAGTGGGGAATGGGAATTATACACTAATTATACCTACACTTGGAAAACCTATCGATATAATGATAGCTATATAAAGATATATACATCATGCAATCTCCATAACTACACGAGAACAGTTGATCAGACCATAACTCTAACTAAAAAACCACCAGGGACACTTACAATATTCATAGAACCAAAAATGACAGGTACTAGTAATTATATGACTACTGTACACACAACATCTACAGCCCTTGAATACTACTGGAATGTATGGAGACCCGGAATGGCTGCCAGTGGTCCATCACATTGACGAAAAAATTAATTTTTATTATTATTTTTTTTAAACAGAGTTATAAAGTCGTTTAGAATCTTATCGTGAACTAAATCTAGAATATATTCGAATTTAAAAAAAAGCTTTTTTAAAATTAGAAGGCATTAAAGGATTGTTACTACCTTGTATATTACAACAGCTGCGAAAACCAGGAGTAATGGAACTATAGCAACATTAGATCCTTTAACAAAGGATCCAATCCTATGATTCTTATCTGCTTCTGAGCTCAGGATTTCTTTGAGAGCCAGGAAGGCGATTAATGAAATTACAGCGATTATACTGTAGGCCATCACCTGAGCAGTTGTAACTGTTGTGGTTGTTGTAGTAACCGTCGATATCATGTTTAGTATTTTATATCTCATTATTATATAAAGTTTGTTATTTTATTTTTTTACGGGCATATATGGATTGAAGAGGGTTAATTATGAAAATATTAGTTTTTTTACATAATAAAAGAGGTTTTATTGATTTTGGGAATAAATCCCAGGTTTTTGCAATGATTTTATGCAAATTTAGGAAATTTTTCCCTTCGAGTTGAAAAATTAAATAAATTTTTAAGGATAAAAATAAAGAATAGAAAAAGAATACTACGAATGGATTCAGTGTTTCATCTATAATTTTATAAATAACTAAAAAAACATTAGATTGAATGTAAAATTGAATGTGGTAGTGAACTACCTGGAAAACATAATGAACATGATAAAATGACAAATAAAATTGTGATACCAATTGTTATAGCTTTTATTTTTATTTGTGGATTTTTTATATATGAAATCTCCACAGGTAATATGGAAGAGATAATATTTGATCAAATGACCTATAATTATACTTCTCATGTATGGATACCTCCAGGAACTCAAAGTGAGGGTTCTCTAGGGGGATATTATAGGATAGATGGTAAAGGACGTAATTTCAACTTCCATATAGTCATGCCGGGAGCTGAAAAAGTTGAGCATCCTGAGTGTTATGATAAAAATGGTCTTACAGGTAATGGAACAATTGAGGAGATCGATATAACCTACCAAACTGTCTATGCACTTTTAAGTGGTGATTTCCTAAAAGCCATGTTTGAGACGAAATTTTCAGGATTATTTGATATGAGATGTGCTTTTTGGACAGGTTATGGGAATTTCACAAACGATGGAAAGAATTTCACAGGGAATTTTATGATAATCGGCCCTCTAACAGACTGGGAAGGTAAATTCAGTCTTGTCCCTGAGAATAATAGGATAACAGTAAAATCTGATTATATATATTATCCACATGGCCAGAAATCTCCAGATAAAATTAAAAGGGTCACTAGAACTATTTATATGTAAATAAATCGAATTTTTGATATTTATGAGATTAGAAAACTTGAATTGAATTACAATTCCAAGTTTGAATAAACTTTTTATACAATTGAATACAATTTGTATACATGCTCCAGAAACTTCTTAGATCAAAAACAAGAACAAAAATTTTAACTATTTTTTTGATGAATCCTGAAAAGGAGATGTATATAAGGGAAGTTACAAAAGCTTTAAATGAGAATATAAACGCAGTTAGAAGAGAATTATCTAATCTTGAGCAAATAGGACTTCTCGTCAGCAATACTAAAGGTAACATGAAATATTACACTGTTAATAAAGATTTCCCGATTTATCATGAACTAACCAGCATTATAATGAAAACTGAAGGTATATCAAAAATTTTGAAGAACTATTTACACAATATAGGTAAAATAAAGGTTGCATTCATATATGGTTCCTTTGCATCTGGTGAAGCTAATGCAGAAAGTGATGTGGATATTCTCATAGTAGGTGATCTTGTTGAAGATGAACTCATACAGGAGATAGCAAAAATTGAAAAAAAATTATTCAGGGATATAAATTATGTCCTGTTGAGTGAAGATGAATTTAAAACTAGGGTTGAAAATGAAGATCCCTTTGTGGGGCATGTTCTGGAAGAGCCGAAGATAATGATTATAGGAGATTTGAATGTTAAATAACTTGAAAATGAAGGTTATATCAGATAATTAAAAATTTCCTAATAACAAATAACATAACGAAACCTTTTTTCAAACCCAAAATTTGTTTATAAAGATTCATATTTTAGTGTGTAAATAAATATAGATGGTGAATATATTGGTGAGACATCAATCTGGAAAAATAGATAAAGCCTTGAAAATTATCAAGAGAATTGAAGGGTTCAAAAAGGTAAAATTCATAATTTCATATGGCTCAGCAGCTAAAGGAGAGATGAGAGAAGGTTCAGATATTGATATCTGCATATACTATGATGGAGAGTCGGGGGAAGCGTCCCAGTTTAGATTTAGGGTTCTAAGAGAACTTTTTGATGATGTTTATGATGTTCAGATATACCAGCAGCTTCCACTTTATGTTAGGCTGGAGGTTTTAGGGGGTGATGTAATCTACTGCGAGGATAATCGATTTTTATATGATGTTGCCTATGCAACCATAAAAGAGTTTGATGATTTCAAAAAACGTTTTTATGATTATATTGGTGAAAGGGCGATTATATGAAGAAAGTTCGAACGGATATTATAAGAACAAAGATTAAAGAGATAGAAGAAAGTATTCAGCTGGTAAAAAATAATATGCCAGACAATTTTGAAGAATTTGTGGATATGGGACTCCTAAAAGATGGTATATATAAGAGAATGGAATTTGCAATAGAAAATGTTTTTGATATATGTGCTATAATAAACTCTGATCTCAATCTTGGAGTTCCCACAGACGATGAAAGCATTTTGAACAACTTATTAGGGGCAGATGTTTTCGAAGAGGATATTAAGGAAAAATTAAAGTCCATGAGGGGATTTAGAAACATATTGGTACATAGATATGGTAAAATAGATGATGAACTTGCGTTTGGGATGTTAAATAATAATATCAATGATTTCAATGTGTTTATAGAAGTTTTAGAAAATTATTTAAGTTCATAGCATAAAAAAAAATGGTTTTATTTTTTTTTGAATTATATATTTTTTAAGGTTTTTATGGCCATGAATTTGGTTCAGTGTTTCTTTTTTAAATTATAACAAAATCAAGGTTATTTGGGTTCTGTGAAATTTTAAAACATAGAAAAAGAGAATCAAGGAGGGCTACTCTTAAAATAGTGTTGGTGCCTTAATTAAAGGATTTAAAGGGGACAAGGGCAGCCCATCCTTGACTTTTGTCTACTGTCTCGAAGGTTTAAAATGGATTGAATTGGGCATATATATCCTACGACTGATGGAGACAATAAACATTTTATCTATATTTGCTACCTTATATATTAAAATTTCCATTTAATTTTTTCATCATTTTTATTTATTGAGATCTCTACCTATAAGATAAAATATATAATTAAGAGAAGGCATGTGAAAACTGGTCATAAATTTTTTTAAACGATGCATTCTGATTTGATATGCGTTTTGTGTAATGTTCCCTGTCCTAAAATCCTGTTAGACCCTTCAAAATTGCGCCTATAACTATTGAATATGTCATATTTACCATTGTTCCCGCCAGAAAATATAGAGAATTCTTTTTAATGTCATCTTTTCTTATTATTGTTTTAGCTGCGAATATTACTGCCGGTGCAATGTAAGCATCTAACAGCATGAAGGTTACTATTAAAATGTTCTCACATTTTCCAATTATAAATCCAGTATCCCACTCCTTTTTTTCTGCAATTTCACCAGTAGCTGCTCTTCTGAGAATCAATCTTATAAGTTTCCCACTGGTGGTGATAAGAATTACATATCCCAGGATGATTATGATTATTTTGATGAAATCATTCATGTTCCAGCTTCCTTTGCATAGGTCATTATAATTTCTTTCAGATTTTTCTCAATTTCTTTTATTTCCTTCCAATTTGATGATTTCAGGTGATAAGAAACTATTTGCTGTGCTATTCCCAATCTTTCTGCTGTTTTTCGCTGATCTTTTATTGTTTCATATTCATTTATTATCTGGATTTTTTTGGATGACCATCGGTTTTTAATTAGATATATGAGGTTAATATTATTTGTTATTAAACTATCTATTATATAATTTCCAGTTTCCATATGGAAAATCAGTTTTTCTTTTTTTAGGGAGAACATAATTCTGGATGCCTTGTGAAATGCCGGACCATCCATTTTAGATATGTCTTTAGAGTCTAATCCAGTGTCTATTTCATCTTTTATCAGCACAAATCTCAGTATATTGGGATCTAATCTTTTTGATGTATGTTCTATTATCTCATACAGACTGGATATATCTGTCAATAAGCACCCAATTTCATCTGTTCCTTTAATAATTTTCATTTTTGCATAAATATCATTCTTATGCGCGTTATTTATCTCATCACATGTATTTATCAGCTTTTTTTGGAATTTATCACGGTTTTTGATCTTTCGTGAGGAGATCACATCTCCTAATAATACATAAAAACTGGGTTTCATGATAATATTATGTAACAGATCATATAAATACAAAACTATTTTTTGTAAAAATTTATACAAAATTATACATTGTAAAATCAAATACAAAACTATTTTTTGTAAAAACATATTAGAATTATGGTAAACGAATTTCAGCATCAATTGGATCATTAATTTTTTTACAGTTTTCAAAAAAGTTATTAAAACATTACTAAAAATCACATGGCCCCATGTTGAGATTTGTTAACTTTTCAATTAGAACTATTTTAGGTTCACTTTTTAGTTTGAACCAATTTTGATTCCATCACACTTCTCTAAGGAGTTGCAAAAATTCATCCCTACTTAACGAAGCCTGTTTTAGAATGTTTCTAAGGGTTCCGATTTTCAATTGGTTGTGTAAAGGTACGGTAACTAACACAGTTGATCCTTCACGTTTAAAAACCACATGACTCCCACTTTTTCTTTTTTTAGGTTCGAAACCTACCATTAAAAGAACCTTAATCACCTTCTCAGGTGGTATTGACTTAGGGAGTTTATAAGTGGACATAGAAAAAAATCTTATCTTAATTGGATGTAGATGGAAGTTTCACGCAGATATTGACCTTAGAACAGGTGTAACTGGGTAGTTTCTCTTCAGCCCCACCATACTCTAAGCATAGCTCCCGGGCCCGGCGAACCATCTCTTCAAAAGAATATTTGGGCAATTCTTCTGGCATTTCCCTCTGAATGTCCTCGTCTCCAAGATATAACTCCAGAGCTTCTTTCACATTCTCTATGGCATCATCCATGGTATTTCCTTGGCTGGCCACGTAAAAAACAGGACATTCTGCAATGTACTCATCATCTTCTTTGTGGATCAAAATGGGTAGAGTATACTCCTTAACCATCTTCAATGCTTCCATGATCTACAACTCCTTCCAACAATCTTTCAATTAATAATCTATGATGATTTACTTATATAACTTCATGGGAGGTTATTGAGGAATCTCAGTATTATTCCATATTTTTAGATTTATAGGGTCCTATTAGTATTAACAATAATTTTATGCAGTTCATTAAAAAATCTAGAAAGGAGTGATAAATTTTAGCGAGGTGAATTTTATGATGTACAGCAAACTTCGTTAAACGGCCCTATAGCGAAGATAATAAAAAAAATTTAGATAATAATGGATTTAAGAACTATTTTTTGCTAATTTCAATTATTATCTCATTTGATACTTTAAGGAATTTTTCCACAATACCTTTATACTTTTCTTCACTTACTTTTAAGGCTTCTTCTGCTTTTTTACGTTCTGTGATATCTTTTATTGTGGCAATGAAAGATGTTGGTTTACCTGAATGATCTAAAATCACGTTTGCAGAAACCTCCACAGGGAACTTGTGGCCATCTTTATCTATAAGAACTGACTCAAAACGCTTTATGAGTCCTTTTTTTATGGTCATTTTCATGGCTTGTCCTACTTCTTGCCGATGTTCAGGGGCGATATATTCAAAAACAGGTTTACCAATTATTTCATCTTTTGAAGAGAAACCCATAATATTTAATGTTTCCTGGTTACATTCAATCAGATTCCCAGCTAAATCGGTAACTTGGACAGAATCTGGAGAAGATTCAAAAATTCCCCGTATCCTTTCTTCACTCTCTTTTAAGGTCTGTTCTGCTTTTTTTCGTTCGGTAATATCCCTAGTTATGGCTACAAGTGATGTGGGTTTACCAGTCTCATCTGATATCAGACTTCCGGAAGCTTCAGCTGGAAATTCTCGACCATCCTTAGTAAAGAACATATATTCCACATTCATCATAGCACCTTGTTCTATACTTTTTTTCAGAGCTTCTGCTGCCCTTTGCCGTTCTCCTGGAGCAATTAACTCAAAAACGCTCGCACCTATTAACTCTTCTTTGGAAGAGAATTCATGCAATTTCACAGTTGCCTGATTACAGTCCATAATCTTTCCCTCTAAATCAAGAACAGTAATGGC
>Ga0194112_10010122_pt1 | contig 11884 bp, 8 predicted proteins | sample TA2MahC400mmetaG_FD_146191 | JGI IMG/M metagenome (GOLD analysis project Ga0194112, IMG submission 146191) | Freshwater microbial communities from Lake Tanganyika, Tanzania - TA2015016 Mahale Deep Cast 400m | ecosystem: Environmental > Aquatic > Freshwater > Lake | place: Tanzania: Lake...
TGAGTCGAGCCTGGAGGCGGAGAGCGGCTCGCCCTCGAGCACTTCCATGACCGCGCCCGGTCCGTCGGGAGGGCTCCAGGGCAGGTCCAGCAGGGCCGGCGCCACTCCGGGCGGCGCCGCCAGCAGGATGGCCGCCTCATGGAGGATCTGCTCGGCCGGGCCTCCCTTGACGACCACTCGTCCTCCGGTGAGCCGGTCGCGGCAGAGACGCACCGAACGGCCCTCTCGCCTGGCCAGCTCGCGCAGGGGCTCGTATCGCGGTCGGGCCGTCAAGCGACCTCCTCGGCGTCTCCGGAGGGCTCCGGCGATTGCACCATGAAGTGCACCATGTGCACCACGCATTGTGCAGTGCGCACCATCCATGGTGCACTACTCGGGGCCGACTGGCAAGGGGATAGAACCGGCCGACTCCCCCGTCGCCGGACGGAAGAGGGCACCCCGGGACCCTCGGCGGGGGGCGGAGGATCCGATCGATCTCCTAGCGCGCGAGTACCTTGGCGATGCGCGGCAGCATCCAGTCGATCTCCTCGCGCTCGATGACCAGCGGCGGGGCGAAGCGGATCACCTGGTCGTGGGTCTCCTTGGCCAGGATCCCCTCCTCTCGCAGCGCCTCGCAGTAGGGCCGGGCGGATCCCGCTTCCTTCCTTATGACGACGCCGACAAGCAGGCCCCTGCCGCGCACCTCGGCCACGGCGGGCGAGGCGATGCGGCGCAGCTCGCCCATGAAGTAGGCTCCCAGCTCGTCGGACCTCTCCGCCAGGCGCTCGTCGCGGACGACGCGCAGCGCGGCGCGGGCCACTGCGGCCGCCAGCGGGTTGCCCCCGAAGGTCGAGCCGTGCGAGCCGGGGTCGAAGACGCCGAGGATCTCACGCGAGGCGCAGACGGCGGAGACGGGATAGACGCCTCCCCCGAGGGCCTTGCCGAGGATCAACATGTCGGGCCGGACATCCTCGTGGTCGCAGCAGAAGCGACGGCCCGTCCGCCCGAAGCCGGTCTGGATCTCGTCGTCCATGAAGAGGACGCGCTCGCGACGGCAGATCTCGAGCGCGCCGCGCAGATAGCCTGGCGGGGGAACGATCACGCCTCCCTCGCCCTGGATGGGCTCGAACAGGAAGCCGACCGTGTGCGCGGTGACGGCGCCGCGCAGGGCCTCGAGGTCGCCGTAAGGGATGATCTTGAAGCCCGGCGTGAAGGGCCCGAACCCGGCTCGATAGGACTCCTCCGGAGAGAAGCTGATCACCGTCGTCGTCCGGCCGTGGAAATTGCCGTCGCAGACGATGATCTCGGCCTGGTCTCGAGGCACGCCCTTGACCCGGTAGCCCCATCGCCGGGCCGCCTTGATCGCCGTCTCGACCGCCTCGGCCCCCGTGTTCATCGGCAGCGCCTGGTCCATGCCTGTGTAGGCGCACAGCTCCTGGAGGAAGGGCCCCATCTCGGCGTTGTGGAAGGCGCGGGAGGTGAGCGTGACCTTCTGCGCCTGCTCGACCAGCGCCCGGATGATCGCCGGGTGGCGGTGCCCCTGGTTCAGCGCGGAGTAGGCCGACAGGCAGTCGAGGTATCTCCGGCCGTCGGCGTCCCAGACCCAGACCCGCTCGGCGCGTTCGATGGCCACGTCGAGGGGATGGTAGTTGCGGGCGCTGTAGGTCTCGGCGAGCCGGATCATCTCGGCGCCGCGGGAGGCAGGTGCGGTCTTCTCGATCGGGGTCGGCATGGCCATGCTCCTCCGGGCCCCGTGGGCCGATCGGTTCGGGTCTCGCGCCAAGCGGCGCGAAAGGGCAACGGAGGAGTGTAGCACGAGTCCGCGCGAGGGAGTAGGTCCCACAGGGAGCAGGTCCCAGGGGGAGCAGGTCCCAAGGGGAGCAGGTCCCAGGGGGAGCAGGTCCCAGGGGGAGCAGGTCCCACAGGGAGCAGGTCCCAAGGAGAGCGGGTCCCGCGACCGCCCGGATCCACCGCCTCCGATCGCGGCGACGCCGGAGCACGCTCAGCGGAGGGCTGCTTCCGTCCTCCCCGCGATCGGTCGCGCCCGGCGTGGCTCAGCGCAGGAAGCGGGCGCGCAGGATCTCCGCCGTGCGGGCCGAGTCGGGGCGGTGCGCTGCCAGGCCGATCGCGCTCATGGCGATCAGGGCGATGAAGACGCCCGTCTCGCCGCCGAGGATGCGGTCGACGACGCCGAGCAGCGCGGGGATCTCCAGGATGCCCCAGAGGAGCACGTGGCCGAGAATGACCCGGCTGACGAACTCCCTGGCCGCGGCGGCCCGGTCGTGCGCCCACCGGCCGGGCGGCGCCCCCCCGGGGCCGCCGGCGGCCGACTCCGCCCGGAGCGAGGCCGCGTCGCTGCGCTCGACGCGGCGGGCGAGGCGCCGCGGGTCGAGGAGGGCGGGGCGGAGCCGGAACGAGGCGTAGAGCGAGGCGATGCCTGCCGCCAGGAAGGCGTACCGCCAGGCGGGCCATGGCGCCTCGGGGTCCGACCCGCCCGCGGACGGCCCGCCGGCGCCGGGAACGGACATCAGCAGGAAGAGGACGAGATAGACCAGGACGGCAAAGGCAAAGCCGGCGTAGAGGATCCAGAGCGTGCGGTCGACCGCCCGGGAGATCTCGGCCAGAGGGTCTCCGCCGCCCGGCTCGTCCGGCGTCTCGCGGTGCACGGGCATGGCCGGCGGCCTACTCGGGCAGCGGCGAAGTCTTCGCCTCGGCCCCCGCCCCCGCGTCGTCGGCGCCGGAGGAACGGCCCGGGCGATTGGCGCGGGCCGCCTCGCTCTGCTCGCGCATGGCCTCGCGCTTCAGCAGCGTGCTCTCGTTCTTGGCGTCGTTGATACGCTTCAGCAGGTTCGCGTCCTCGGGCATCTTCTCCGTCAGGACCACGTTCTGCCCGCCGAAGTCGACCACGCGACCCTCGGGGGAGACGATGAGCTGCGTCGAAGCGACCGTCTGCCCGCGCGTTCCGGACCGGTTGAGGACCGCCGAACGCCCGACCTGCTTGGGGGTGACGTCCTGGCGGGGCTGGTAGCCGCCGAGGATGGCATCGACGCCCTGCAGCAGGCTGGCGAACTGCTCCATGGCGTCGTTGTCGATCTCAGCCAGCAGCACGATCACTTCAGCCCCGCCGGTCTGCCGCAGCCAGTCCACCATGCGCTGCGTCGTCTCCAGGGGCGGCAGCAGGCGCAGGGTGTCCTTGTGCCTGGCGACCGTGCTCGGTGGAAGCTGGTTCTCGGACGTGACGCTGACCACTCCGACGTTCACGCCGTTGACCTTCACGACGCGGTACTTCTCGCCGATCGGGACCCAGTCGCCCTGGACCAGGTGCTCGACGTTCGTCGTCACGAGCGGCAGCGGGGACTCCCGCAGCCACTCCTGGACGAGGTCCCATTGCAGGAACTCCTCCTTGCCCAGCCCCACGGCGTGGTAGCCGGAGCGCCGGAACTCCTCCCAGACCAGGCGGCTGAGCGGGAGACTGCGCTCGCGGTCGCGATGCAGGAAGTCCCCGCTGTCGACGAGCAGGATCGGAGCGCCCTGTCTGCGCAGCGAATCGATGAAGGCGGCCCGCCGGGCCAACCCGCCCTTGCGGCCGTGTCAGCCGCAGGGCTCGACTTCGCCCTGGAAGCAGCTCTGCGAGAGAAGCCGCACCTCGACATTGGTGGGCCTCTGCTTCGCGCCCCCCGAACTGAAGAAGGCGCCGGCGCTCGCCCCGGCCACGGTGGCGGCGCAGGCGAGACCCAGCAGCCACAGGGATCGTCTGGTCATGACCATGCCTCCCGAGGTTGTTTCCCAACCCTAGTAACGCTATCGGCTGGATCGGTTCCTTGGCAAGGCGCTTTCCTTCAGGCGCTTTCCCTCAAGCGATAGGCCCGCACACCCAGCCCCAGGCCCTCGGCGTGGCGCAGCTGCACCTCCGGGTCGACCTCCGGCCAGGCGGTCCTGAAGGGATCGCCCCCCGCGGAGGCCCGCAGGAGGTCGATGGAGGCCTGATCCAGCGCCACCGGGTCGGAGGAGGCGGCGATCCCGACCTCCGGGGCGATCACCTCGGGGGCCGCCCCCAGGCAGTCGCAATGCTTGGTCACCTGGTGGAGCAGATTGACGAAGACGGCCCGGCCGGAGAGCGCGGCGACGATCGCCGCCGCATACTCGGCCATCCGCTCCTGGACGCGCTCCGATCCGCTGTTCCAGTCTATGCCCACGGCCCCGTCGGGGCAGACCGCCAGGCACTCCGCGCATCCGGTGCAGAGCCGGGTGTCGATGAGCGCCGATTGCGGGCCGAGGGTGATCGCGCTTGCGGCGCAGGCGGCAACGCAGCGGCCGCACAGCGTGCAGCGTTCGCCGCGCACGACCGGGCTCACGCTGGAGTGCATCTCCAGCTTGCCCGATCGGCTGGCCAGCCCCATGGAGATGTTCTTGATCGCCCCGCCGAAGCCAGTCAGCAGGTGCCCGGTGACGTGGCCGAGGCCCACCAGGTAGTCCATGTCGCGGACGACGGGAGAGAGACGGGCCCGCTTCCGGGACCCTGTGGAGACCGGCGCGCTCCACTCCTCGCGGCCGAGGAGACCGTCGCCCAGGAGGATCGGCGCGCCGATCTGCTCGGCGCCGAAGCCATGCTCGCGGGCGAGCTCGAGGTGGTCGACGCTGTTCTTGCGCCGGCCGCTGTAGAGCGTGTTGGTCTCGGTCAGGAAGGGGCGCGCACCCCGCTCGCGGAGCGCCGAGACGATCTCGCGCACGAGCGGCGGTGGAGGGTAGCCGGTGTTGCCCTCCTCCCCGAAGGTGAGCTTGACCCCGGCGAGTAGCCCGGACCCCACGCCGGCGAAGAGGTCGATCTCGCGCAGGAAGAGGGCGGTCCGGCGGGCGACCGCCTCAACGTCCTTCCAGTCGGTGACGCGCAGAAGGTAGACTCGGGACTGCATGGACCGGCCTCTCTCCCTCCGGCGCCCGGACGCGGCCGCCGGCGCCTCCCCGGGGAACTCGCCCCCGCGGGAAGCGGTCACTCTAGGAGGATCGGGGCCGGACCGCAACCGGGAGTGCCCGCAGTGACCAGATCGACACCGAGTCGCGCAACCGCCCCGGGCCCGACGGCATCGTGGGTCCCGGCGCTCTGCCTGTGCCTCATGGCCCTGTCGACCTCGGCCGGCCCAGCGCAATCGACCCCCGAGGAGCCGCACAACTGCCGGCTCTGGGCGCTCATCGGGCACGACTACCCGGACACGCTGCTGCGCGAGCACCTCCAGACCGGATCGATCGCCAATCTGCGCCAGCTCGGCGCCGCCAACTACGACGGCTGGGGCTTCGCCTACACGCCGGGAGAGCGGCTCGGCCTGCCGATCAGCGGGCTGCTCTACCGCCGCGGCGGGCCGCGCGCGAATCACCCCCACGAGCCCGAGTACGACCGTACCGTCGCCGAACTGCGCGCGCTGCGGCCGACCGCGATCGTCGGACACGTCCGCCGCGGGACCTCGGGGCACTGGGGCATTCCCGACCCCCATCCGTTCCTTCACCCGCAGCCTTCCGAAAGGGCGATGGCCTTCGCCCACAACGGGAGCGTCAACGAGCTGGCCATGCTGGCGCTGCTGGGCGACTACACCGACACGCACCCGCTGGAGTACACGGTCGGCCTGCCCGGCAGCGGACCGATCGATTCCGAGCTGCTCTTCCTCTACCTGCTGAAGTACAAGGACGAGCATCCGGAGCTCGCCTCCTTCTCGGAGGCGATACCGCCCGCCATCGGCGAGGTGATGAGGGCGACGGGCAGCCACTCGCTCAACGTGACCATGACGCAGGGCGATACGCTGTACGCCGTCTCCGCCTTCGGTCTGAGCTACTATCCGCTGGCCGGTCGCGGAGATCCGCCGAGCCCTTACTGGGTCGTCGCCTCCCAGATCGTCGGCTCGGGCGCGGCCGGGTGGGGCACGATCCCCTCCGGCATGCTCGGCGTCTTCGCCCCCGAGGCGGCGCCGCGCTTCGTGCCGCTCGACGTGCCCCGCGGCAGGTCCGCGCCGGCGGCGGGCGCGTCGGCGACGCCCTCCTCGACCGCGCAGGCCGCCCCGTCCCGATCCGCCGCCGCCGCCGGCGGCCCGGAGGACCACGACGGCCGCTTCTGGGCGCTCGTCGGCGGCGGCTATCCCGCCTCGATGATCCAGGACCACCTGAGCCACGGGGCGATCCAGAACCTGAAGGCCCTGGGCGCGGCGAACCCGGACGGCTGGGGCCTGGGCTATGTGCCGCCCTCTCCCGCCGCCGCGCTGCTGACCGATCCGATCGTGCGCCGCGGCGGGCCGCGCGCCGGCCATCCGCACGCGCCCTTCTACGACCGCACGGTCAACGAGCTGCGCCTGCTCGGACCCCGAGCGGCGATCGGGCACGTGCGGCGGGGGACCAGCGGGCACCTGGGCATTCCGGGTCCGCATCCCTTCCTGCACCGGCATCCCCGCGACGGGCGGGGGCTGCTCTTCGCCCACGCCGGCTCGCTCGACGCGCTGGCGCTCGGGCTTCGGCTGGGAACCGACTACTTGGCTACGCACCCGCCCGACTACGGCTCCTCGACGAGCCTGCTCGATCTCAACCACATCGATGCCGAGCTCTACTTCCTCTACCTGCTCAAGCAGATCGAGGAGCGGCCCGATCTGCCCTTCGCCGAGGCGCTGCTCGAGGCGGTGCGCGCCGTCTCCCGCGACGACGAGGTGACCGACATGGATCCGCGCCTCAACTTCGCCATGACCGACGGCGACACGCTCTACGTCCTCAACTTCTACGGCCAGGGCAACGCCAACGCCGTCTGCTACTACCCTCCCCTGCCGCCCTCCGGGGGCGCGGCATCCCCCTTCTGGGTCGCCGCCTCCGAGTCCCTCGGCACCGTCTCCGGCTGGGCCGCGCTGCCGCCGCAGACGCTGGCGGTCTTCGTGCCCGGCGAGGCGCCGCGCCTGCTGCCGGTCGAGGAGCCGGTCGAGCCCCGCTTCTCCTTCGCCTGGATCGAGGTGACGGCTCTCGCCGACGACGACGGAGACGGCTACGCCTCCCGCTTCCAGGTCTGCGCCGACCCGAACGCCGACCAGGGCAGCTGGTCGGTGTCCATGACCCTCTTCGTCTCGCCGGCGGGCGAGGACGCCTGGCGGCAGCCGCTGAGCACGCGCTACAAGACGATCACCGGAGCGGGGCCCGACACGCTCTGCCTGACGCGCTACGCCGTCCCCGACACGCTGGGGCCGACGGAGTGGGACCTGCGCATCACCCTGACCGAGGGTTCCTCGGGCGACACGGTGCTCGTCGCGACGCCGCTCACGCACCCCGAGGGGGGACTCGGCGGGCTGAAGGTCGAGGGCGTGCTCCGGGACCAGCCGTCGGCGGGGCCGTCCGAGATCCGTTTCCGCCGCGTGGACGTGACCTCGGCGGTCGACCTCGATCAGGACGGCTACGCGCGGTCGTTCACGCTGGAGTGGGAGGCCGGCCTGATCGCGGCCGGCGGGTCAGCGGCCCGTCCAGCGCCCGGGCCCGACTCGGTCCTGGTGCGCGTGTACGCGCTGGCGTTGGCCGGCGGCGAGGAGACGACCGCCGGCGTCTCCGGCGAGCACTGGATCCGCGCCGCCGAGGAGGACTCGATCGCCCTGCCGATCACCGTTCCCGCCGGCCTGCCGGCGCGGGCTTGGGATCTGAGGCTCGACCTCTTCGTCGTCGGCCCCGACACGCTGGCCGCCGTAGCGGGGCCCGGCGAGTTCGCCGCGCTCGCCGGCATTCTCGTCGAGGGCGCCCTGTTCGACGATCCGTCCTCCCCGGACACGCTGGGGTTGATCGGCCTGCTGCCCAACCCGAGCGGCGCGCCGGTGATCGTGCGGCTCAGCATCCCGCCCGGGGGCGCGAGCGCCAGCCTGGAGGTGCGCGACGTGACCGGGCGGCGCGTTCGCGCCGGGCGGCCGGTCACGCTCGCCCATGGGCCGAGGGAGATCTCCTGGGACGGGAGGGACGACCGGGGCCGGCGACTCCCGGCGGGGATTTATCTCTGCACGATCCGCCTCGGGGAGCGGGAATACACGCGAAGAGTGGCGCTGATGAGATGACGGGAGGATGACGGGAGGGGCGCCGCGGCAGGCCGCCGGCGCCCTCTCCCCCTCCCGGGACCGCGGCTCACGACTGCTTCGGAGCCCGCACGAACTGGACCGCCAGCGCCGCGGCCAGGCACATGACGCCGGCGACGACGAAGGCCAGGCGGTAGTTGCCGACCGCGAAGGTCTTTTGGAGCGTCTGTCCCGCTTCCACGACCTCATAGGGGACCTTGCTCGCCACGCGCATCAGCCAGGCGGCGAGGAACGGCCCGAAGAGTCCCCCCGCGCCGTACGCCGAGAACATCCAGCCGTAGTTCACGCCGTAGTGGCGGGTGCCGTAGAAGTCCGCCGTGACCGCCGGGTAGAGGGCCAGGTAGCCGCCGAAGCAGAGACCGACCACGCCGATCCCGGTCAGGTAGAGGCCGTAGCCGCGCATCGAGTCGAGGAAGAGCATCGCCACGCCGCAGAGCAGGAACATGACGAAGAGCGTCGGTTTGCGGCCGATGATGTCGGAGATCTTGCCCCACAGGATCCGGCCCAGGGAGTTGAAGATCGCCAGGATCGAGACCGCCATGGCGCCCGCCGCGCTGATCGCGTTGAAGCTGGCGGCGTCGATCGGCGGGGCGAGCTCGCCGATCGCGAAGGACTGCCAGACGGGCGAGGCCTTCATGATCACCTGCAGCCCCGCCGTGCACCCGGCGAAGTAGGTGATCCAGAGCAGCCAGAAGCGCCCGGTCCTGAGCATCTCGCCCGGAGTGAAGTCGGCCTTGGCCGGCGCGCCCGCCCTGGGCGCCGGCGGCGTCCAGCCCGCGGGCACGTAGCCGGCCGGCGGATTGCGCAGGAACTGGGCCCCCAGCACGATGGCCACGAGGAAGAGGATCCCCAGGGTCATGAAGGTGTTGAAGACGCCCAGCTTGGGCAGGCCGAAGAGGTCGGCGCCGAGGAGCTGGTACTGACCGCCGGCGATGAGCGCCTTGGCCAGCGGGGCGAAGAAGAACGCGCCGGCTCCGAACCCGGCGACCGCCAGGCCGGTGATCAGCCCGCGCTTGTCGGGGAACCACTTGACGCAGGTGGCGATCGGGCAGACGTAGGCGACGCCGATGCCGATGCCGCCGAGCAGCGAGAAGGTGAACACTAGCCAGACGAGCGCCCCGTCCGGCCCGAAGCCGCCGGTGAAGCGCGCCAGGATGAGCCCCAGCCCGAGGATGATCCCGCCGGCGGTGGCGACGATGCGGGGCCCGAGCTTGTCCTGGAGCCGGCCGCCGAAGATCACCGCCGCGGCGAAGGCCGCCAGGACGATCTGGGCCGGCAGCGTCACATTCCCCTCGCTCCAGGTGGGGAAGACGGCCTTCAGCGGCGTCTGGAAGACGCTCCAGATGTAGACCGCGCCCAGGCTCACCTGGATGATGAGCGCGCCGACCACCACCCACCAGCGGTTCATGACCTTCTCTCTGTCCATGGCCACCCTTCCTCCCTCCGTCGTTCGGCGTGAGACCCGGCGAGGCGCAGTCCCCGTCCCGGCCGCCGGCGGCGGAACGAGGGAGCCTATGCCGGCAAGCGACAGGGGAGGGGGTCTTGCGACCGCCCTCCCCTGATGGATCCCTCCGGCGTCACCGAGCGTGCGCCTACTTGTCCTTCAGCTCGACCAGCTTCTCGACCACGTGGGGATCGGCCAGCGTGGAGGTGTCGCCGATCTCCTTGAACTCGCCCGAGGCGATCTTGCGCAGGATCCGGCGCATGATCTTGCCTGAGCGGGTCTTGGGCAGGCCGGGCGCCCAGTGGATGACGTCCGGCGCGGCGATCGGGCCGATCTCCTTGCGCACGTGGCCGACGAGCTCCTTCTTCAGCGCGTCGGTGTACTCCTCGCCGACATTCAGCGTGACGTAGGCGTAGATGCCCTCGCCCTTGATCGGGTGGGGGAAGCCGACGACCGCCGCCTCGGCCACCTTGGGGTGGGAGACGAGCGCGCTCTCGACCTCGGCCGTGCCCATGCGGTGTCCGGAGACGTTGATGACGTCGTCGACGCGGCCGGTGATCCAGTAGTAGCCGTCCTCGTCGCGGCGGCAGCCGTCGCCGGTGAAGTAGAGGCCGGGGAAGGCCGAGAAGTAGACCTCCTTGAAGCGCTGGTGCTGCCCGTAGACCGTGCGCATGATGCCGGGCCAGGGCTTCTTGATCGTCAGGATGCCGCCCGCGGCCCCCTCCAGCACCTTGCCCTTCTCGTCCATCACCAGCGGCTCGCAGCCGAAGTAGGGCAGCGTCGCCGAGCCCGGCTTCAGCGGGTGCGAGCCCGGCAGCGGGGTGATGAGGATCCCGCCCGTCTCGGTCTGCCACCAGGTGTCGACGATCGGGCAGCGGCCGTCTCCGACCACGTCGTGGTACCAGCGCCAGGCCTCGGGGTTGATCGGCTCGCCGACCGTGCCCAGCAGCCGCAGCGACTTGCGGCTGCGCTTGGTCACGTGCTCGTTGCCCTGGGCGGCGATGGCGCGGATGGCGGTCGGGGCGGTGTAGAAGATGTTGACCTTGTACTTGTCGACGACGTCCCAGAAGCGGCCGGCGTCGGGGTAGGTCGGGATGCCCTCGAACATGACCGAGGTGGCCCCGGCGCAGAGCGGGCCGTAGACGATGTAGGAGTGGCCGGTGACCCAGCCGATGTCGGCGGTGCACCAGAAGATGTCGTCGTCGTGGTAGTCGAAGATGTGCTTGAAGGTGTGCCAGGTGTAGATCATGTAGCCGCCGGTCGTGTGCAGCACGCCCTTGGGCTTGCCGGTCGAGCCGGAGGTATAGAGGATGAAGAGCGGGTCCTCGGCGTCCATCCACTCGACCGGGCAGTCGGCCGAGGCCTTGGCCATCTCCTCGTGCCACCAGGAGTCACGGCCCGCCTGCATGTCCGCCTGCATCCCGGGCACGCGCTCGGCGACGATGCAGGAGCGCACGGTGACGCCCTTCTGCTGAGCGATCTTCATGGCCTGATCGGCGGCCTCCTTCAGCGGGACAGCCTTGGCGCCGCGGTAGACGCCATTGGCCGTGATCACGATCTCGCACTTCGAGTCGAGGATGCGGTCGGCCAGCGAGTCGGCGCTGAAGCCGCCGAAGACGATCGAGTGCATGGCGCCGATGCGCGCGCAGGCGAGCATGGCGACGGGCAGCTCGAGGATCATCGGCATGTAGATCGAGACGCGGTCGCCCTTCTTGACGCCCTTGCTCTTGAGCACGTTGGCGAACTTGCAGACCTGCTCGTGGAGCTGGCGGTAGGTGATCGTCTTGTCCTCGCCGGGAGTGTTGCCCTCCCAGAAGAAGGCGATGCGGTCCCCGCGCGTCTTCAGGTGCCGGTCGAGCGCGTTGTAGCAGATGTTCGTGCGCCCGCCCTTGAACCACTCGATCCGGATGTCGTTGTGGAAGTCGTAGTTCAGGACCTGGTCCCACTTCTTCTCCCAGTGGAACTGCTCGGCGACCTCGCTCCAGAAGCCCTCGGGATCGGCGATGGAGCGCTCGTACAGCTTGCGGTACTCCTCGAGGCTCTTGATCCAGGCCCGCTGGCCCCACTCGGCCTTGGGATGGAAAACCTCACCCGTCATGGTCCCTGACATGTTCTCGTGCCTCCCCCTGATCGTGTGTCGATCGGCCGTCTCTACCCGCCGAAGCCTGCCTGGCCGGGACGCTCTCCGGAGCCGCTCGGAGGGGCCCGACCGCGCCCGCTCAGCTCTCCCGCAAGAGATCGTTCTGGGATGGAACCGGCTGCCGGACCGGCATCGGCTGCCCACGAAAAGCCAAAGCGGGGAGAATAGCCGACCCGGAGGCGGGGGTCAACCTCGAGCGCCGTCGGCGGGGATGCGCCTCGGGCGGGGGCCAGGGACAGGGCCAGGGAC
>Ga0194112_10010123_pt1 | contig 11883 bp, 9 predicted proteins | sample TA2MahC400mmetaG_FD_146191 | JGI IMG/M metagenome (GOLD analysis project Ga0194112, IMG submission 146191) | Freshwater microbial communities from Lake Tanganyika, Tanzania - TA2015016 Mahale Deep Cast 400m | ecosystem: Environmental > Aquatic > Freshwater > Lake | place: Tanzania: Lake...
AGCTTCATCACGTAGTCGGCGGGCCGGGGTGCGCTGTCTGGCATGGCGGTGTCTCACCTTTCGTTTGGGGCCAGGCGCTCGCGGAGGAGCGCGTGGCGCGCGCGGATGCGGTCGTTGCGGACGGCGATGGCCACAGCGCGCTTCGTGCCCACGAGGACGACGAGGCGCTTCCCCCGCGTGACCGCCGTGTAGAGGAGGTTCCTCTGGAGCATCACGTAGTGCTGGGTGAGCAGGGGCACGACGACGGCCGGGTACTCGCACCCCTGGCTCTTGTGGATCGATATGGCGTAGGCGGGGACTAGCTCGGCGAGCTCTTCTGGGCCGTAGGCCAGCTCGCGCTGGTCCATCCGCACGATCATCTGGCCGGCCTCCGGCACGATGTCCACCACGCGGCCCAGGTCGCCGTTGTAGACCTCTTTGTCGTAGTTGTTGCGGACCTGCATGACCTTGTCGCCCACGCGGAAGCGGCGCCCGGCGAGACTGTGCTCGCGGCCCGCGGGGTTCAGGCGCTCCTGAAGCCGTTCGTTGAGGGCGTGGGCGCCCACGCTGCCCTTGTGCATGGGGGCGAGCACCTGGATGTCGCCGATCGGGTCGAGGCCGTACTTGCTCGGGAGCCTGCGGGCGCACAGCTCGAGCACGGTTTCGGCCGCCTGCTCGGGGTCGTCGCGCTCGAGGAAGAAGAAGTCGCGCTCGGCCGCATCGCCGGGGTCCTTCAGGAGCGGCATCTCGCCGGAGTTGATGCGGTGGGCGTTTGCCACGATGAGGCTGGCGGCGGCCTGGCGGAAGATTTCGCTGAGGCGCGCGACCGCGGGCACCCCGGAGGCGATGGCGTCGCGCAGCACGCTCCCAGGCCCAACGGAGGGGAGCTGGTCTACGTCGCCCACGAGGATGAGCAGGGCCTGGGGCGCCAGCGCGCGAGCGAGGTGGTAGGTCAGGAGGATGTCGAGCATCGAGGCCTCGTCCACGATCGCCACGTCGGCCTGGAGGGGGTTGCGCTCGTTGACCTCGAACTCGCGGGAGCGGGGCTGGTACTTGAGGAGGCGGTGAATGGTGCTGGCGTCGGCGCGGGCGGTCTCGGCCAGGCGTTTGGCCGCGCGGCCGGTGGGGGCGCAGAGCGCGACCCGCAGCTTGCGCGCGCGGAAGACCTCCACCAGGCAGCGGAGCACCGTGGTCTTGCCCACCCCCGGGCCGCCGGTGATGACCGTGAGCTTGTGCGCCACGGCCTTGCGCACCGCGTCCTTCTGGCCGTCGGAGAGCTGAAGGCCGACCTTCGTCTCCACCCAGCCCAGGGCGCGCTCGGGGTCAATCGGGGGGAACGCGGCCCGATGCGTCGCCAGCGCGCGCAGGGCCTCGGCCACGCCAACCTCCGCCGCGTGCAGGGCGGGGAGATAGACGGGGCGCGAGGGGAAGGCATCATCGCGCACCAGCTCGCCGGCCGCCACCTGGGCCTCGATGGCCGCCTCCACCTGCTCGATGGGGAGCTCGAGCGTGCGGCTTGCGGCGGCGGCGAGCTGCTCCTGGGGGCAGCAGACGTGGCCCTCGTCGCCCAGCTCCTTGAGGACATAGACGATTCCCGCGGCGGCGCGCAGCGGCGACTCGCGCGCGATGCCCATGCTCCGCGCGATGCGGTCCGCCGTCAGGAAGCCCACGCCGTCAACGTCCGAGGCCAGGCGGTAGGGGTTGTCCCGCACCAGGCTGATCGTCGAGCCGCCGTACGTCTTGTAGATGCGTCCGCCGATGCCGGGCGACACGCCGTATTCGTGGAGGAACACCATCGCCTCGCGGAGGCCCTTCTGCGCGGCGTAGGCATCCACGATCTGCTGGCGGCGTTTCGGCCCGATGCCGTCCACCTCGAGGAGCCGCCCGGGCTCCCGCTCGATCACCGCGAGGGTCTGGTCCCCGAAGCGGCGGACGAGGCGTTTCGCAAGCTCCGGCCCGATGCCGTGGACGAGCCCCGAGCCGAGGTAGCGCTCGATCCCGCGCGCGCTGGTAGGCGTGACGACCTCGTAGTGCTCGACCTCGAACTGGCGGCCATAGGTCCTGTGAACCGTCCAGCGCCCCTCCAGGCGGAGCATCTCGCCCTCCTTGAGCTCGAGGAGCTTCCCGCGGGCGGTCACGACGTCGCGCTCCCCCTCCGCCCGCACGCGCACGACCGTGTACGTGCCGTCGGGTGCGGCGTACACCACCCGCTCCACGATGCCGTGGAGGGCGGTGAGGGTCTGGGATGACTGCGGGGCGGCCATGCGCGACTCCAGCGGCGGCCCGGATTATAGCCGCGGCGCGGGCCGGGTGTCAATGGCCCCAATCGTCGTCGTTGTCGTCGTCGTCCTCGTCGTCGAATCCTCTGCCGATGAAAGAAAGAAACCGACTCGACGACGACGACGAGGACGACGACGAGGACGATTCAGGAGGCCCTTGATCCGGCGCGCGTTTCCTGTATGATACCCTCCGGCCCTCAACCGAGGTGTTCGCGCAATGGAGCTCAGGAAGACCTATCGCTCCGTGGAGCAGAAGCTCCGTGAGCTGGCCACGGCTCCGCTGGAGGAGCTCGTGGGCGCGTGCGGCGAGGCCCAGGCCGACTACCCGGACGCCACGCAGTTCGAGGACGCCCCCGCCCTCCGCCGCCTCCTGGGGCGCATCGGCCTCATCCCGCGCAGCCGCTCCGTGGCCAACCTCTACGAGTGCGTGCGGCGCATGGCCGAGGCCGCCGGCGAGCGCGTGGCCACGGTGCGCCGCGTGCTCCAGCTCTACTGCGAGCCCGCCGACGGCATCCGCGCCGTCGTGTGCAGCGACGAGCCGCACTGTCACCAGTGCCCGCTGGCCGCCGAGTGCAAGTTCCACCAGCGCACGCCGCGCATGCGGGAGCTCCCCGAGGACCAGCGACCGCGCGAACGCCTCCTGGCCTCGGGCGAGAGCGCGCTCTCCGACTCCGACCTCCTCGCCATCATCCTGCGCACCGGCACCATGGAGCGCACCGCCGTGGGCCTGGCGCAGGGCCTCCTCGCGCAGTTCGGCAACTTCCGCGCTCTCGCCAGCAAGAGCGCCGCCGAGCTATCCAGCATCAAGGGGGTAGGCCCCGCCAAGGCCGCCCAGGTGAAGGCCGCCCTCGAGATCGGCCGCCGCATGGCTGAGCAGGCGGCCGAGCCGGGCCGCCCCATCGCCACCAGCCAGGCCGTCTACGACCTCTGCTCCCCCCGCCTCCGCGACCAGAAGAAGGAGACCTTCCTGGTGCTCCTCCTCGACGCCAGGAACCGCCTGGTGCGCGAGCCCGCCGAGGTGTCCGTGGGCAGCCTGACCGCCAGCCTCGCACACCCCCGCGAGGTCTTCCACGAGGCCGTCCGCCACACCGCCGCCGCAATCATCTGCGTCCACAACCACCCCACCGGCGACCCTGCTCCCAGCCCGCGCGACATCGAGATCACCCGCAAGCTCCACGAGACCGGCAAGGTCCTCAGCATCAGCCTCCTCGACCACGTCATCGTGGGCGAGGGGCGCTACTACAGCTTCGCCGACGAAGGCAAACTCCCCTCCGAGCCGAGGGATGATGGGTAATGTCTTGATCGTCCTCGTCCCTCGTCCTCGTCCTCGATCCCCTTGGCCTTGGAATGTTGAATGTCGAACGCTGAATGCTGAATGTCGAATGCCGAACCTGGCCACGAGCCGCCTCTGATCTTCTCAATTCGGCATTCAGTATTCGACATTCAGCATTCATCATTCATCATTCAACATTCCGGCCCTCTGGTTGCGGCCATAGGTCGCGTTAAGGAGGGGAGTCGAGGACGAGGACGAGGGACGAGGACGAGGACGATCGAAGAGGGGGCATCCGTCACATCCTCCTCAGCAGCCCCCTCGGCAGGTCCCAGAACACCAGCTTGGTCAGGTAAAAGGGCGTGCCTGCGGCGTAGTGCATGGCCACGCCGGTGTAGACGGCTGGCGCGGTGATCACGTTGGCCGTGGACTGGCTCACCTCGCCCGTGGCCGCGCGCTCGCCGAGCGCGAGCGGGAGGCCGAGCGCCAGCCCAGGCACCAGCCCGGCCAGCATCCCCGAGTAGAAGCCCACGCTCGCCGGCACGGACACGAACGCCGACCGGTCGTCCACCAGCGGAGTCGGCACGTTGAAGGGATACGTCCGCGTGCGGCTAGTGTCCCAGCCCTGCGCCCAGGCCTGCCCCGCAAGTGAGATGCCCACAAGAGCCGCGGCCGCCATCGCCCGCATTGCTTCTCTCCTCATCCCCCCTCGCCCCAATCATACCCCACCCCCCAGCCCGCGCAACCGCCCCCGGCCCGCCGGGCCATAGGCTCGCCAAGGCGCCCACCTCAGCCTGGGGGGCTATGGAGTGCGGTGACGCGTCTCCCCATCGGGACAAGAGAACCCCCGTGGGCGCGGCTGAGAAGGCGGCCATGGAACGCCTCAAGCTCCTCATCTCCGAGCGCCTGCCCATGCTCATCGTCGTCGGTCGCGGCGAGTGGGAGCGCTGCCCCGAGCAGCATTCGCTCCTGCGCGAGGCCATCCGCTCCGAGGGCGCGCCGGTATGAAGAGCGTTCGCCTTTCCGCAGCAGACCCACTCGCTCAACGTAGCCACAAGCGTCTCGCTTGTGGAACTGCACGGACAGGTCACGGTCGGCAAGCGGGACGCTTGCCGCTACGTCTCGCAGACCGATAGCGCGGGGCGGTTTGAGCGAGAATCGTGGTGAGCTATGTAGGCTTCAATTCTGAGACTGTAGCATCGTTACAGAGTCGGCGCCGGCGACCGCACGCCCAAACTTGTTTGGGCGTGTCTGCAACCACTGGCTGCCGCGATCCGGGCTCCATAGCCCTACCCCACCTTCCGGATGCGGCCTCGCGCGGCGGCGGGCACCATCTTCTCTGTGGCTTGTCTCTGTGGTCTCCGTGCCCTCTGTGGTTAGAAATGCGGTCTTGCGTTTCACCGCACGCGGCGGAGGACGTAGATGGCCTCCGTGCTGGGGCCGAGGCTGGCGTCTGGGCGGAAGGCGTGCCAGAAGAGCTCGGGGCGGGTGCCGTCGGTGGCCGGGCCGGGGCGCCAGTGGGCGTGGAGCGTGCCGGCCATGCGGTAGCGCCAGCCCTTCCTCTGCCAGTCGCGGAGGGCGGCCTCCGGAGGCAGGGCGGCCCGCCCAAAGGCCACGATGCAGTCGGGCGGCACGCGGCCCCTGAAATGGATGTCGGGCAGGCCGCGGAACTGCTCCCCGGGCGGGTCGCTTAGCTGCCAGGCGTAGACGGCTCTCGGCGCGTGGAACATGAGGGACGAGGCGACGTCCACGGGCGACACCAACACGCTCTCGCCCTCGGTGACGTTCGCGTTGACCCATGCCGCCGCGGCGCCGTAGGCGGTCGTCCGCGGGCGGGCCAACTCGCCGACGTACTCGGCGAGCGTCGAGCGCACGGGGTCGCCCAGGAGCGGGCCGACCTGGAGCAGGTTGGTGCCGAAGGCCACGAGCGCAAGCGGCAGGGCGAGTGCTGTCGCGCGTCTTGTGAGCGCATTCACGCAGAGCACCTCCAGCGCGATGCACAGCGGGATGAGGGGCACGAGGTAGCGCACGTCGGCCACGAACGGCGAGAAAGGGCCACTGACGGGCTGAGGCGAGAGCATCGTCGCCGCGGCCACATAGACGAGGAGCGCCCCGAACCCTCGCAGGAGCCACGAATCCCGCGTGGCCAAGTAGAGCAGCGGCGCTGCGGGCAGCAGCAGGCCTACCCCGAACTCGCAGCGGCTCAGGTCGCGCAGGTTCCACCAGAGAAGCGTGAGCTTGTCGGTAAGCCAGGTGGCGCTCTCCTGCGGCACCACCGCCTTGCCCAGCGGGTTCCACACGGAGACGATCAGCGCGCCCGGGATGAGCTGCGGGCCGAACAGCACGAGCGCATCCCGCCAAGTGAGGCGGCGCCGCCTGCGCCCCCAAACGAGGTAGTCCAGAACCGCACAGGCGTAGAACGCCGCGTAGTTGATGTAGTTCGTCGCCAGCAGGCACACCGACAAGGTGGCCATCGCGAGTAGGCGGGGCGTCTCTGCTTGTGGGCGGGGCGTCTCTGCCCCGCGTCCGGGTTGTAGGCGGGGCGTGCCCTCGGAAGCCCTCGGGCCAGGCTCTGCCCCGCGTCCCTTCAGATAGAGATACGCCAGCGCCGTCGAGCAGAGCATCGCCAGCGCGTAGTAGCGGCACTGGCGCGAGTAGAGCATGAGCGACACGTTGCCCAGGATGGCGATGGCGAGGACCGGAAAAACGCACCAGGAGTCCCTTGCGCGAGCCATTTCGGATTTCGGATTTCGGATTTCGGATTTCAGCCCGCAATCCGCAATCGTCCTGCCGCGCCACGCCCAACGCACCATGAGCGCGATGGTGGCGAGGCCGCAGAGCGCGAAGGGCAGCCGCCCGGCCAGCGCGTGGTCGCCCAGAGGCCCGAGGAACGGTGCGGCCACGTAGTAGGCCAGGGGCGGGTCGAAGCGGTGCTTGAGGCCCTCCAGCGCCGCGCCCCCCTTGAATGCAATGATGTTGTGCCCCACAACCGCGTGCGTGTCGCCCGTCCGCCACACGCTCTTCGCCAGAAGCGCCGTGTACGCCTCGTCGTTCCAGAAGGCGTACCTGCCCAGTCGGGCGAAGACGAGCGCGGCGGCTCCCACGAGGATAGCGGCAGCGAGCAGCGCGTCGGCCCTCTTCATCCCACGTGCTCCGGGGCTTGCGGCGATGGCCAGGCCACGGCATGATGATGGCATTTCGCCGTGGGCGCGTCAACTCGCGGCACGCCGGTTGGTCCCGGAGTCGGCCAACTCCGGGACCAGCGCCGCAGGCCGGCCATTGGCAGGGACGCTCGCCAAGGTCGGGCGCGTGCTGCGCCGGCTTGTTCCGGAGTTGGCCAACTCCGGGACCAGCGGACCCTGGCAGCTATTGAGCGGGATGCTCGCCAAGGCGGGCGCGTGCTGAGCCGGCTTGTTCCGGAGTCGGCCAACTCCGGGACCAGCGCCGTACGCCGGCCATTGGCAGGGACGCTCGCCAAGGTCGGGCGTGTGCTGCGCCGGCTTGTTCCGGAGTTGGCCAACTCCGGGACCAGCGCGCACGCCGGCCATTGGCAGGGACGCTCGCCAAGGCGGGCGCGTGCTGCGCCGGCTTGTTCCGGAGTTGGCCAACTCCGGGACCAGCGCGCACGCCGGCCATTGGCAGGGACGCTCGCCAAGGTCGGGCGCGTGGTGAGCCGGCTTGTTCCGGAGTTGGCCAACTCCGGAAGAAGGGTTGCCCAAGGAGCCATCATGAAGGAGTACCGGCATGGGCGGTGAGAGCGCAGAACGGGAGGAAGTGCTGCGGTTGTACGAAGGGCTTCGGGTGGCGGACGTGCGCGACGGGATGGATGCGCTGATGCTGCACCGGACCGGCTCGATGTCGCCCGCGATCCGCCCGCTACCTCCCCTTCGAGGGCACCCTGCCCGCGATGCCGGTGGAGGGATACGCGAAGTGGACCTCGTGGTATTACAGGGAGGTCTGCCCGTATCCCTGGATGGCGGAGATCGAGCCCGGCGACTTCTGCGTGATCGACCAGAGCGGGGTGGACGCCGGGCTGATGGGCTCGAACAACACCCTCGGCGGCGTCAAGAGCGGAGCGCGCGGCTACGTCACCAACGGCGGCGTCCGCGACACCGACGAGATCATCCTCCAGAAGATCCCCTTCTGGTCGGCCTTCGTGTCGCAGAGCATGGTCCAGGGGCGGCTACAGTTCGCCGGGAAGGACATCCCGGTGGTCGTCGGCGGCGTGGTGGTGAACCCGGGCGACGTGGTGGTGGCGGACGGCGACGGGGTGATCGTGGTGCCACGCAAGGTTGCGCGCCAGGTGGCCGAGCTCGCCCTCGGCGTGCTCAAGGACGACAAGGCAGGGCGGCGGGCGCTGTATCAGGCGCTGGGCATGCCTCCTGATGATAGCGTGGGGGAGTGATCTCCTCGCCCTCCGCGGGTCTGGGCGGCGCGTCCGGCGCGCCAGACTGGAGAACCCGTGACGCCCCGGCAGGAGTCGGGGGCGGCACACTTCCGCCGGCTTGGTCCTCTCTGAAGCACTGGTTGAGCCAGCCCATGTGGTTTCTCCTTGCGAACGCGGGCCTGCGCCGGCCGTCGCGACCTGGACTATTGGGGGGCCGCGGCGACGAGCACGGACAAACGAGTTTGTCCGTGGCACCCCCCGTTCTGCCTGTGGGAGCCACGGGTGCCGCGCCCAAACTCGTTTGGGCGTGCGAGACAGGGCACATGACGCCGGAGAGGCAATCCCGGCGGGCGGTCACTCGCGGCACCCGCCACACCCGCTACCCTGGGTGCTGCCGCCGTGGTTGTGGCCTTGGGCCGCCGCCTTCGGCTTGGCGGAAGGGGCGTCTTCAAGGGCAACTCCGTCCGCCGCAAGCTGCTTGAGGAACTTGTCGGGGCTGGCCTTGAACTTCTCGTCGCAGCCGCCGCAGCAGAAGTAGACCCGTTTGCCCTGGTGGTCGGCGTAGAGCTTCCTGTCGATCTTGCCGCCCATGACGGGGCAGGTGGTCTGGAGCTTGTCGAGGGTGACGCCCTGGCTCTCGAGCTGCCGCACGAACTTGGCGGGGTCCTTCTTGAACGTCCCCTCGCAGCCGCCGCAGCAGAAGTAGACCCGTTTGCCCTGGTGGTCGGCGTAGAGCTTCCTGTCAATCTTGCCGCCCATCACGGGACAGGTGGCTTGCGGCTTCCCGGCCTTGGCCCCTTCCTCCTTGGCCACAGGTTCCTGCGCGCCGGCTGCGACGGCCCACAGCGCGGGAACCGCCCACATTAGCCGCAGCCATTCGGTCGCGTTGCGCATCGCTCGACCCCTTCATGCTCACTCAGGTCGGTACATAGGGACACTCGCCCCTTAGGTAAAGAGACGACTTGGCGTGGAGGAACGTTACGCGACCCGTCAGGGGAACCGCCCATCCTCAGCATGCTGCCCCGCGAATGACAAGCAGAATCGCGACTGCGGCGGCGTCTTGCTCCCGCAGGGAGCGTAGTGGGTTGCCGGCGGCTTCAGCCGCCGGACAGGGCGCGCAGAACCGGTCAGTCCCGAAGGGACGGCAGAAGGGATGGCCTGGCCCGAGCCAGAGGGTGCTTCTGCCGTCCCTTTGGGACTGGTCACAGGGTTGGCCCCGCATCCGGCGGCTCAAGCCGCCGGCAACCCACTACCGTCCCTTCGGGACTGCGATCCAGCCCACCATTGGCCGGACAGTGTAGTCAAGGAACCGTGGCTTCGAGGCCGGCCTGGCGGGCGAGGCGGAGAATTTCCGCGAGGCGAGCGGCAGGCTGGGCTTGGCCCTGGATAGCGAAGGGCAGGCCGAGCCACTCGTGCTTGGCGGCAGAGGACGGATTGAAGGGGAGAAGCTCGACGCGGCGGAGGCCGGCGTCGCGCGCGAAGGCGAACAGGCCGCGGAGGTTCGCCTCCGTGTCGGTGATGCCTGGGATCAGTGGCACGCGGACGACGACGCGGGGATGGCGTCCCTGGTGTGGGCGGGGCGTCCCTGCCCCGCGGGGCGCAGAGGCCCCGCCCACATTGGGCGAGAATCGTGGCAGGCGGGCCAGCCTTGCGGCGTTGGCCAGAATCTGCCGGTTGGGGGCGCCAGTCCAGCGGCGGTGCTCCGCGTCGTCAATCAGCTTCAGGTCGTAGAGCACGAGGTCGGAGTGAGCGGCGAGGCGCTCGAGGGTCGGCCAGTGGCACGCGCCGCAGGTCTCGATCGCCGTGTGGATGCCGCTCTCCTGGCAGCCGGCGAGGATGGCTTCCGCGAAGTCCGCCTGCCCAGTCACCTCGCCCCCTGTCAGGGTCACTCCGCCGCCTGAGTGGTCGAAGAAGGGCTTGAGGCGCACGGCCTTGGCCACGATGGCCTCGGCGGACACGCGGACGCCTTTGACCGCCAACGCCCCGCACGGGCAGGCTTCGACGCAGCGGGCGCACACCAAGCACTTCGCGCGGTCGAATCGTCGGCGGGAGGTCCCCGTTGTGGGCGGGATGTCCCCATCCCGCGTCGCGGCGTGAGGACACGCCGCCCACAATCCGCCGTCCGGCGAGTGGACGCCCTGTGGGCAGATGGCGCCGCAGCGGCCACAGAGGACGCAGCGGTCGCGGAGGAAAATGACCTCGGGCTCGGGGCGGATGGATTCGGGGCTGTGGCACCAGCGGCAGGCGAGCGGGCAGCCCTTGAGATAGACCGCCAGGCGAATGCCCGGGCCGTCGTGGACCGCAAAGGTGTCCACGTCGAAGACAAGCCCAGTGGTCTCAGGCTTCCTCAATCGTCCTCGTCCTCGTCCCTCGTCCTCGTAATCCGACTTCTCTTCTTTCTTTCTCACGTCCCACCTTGCCGCCGGATATGGTGCTCCTGCTGCTCGCGGCTGAGCATGGTGAAGTAGGCGCACCAGCCGCCCATGCGGACGCGCAGCGAGCGGTAGCGGCCGGGCTCGCGCTGGGCGGTGCGAAGCTCCTCCGTGTCGGCCACGGTGAGGGTCATCATCGAGCCGCCGGTCTCGACGAAGCTGCGGACGAGTGCGGCCATGCGCGCCGTGCCCTCGTCGCCCTCGACGAGTCGGCGGGCGAGGCGCAGGTCGAGCGGGCCGCCGGCAGGGAGCCGCTCGTGGCCCATCTTGGCGTAAGAGAGGATGGCGCTGGGCAGGCCATCGAGGTCGCGCCCAAGGGCAGGAGAGAAGTTCGACGAGACGGGCTCACCGGCGAGGCGCCCGTCGGGCGATGCGCCCAGCCCCTCGCCGATGCCGATGTACCAGGAGAAGGTGCCCACGCCCGCTGGGAAGAGCACGGCGGCGCGGTGGGCCTCGGCGTGGCGGGCCACGGCCTCGGCGTAGGCGGCCATCACCTCGCGGCCGACGGCGTCGGCACGCTCGTCGTCGTTGCCGTACTTGGGCGCGTCGAGCAGCTTCTTCCGCAGGGCCTCGTGCCCATCGAAGTTGACGGACAGGGCGTCGCGCAGCTCGGACATCGTGGCCGCCTTCTGCTCGAAGATGGCGTGCTTGATGGCCACCAGGGAGTCAATGGCGTGGGCGGCGCTCTCGGCGAGCATGCCGAAGGTGCGGAAGCGGGAGCCGCCGGCCGTCATGTCGCGCCGCGACTCAATCGCCCCGTCCATCAGGGCGCTCAGGAGCGGCACGGGGGCGATTGTGCTGCGGTCGTTGAGCGTGGCGACGACGTTGCGGACGACCCGCCCCACCATCGCGTCCGCCTGGGCGAGGAACGCCCGCCACACGTCCTCGAAGGAGGCGAAGGAGCGGGGGTCGCCGGTCTCGGGCGCCGTCTCCGAGCGCTCGCGACCGAGGGCCCAGAGGAGGCACAGCATCAGGCTGAGGCGCTGGAAGACGAAGTTCGTGCGGCCTGGGATGATCACCTCCCAGCAGCCGTCGTTCGTGTAGTCGCGGGCGTCGGGGGTCGGGATGCCGAGGCGTTCGAGGGCGGGGACGAGTGCCTCGTCGTTGAAGAGCGCCGGCATGCCGCCGCCGTCCTTCAGCACCTCGCAGGCGTGGCGGATGAGCGGCTCGGGCGTCGCGCGGTGGAGCCGCACGGTCAGCAGCGGATTGGTCATCTCGTTGCGGCGGTAGGCCTCCAGGAGCAGGTGCGAGAGGGGGTTCGTGCCGTCGCACCCGTCGGGCGTCAGGCCCCCGACCACGATGTTCTGGAGCCAGTGGTTCGTGGCGTCGAGGCTGTCGCGGCGGGCGCCGATCTGGGACGATGTGTAGTGTCGGGTGCGGCGGGCGGGGCCTGCCCTGAGCGAAGCCGCCATGTGGAAAGTCAAGTTTTTTTCACGACGGATCCCCTGGGCTCCCGCAGAGCGGGGCTTTTCGAGGTCGGCAGGAGTGTCGGTCCGATGCGGGCTCATCTCTCTCGAGGCCTCGCGTCATTGCGCC
>Ga0194112_10010127_pt1 | contig 11881 bp, 12 predicted proteins | sample TA2MahC400mmetaG_FD_146191 | JGI IMG/M metagenome (GOLD analysis project Ga0194112, IMG submission 146191) | Freshwater microbial communities from Lake Tanganyika, Tanzania - TA2015016 Mahale Deep Cast 400m | ecosystem: Environmental > Aquatic > Freshwater > Lake | place: Tanzania: Lake...
CGGTCGTGCCGCCGACGTGCTCGCCGCCGAAGTCGGCGAAGAGTCGTACATCTCGAGCGACCTCGGCCGCGCACTCGGTCGTGCGTTCAGCGACTACGCAAGGCACTTGGCAGAGTGACGGTGACGCGCAGGCCGCCGAGCGGGCTGTCCGAATCGTCCCGCACCTGATGTCATCTGCTGCAACTCGGCGTCTTCAAGCCCTGGGCCCGCGTCGTCGATGGTGCACGACAACATCTCTTGCCGTGCACGTGACAACGACTTTCGCTGTCTTCGGACTGTAACGCTGAATCTTGCTTGCCAAATTGACAAACATTCGCTCGAGTAGAGCCTGGTCACCCTCCACAAAGCACGGTTCGCACGACAGGTCGATATTTCGACCGGGGTCAAGGGCTCGAAGATCGGCAAAGTGTGTGCTGATCAGCGACCGCACGTCAACACGAGTTGTGGTTCCCAAACGCGTAGAGGCAAACAGAGCGAGTAGCAGAAGATCGTCAATCAGCCTTGACATTCGCCGTGACTCCTGGACGATTCGTTACTGGGCGCGAACTCGAACTTCAGAGTCGTATTGACCTTCGGTAGCGAGCACGTCGGCATGGGCGCGCACCGCGGTTCGATGTCGATCCATTGTTCGTTGAGTGAACGGTCGACACGCCCGGCGAGACGATCGCTGTAGGCGCTGAATGCGCGACGACGCGGTTTAGAAGGAGACGGGAAGTCGCAAGCGCGTGTCAATGCGCGTGTAGGGGTCGCTACCAAAGACGCGACCCCAACGCATCGTCAACGAATCGATTTCATCATTCATGAGCGAAGTGTCGTCGAGCAAACGCACATTGACTAGTGGAGTGATGATGGCGTGCCTGCCCGCACGGTGCAGCTTGCACGCCATATCGGTGTCCATCGCTCGGGTGCTGTACTCGGGGCTGAAACCACCAACTGACTTCAGCGATGCCACATCAACGAGTGCGCAGCGCATGCTGACACCGAAAACCTCGCGGGCGATCGCAAACATGCCGACTGGGCCGAAATCGCTCAGGTGGCGTCCGGCGGCGATGTCGTGCGGTGCGGGGGTCAACCCGATGCCCGCCGACATGATCATGCCGAATTCGTCCAAGAGAAATGGCGCGACTGCGGCAACATTGGTGCGGTCGGCGTAGCCCAACAGGGCTTCGAGCCAGTCGCTATCGATGAACTCGCAGCGTTCATCGAGGAGCACGGCATGCTTTGTGTCGCAGGCAACCAATCCGGTGTTGAGCATCTGGGCAAGACCAGAGTGCCGAGCACGCACGATTGTGGCACGACCTTCGAACGGTGCTGCCAGTGCCTCAAGCGTTTCGTCGCTGAGCGCCTTGTTCGCGACGAGTGTGACGGTGTAGTTGGTGTACGTCGACTTCTCGACGAGCGATTTCACGATGTTGCCCGCCAACGGTGTCTCCAATCCAAAGATGCGTTGTTTGGCGTCGTCAACCGGAATGATCACCGTCACAGCCGGATGACGGCGCGTCGTGCGACGAACCCTGGCCAATGATGGACCAGCTTCTGTCACTTGAGCGACGGTGTCAGTGCGCTGTAGGTGTTCACCAACTGACTTCAGTGCGGCGATGAATGCGTACGGTTTCGCGCTCGCCGCCGACGCGGTGGAAGTCGACAGTGAGCGCCAGTGATACAAGACCTGCGGAACGTGCACCACTTCTCTGGCGTGTTCGATTACCCGCAGAACTAGGTCGTAGTCCTGCGAGCCGTCAAAACCAGGGCGAAATCTCCCGACAAGTTCAACGATGCTGCGGCGCAGGACCGAAAGATGACTGGTGTAGTTCTGGGCCAATAGACGCTCCGGCGACCACGCCGGCTTGGCGAAGTCGTCGAAGTGTTCACCACTCGGGCTGATTTTGTCCTCGTCGGAGTAGAGGTAGTCGCACTTTGGCTCGGCCGCCAGTGCGTCCGCCACGAACTGCAGAGCCTCAGGGTGCAGTTCATCGTCGTTGTCGAGCAGCACGAGAAACTCGCCATTTGACATTGCAATTGCATCATTGGAGGCGGCGACGATGCCACCATTGACCGCACGAGTCATCACCCGAACTCGACTGTCAACGGTCTGCAGTTCGGCAAGTCGCTGTGCGACCCACGAGTCGGGAGACGCATCATTGGCAAGGCACCACTCCCAGTCGGAATTGGTCTGCGCCATCACCGAGCGCACGCAGTGCTCAAACGCCTCGCGCGGAGGGTTGTAAACAGGCGTAATGATGCTGAAGCGCGGCATCGGCGCCTAGCCGCGTCGCAACAAGCGCTTCACGGCGCGCACTGGGAACATCAGCACCCGACCGAGCTTCCACGTGGTGGAGTTGCGAGTCGCCGTCAGCTCGCGTCGCAGTGCCTCGGTTTGCGCCGCCGTTCTCGAACTCTCAGCAAGCGCAGCCTCGAGTCGCGCGATATGGTCACGGTGATTCTTGTCGTGAATCAGTTGGTGCTGGGCTGCTTGCTGTAGGCGCATTTCATAGCCGGCGGCTTGCTTGAGCAGTCGGTAGCGAAGTTCACCGATGTGCGCCGCTTGACCGACGGCATGATCACGTGAGTTGAGCACCTCAAGTTCGAACGAAGCACGTTGGGCCTGAGCATCCAGTAACGCTTCTCGTGCACGGCGCAGTTCATTGCCGAGACGAAGCAATTCGGCATCGCGTTGCACTGCATCAACGAGCGATTCGTTACTCACCAGCATCACACTACCGACTTGGTACCCTGATCATTGGTGCATCAAGTCGCAGAGATCATTCGTTCGCGCAATTTGCTGTGGAATCTCACCTTGCGGGAGTTGCGCGCCAAGTATCGCCGCTCGATCCTCGGGTGGGGATGGTCGATGCTCAATCCACTGTCGCAGATGCTGATCTATTCGGTTGTTTTCGGGGCAATCTTCGGTGTACAGGCACGTGCTGGTGATCCGTCTGGCATCGATATCTACAGCCTCTATCTGCTGAGTGGTATTTTGCCGTGGGGTTTCATCAACTTGATTTGCGGGTTGGGGCTCAACTCCCTCACCGGCAACGCCGCACTGGTTCGCAAGGTGCGCTTTGCTCGCGAGACGTTGATCTTCTCGGAGGTGTTGTTCAGTCTCGTCCAGTTCAGCATCGAGATGACACTGCTATGTGTGGTGCTGCTGATTTTTGGTAGCCCACTACTGCCGTGGTTGCCGATGCTGGCCTTCCTCATGGTGTTGCTTGCCGTCTTCACGTCTGGCTTGGCGCTCATCCTCTCGGTGGGGGCGGTGTTCTTTCGTGACCTCACGTATCTCTGGACGATCATCAGTCAGATTTGGTTTTTCTCCACGCCGGTGATCTACGACCCAGCGCGCGTCGAGGAAAAGATATCGAGTTTCTGGTATTCGATCTACCACTGGAACCCGTCGACGGCATTCATTCGCTCATTCCGTCACGTCACGTTCGACGGGCGGGCCCCCGACTGGTCCGACCTCGCGGTGCTCGTCGTGATTTCGTTCGCTTCACTCGCCATCGGCCTGGCGGTCTTCGGACACTTCTCGCGGCGCATCGCCGAAGAACTCTAAGTTTTCTGACGGCCAATCGCCCAGTTGGAGCCCATCGCCACGATACCGCCGTCGTTCAACTGCCCATCGGTCACATGCAGTTTGGCCCAATGTTGGCAGTGGTCATACTCGGTGTTGCCCGTTGCATCGGTAATCGCCACCGACACGTAATACGTACCTTCAGCGAGCGGAACATGGGGAAGATGCAGGATGGCGCGCGCCGGGCCGTCGAGCACCCGAAGCGTGGCGGCACCTCGCTGCGTAGATGTCGACCACACCAACTCGCCGGTGATCGTCTCAAATTTCACGTGCAGCACCGGCGACTCCAGTCGCACATGCGAGTTGAGTTCGATCACTACACGAACTTCACCGCCTGACGCGATGGTGTCGAGTGGCTGGTCGGTGGAATCCGTCGTTACAACCTGCGTCACCTGGGCATCGCCGGTGCCCCAGCGCGTCTTGGAGCCCGATTCCTCCTGTGCGAAATTGCCATAGGTGGTGCCGGTATACGCGCTGATCACCTCGTTGGCAGCGCCGACCATCTTGACGATGCCCTTTTCCAGCCACACCACCGTGTCGCACAGCTGTTGCACAAGTCCAAGCGAGTGGCTCACCACCAGAATGGTGCGACCTTCGCGGCGGAACTGCTCGATCTTCTCCGTGCTCTTGCGTTGGAATGCCTGATCACCGACGGCAAGAATTTCGTCGATCAGCAGCACCTCCGGCTCGACATGCGTGGCGATCGAAAAGCCGAGTCGCACCACCATGCCCGAGGAGAAGTTCTTGACCGGCGTGTCAATGAACTGTTCGAGCCCGGCAAACTCGACGATGCTGTCGAACTTTGCATCGATCTCTTTCTTCGACATCCCGAGGATCGAGCCGTTCAAGTAGATGTTCTCGGTCCCAGAGAGCTCAGCGTGAAACCCGGCGCCAAGTTCGAGCAATGCGGCAACATTGCCGTCGATGGTGATTGCACCGCGCTCAGGGGTGTAGATACCAGTCAGGCACTTGAGCAGCGTCGTTTTGCCTGAGCCGTTCGAGCCGATCACGCCAACCGTGGCACCGTGTGGCACGCTGAGCGAAACATTCTGTAGCGCCCAAAACTCTTCGAAACGAGCACGCCGTCCGCGCAGCATTGCTGCCTTGATGTAGCGGTTGCGCTCGTGGTAAAGCCGAAAGTTCTTCCAGACGCCGTCAACAGTGATGGCAGATGTGCTCATCGGCCGTCGTCTTCGCGATCGCCAGACTTGCTGCCGTCATCCTTGTAGGCGTCAGGATTCTTGCCGTCAGACGTTCGCTCATCAGTTTTCCGCCCATCAAAGTGCTGCAACTTTGCCCGCACGTTGGCCGGGATGCGCTCGGAGTTCCAGTTGGAAATTAGTCGATCCGCGTGTGCCACGTAGTACGCCTGCTCTTGCGTAGGTTCGGCGCTGTTGTCGTACCACGGCATGTGTCGTGCCTCGTAGGGCGGTTGTGAACGCAACGATCGGCCGTTCTGGTGTCCGAGTCCGGGTCGATACACCGCGAAGGTGGTATCAATCGGCGCGAAAAAGAAGCCCGGCTTGAACTCTTTCGTCCAGAACTGACGTTCCCACGAGATCACGCTGTCGCGATGGGCAAAGTGCGCCGGTAGGTCATCCAATCGCAGTGAGAACCCAACTTTGTCCATGTCGTAGTGCACCTGCAGTGTTTCTGCAAAATAGTCAAGTGCGTCGTCAGGGCACGTCTCGCACGGCACCACATCGGGATCGGTGATGACGAATGGACGATCGGCGCCGAGTTCGGCAACTAGACCGCTTAGCCATGGCGCACGATGCCCGAGATTTCGATCGTTGTACACCACCCGCTGTGAGGTGTTGGCGAGAAACTTCACCATCGGTTCGTAGGTGCTCGCGTTGTCGCACAACCAGATGTCGTACTGACCCACGTTGTCGAGCCATTCCAGCAGTTGTAGGAGGGACGACAATCGGTCGCGCACCGTGATGATGACGGGATACTGACGATTCATCGACAACTCCGACGTCTCACTAGCATCCAAGACTACTGCCGACTGCCGATGAGCCGACGGGATCGTGCCAGAACGGGGCGATGGTTCGGCTCGACACCGATGCCGCGTGGACGCGTGACTGGCAAACCGTGTGGACCTCACGAATTCTCGAATTCCTCAACCAGCAAACCGGCGGCTGAGCCGGCGTGGTGCGAGTTCAGCCTCGCCGCAACAACTTTCGTAATCGTGTCGCCAGTCGAACCGCTCGTGATTCCTCGAGCGCCAGGACCCTCGCCCGTGCTACGTCGCGCTGTTTGGTCAATTTCGCTGTGCGGGCTTCGATTGCACGCAACTGCTGACTGAGTTCAATCAACTGCTGTTGCATCTGGTCTTGCCGCAGGCGAAACACTTGCACATCATGCTGCGCCAAGTGCAGATGGTGTTGGGCCGAGTCGCGTTCTTCGGTGAGCGACTTTCGCGCCACCACGAACTCGGCAACCTTTGACTCGGTGTAGAGGCTGAAATCCTCCAGTTTCATGCGCAAACCATGCGCCTCCTCCAATAGGTCAGCGATGAGCTGGTCGCGATCATCTGGGGAATCAGGCATGAAAGACCTTCCCACAGCGTAGGTGATGGCGAAGTCGACCTGCGGTTTAGGAATTGCGTCTCAACTGTTCAAACGGACTTGACAAGTTCGGGGTTGCCAATAATCCAATCAAAATCGTCCCTGTTGTCACGCACAGTCCGCTGTGTCCGCGAAAGTTGTGCAACGCAGAGTGCAATACAGGTGTACGACGATTGTCTATTCAGAGCTTTGCGAAAGCTCTTGACCGTTCAGCGGACTGGCGCGCCTGACGTACGCCCACCGCAGGAGTGATGCCGGGACGCCAATCAGTCCCGCTTCACAGGCGCGTCCCGAAAAATGACGCGTTGGTACTCTTACCTCGTGGTTCGCGTACGACGATTACTTGTCGCCGTAACGCTCACAAGTTCCCTTCTCTTGCCCACTGCCGTATCTGCTCGATACGTGCAGATTGAGGGAACCAAGTGTCCTAAGGTTGGTCAGAAACGCACCTTCAAAAAATCGGCTTTTGTCTGCACGAAAACGTCGAAGGGGTCGTTCTGGATCTCCGCAGGCAAGTCACCCGGGAATAGTTCGAGCGGCTCAGGAAGCGGATCGTCTGCGAACTTGGGTGACTCATGCAAGAGTCAAGGCGAAGTCGCGTGGAGTCAGCAGGCGAGTGCGGTGTTGGTGTGCCGCTCTGGCAAGCATCTTTACGCACTGCCCGATGATTTCCCGGCAACTCCCGCTGGCGGATACACGAGTAGACCGACGTGGTACCCAACCCTCGCACAAGTCACGAGTCCCGGTAAGAGCGAGCCGACGTGTGCTGCATCGAGCGTGAAATTCACCCACCCGGTGGTGCCGTTGGACAAACTGACAACGACGATCCCGTACGGCATGATGACCGGCGACCACGTCACGCCTATCGATCACGCGTATCTCGGGATCGCGAGCCTGGAAACTCCCGAGGCTCAGCGCAGCGAAGCTGACTATGTCGATGTCACGGCTCCAGCCGGCGGCACGATCATCGAGTTAAGTTCGCTCGGCGCACCATCGACGAACAGGGTCGTCATCGATCATGGTTGTGGCGTCTACACCGTGTACATGGTGTTGAACCGCCCTTCTGGAGTGCTCGCCAACGCATACAAAGAAATGACCGCCAAAGGTGGCCCGCTGAGGCTCTCCCTGCCGATCAAGGCGGGCGAGGTGTTCGGCCGGCAGCGCGACAATCCCCTCGACTTGAACGTGTTCGACGGCAGTCAATGGCTCAGCGGCTTTGCCTCACCCGCGTCGTATCTCACTGCTGATACCTGGAAACCGTACACCGCCGACTACCTACCCTTTTTCTCTGGGGCGATTCGCACGGCGATGGAAGCCTCGCTCCAGCGCACCACAGCCCCGCGTGTCGGGAAGATCGACCATGACGTGATCGGGGCAGCCGCCGGTAACTGGTTTCTCGACGGAACCTTCGGATACGGCGGCAACCCAATCACTACCTACCAAAATGCGACCACCCGGGTATCGGGTGGTTCCGTGCAAGGGAAGAACTCCACTGCTTGGAGCCACCTGTCCATCTCACCGCATCATGTCGACACAACGCGATGGGTTTTCTCCATCGGCTGGTTCAGCGACCCGAAAGGCGACCACCAACAGATGCTGCTCGAGGTTCCGGCAGGCAAACCCGACCCATCCAAGTTGACCGCCGCGAGCGGAACCGTCGTCTACGAACTCTACAAGATCGGCTTTACGTATCCAGGATCTGACAGCGGCGCGCGCGCGCCTATGTCGCCACTTCCCGTGGGCTACACCGTCTTTCTTGGTCAACCCAAAGGCAGCGTGATTCTCCAAGTGAACGCCGACAATTCACTCTCGCTCGAATTCGGCACCGCGTTCACCGCGGCCAAACGCACCTACCGTCGATAGCGATGGTGCGCCCCCGGGAAGAATTGAACTTCCGACCTGCGGTTTAGGAACCTCAGACAACCATTCGTTCGGAGTCTCGGCAGGTAGACCATTCACCGGCGGTGTCGGTAGTTCGGCGTATAGTCGGGTCATTCGGGGGTCTCCGTGAGCGAACAAGCGGCAAAGACAGGCTTCGACGAGTTTCTCCATGAAGTTCAGAACGAACTGCTCCGTCACCGAATCATTGCGCACAACCCGTACACCGAGTGGTTCGCCACCGGTCAAGCCACGGACGCCGAACTCCGCCACTTCGTGCAGCAGTTCTCTGTGTTCTCCAACCTCTTCTTGATAGCTCAACTCCTAAAGGTGATCAATGCGCCGTCTCTCGAGCAGATGCGGGCCGGCAAGGAGATCCTGATGAACGAACTAGGAGTTATCTACCGTTCGAGCAAACCGGCGTCTCTACGATCCGTGGGACCACGCGGCGACCAAGATGTACACGGTGATCCCGACCTCGTGTCCATCGAGGGAAGTGTTGAGGGAAGTGTCTATCGGCACCGTGCAGCCCACTACGAGTGGATGCTCGGCGTCGGCGAAGCACTCGGACTCTGCTACGAAGACCTTGGGAAGCGTCGACACGGAAGTCCGACCACACTGCACTTCTGCGACGAACTGAGCCGAACGTACGGTAGCGAAGACCCGATGGTCGCAGAAGGTGCGAGTTTCGCCGTTGAGAACTGGGCGGCGGCCGGATTTTGGCAGCACCTGGAGAATGGACTGCTCAAGATCAAACAGCGGCGACTACCAACGTTGCGCGTCGCATTTTTCACCTGGCACAACCGAGTGGAGGGCCAACATGCCGACCATGTAATGGACGAATTGAGGGAAGCATTTCACGCGCCGTACTTCGACCGTGAAAAGTTCTTCAGTGGCGGCCGCCAAATCCTCGATGCGGTCGCGACATTCTGGGATGGGCTGGAGCAAGACCGACTCCGTGGCATCGGCTGCCGCCACTGATCGAAGTGACCAGCACTCAGTGATTCCCGTTGACGAACCGCTGCGCAGATATTTCTCTGTTTCGGCCAGACTTGGGCCAACTTCACCGGAAGAAGTGATCAACGATGTTGGATAACCCGATTGGTCTCGATGGGTTCGAGTTCGTCGAATTCTCGTCACTCGAGCAAGGTCTCCTTGAGCGCACCTTCGAGAGTATGGGATTTACGGCGGTCGCCGGCCACCGCTCGAAAGATGTGACGCTCTACCGCCAAAACGACATCAACTTCATCGTCAACCATGAACCGGAAAGTCAAGCCGCATACTTTGCCGAAGAGCACGGCCCGGGCGCCTGCGGTATGGCATTCCGGGTGCGCGACGCCCACCAGGCATACAGCGAGGTGTTGCGTAGGGGGGCGCAAGCGATCGAGTTGCCGACAGGGCCGATGGAACTTCGACTTCCGGCGATCAAAGGCATCGGTGGCGCACCGCTCTATCTCATCGATCGATACGCGGATGCAGCGAGCATCTACGACATCGACTTTGAGTTTCTGCCAGGGGTTGACCGACGACCCAAGGGAGTCGGGCTGCAGGTCATCGATCATCTGACACACAATGTGTACCGCGGACGAATGGCGTATTGGGCATCGTGGTACGAACGACTTTTCGGGTTTCACGAAATGCGGTATTTCGACATCAAGGGCGAATACACCGGTCTCACATCCCGCGCGATGGGAGCCCCTGATGGACAGATTCGAATTCCGTTGAACGAGGAGTCTCGCCAAGGTGGCGGCCAAATCGAAGAATATTTGCTGCAGTTCAATGGCGAAGGAATACAGCACATTGCAATGTCGACACCAAACCTCATTGATACAGTCGATCTGCTGCGGAAGAACGGCGTTCCACTCATGACGGCTCCACCCGATACGTACTACGAGATGCTCGAAGAACGGCTGCCCGGTCACGGACAGCGCGTCGATGAGTTACGCAGACGAGGCATCCTGCTGGACGGATCGACGAAGAACAGCGACGTGCGACTCCTCCTGCAGATCTTCAGTGAGACCCTCGTGGGCCCGGTGTTCTTCGAATTCATCCAGCGCGAACGCGACGAGGGGTTTGGCGAGGGCAACTTCACGGCATTGTTCGAGTCGCTGGAACGCGATCAGATCCGCCGCGGAACTCTTGCCGGCCAAAAGTAATGGACATCTCCCGCATTCACCACGTGGCGTATCGGTGCAACGACGCGAAAGAGACCGTGCAGTTCTATCGAGATGTGCTCGGAATGGAGTTCTTGATGGCGTTCTCCGAAGATCGTGTGCCGTCCACCAAGGAACCAGACCCGTACATGCACGTCTTTCTTGATGCAGGAAACGGAAATGTGCTCGCGTTCTTCGAATTGCCCACAAAACCTCCGATGGGCAAAGACCCGAATACGCCGGCGTGGGTGCAACACATTGCATTTGAAGTACCGACGCTCGAGGCACTCGAGGCGGGCAGGCGACGCGCCGAGCAGCATGGCGTGGCAGTCATCGGGCCGGTCGACCACGGGCTCTTTCATTCCATCTATTTCTTCGACCCCAATGGTCATCGCCTTGAACTCGCGGCGAATGTGGGCAGCGACGAGGACCACCGTCGAGCGCGGGAAGTTGCCGACGAGATGCTCGAGGAGTGGAGTCGCACCAAGCGGGCACCGCATCACACCGCCTGGCTGCATTCGACGGAACTGCGAGATTCGTGAAACTTGCCAGCCTGCCGACCGGCCGCGACGGTCGGTTGGTCGTTGTTAGTGACGACCTCACGCGAATGCTGCCTGTCGAAGGCACTGAGTCGACATTGCAGGGGGCGCTCGACCAGTGGTCGACCGCGGAGCCGATGCTGCGCACGGCGGCTCAGCGACTTGCGGATGGTGCGGGTGAGCCATTCGCCGAGCATCGATGTCTGGCACCTCTCCCACGAGGACTGCAGTGGCTGGATGGTTCGGCATACCTGCATCACGTGCAGTTGGTGCGCCGGGCACGAGGTGCGGACATGCCACCAAGTTTCTTCGACGACCCGCTCATGTACCAGGGTGCCTCGGACAAGTTCCTCGCAGCGCGCGACCCAATTGCAGCGAGTGACGAGGCTTGGGGCATCGATCTCGAGGCCGAGATCGCGGTGATCATCGGCGATGTGCGGGCAGGGGCATCCATCGAGGAAGCGCGGACAGCGATCCGACTTGTCATGCTCGTCAACGACATCTCGCTACGCAACCTGATTCCCGCCGAACTCGCCAAGGGTTTCGGCTTCGTGCAATCAAAGCCGCTTACCGCTTGCAGCCCGGTGGCTGTCACCCCGGAGTCACTCGGCAGGTCGTGGGACGGCTCGCGTCTTCACGGACGGTTGAGCGTGGAAGTGAATGGTGTGATGCTCGGTCGGGTCGATGCGGGGATCGGAATGCAGTTCGATTTTCCGACGCTGATCGCGCACGCCGCCAAGTCGCGGCCGCTCGCTGCCGGCACCGTCATCGGTTCTGGCACCGTCGCCAACGATGAACCGGGTGTTGGCTCTTCATGCATTGCCGAGATTCGATCACTGGAGACGGTGCGCGACGGCAAGCCGACTACCTCATTTCTTCGTCATGGCGATCGGGTGCGAATCGAGATGCGCGACGACGCTGGAAGGTCGATCTTCGGTGCCATCGATCAAGAAGTGGTCGTTGGCGCCGCGATTTGACGCAGGCTCTTTGCGAGCATTACTCGTTGACGAGCGCCGGATTCGTCGCCGTTGATACGCGGACTCTTTGGTCCTAGGCAGACGATCGTTGGGAACGACAAGATCGCGGGAAAGACTATGCACAACCCCGCCACCATGCCCCGGCCGGTGCTGACCAATTAGGAACCACACGCACGATTGAACTATGGTT
>Ga0194112_10010129_pt1 | contig 11881 bp, 14 predicted proteins | sample TA2MahC400mmetaG_FD_146191 | JGI IMG/M metagenome (GOLD analysis project Ga0194112, IMG submission 146191) | Freshwater microbial communities from Lake Tanganyika, Tanzania - TA2015016 Mahale Deep Cast 400m | ecosystem: Environmental > Aquatic > Freshwater > Lake | place: Tanzania: Lake...
TGGTATTTTTAACATAAAAAACAGCCTTGCAGCCCTGACTGTCTGTTACGGACTTGGACTGGACATTGAAAGGGCTGTGGAGATTCTTCAATTTTTTACCGGAGCAAAAAGAAGGTTTGAAAAGCGCGGTGAAAAGAAAGGTGCAGAAATTTTTGATGATTACGCACATCATCCTACTGAAGTGGAGGCAACTCTTAATGCGGCAGCAGTTGATAAAAAGGGAAGAATTATAACTGTATTTCAACCTCACAGATACACAAGACTTGCAAATCTTTATAATAGTTTTAATAGAAGCTTTAGCAATACTGATATCCTGATAATAACAGATGTTTTTGCTTCAGATGAGCAGCCTATTATTGGAGTAAATGGGAAGCTGTTAATTGACAGCCTGACAGAGCAGGGGTTCAATAAAAAATTAGTTTATATACCGAAAATTGTGGACGTAAAGGATTATTTAATTGACAATATTAAGAAGGATGATGTTGTTCTTATTATGGGTGCAGGAGACATAACTCGAGTTACCGAGGATTTACTTAGGAATGCTTGAAAAAAAAATAATTCAAATCAAAGAAATTTTAAAAAGCTATAATCTTGAGCATAAAGCTGAATTTCACAAAGATGTCTCAAAATTAACTTCAATCAAAGCAGGCGGCAGGTGTATCTGCTATTTAGTAATTGATGATAGACAGGTTTTAATTTCCATTTTGAAAGATTTTTTAAGCAGAAATATCAGTTTTTATCTTTTGGGAGAAGGGACAGATGTTTTATTTGCTGATGGTGTTATTGACATAGTTGTATTGAAATTGGGAAGTGATTTCAAATACATAAGTTTAGGGAATGGTCCTAAAGTAATTTCAGGTGCAGCATATAACCTTCAAAAATTTATTGTTCTTGCAGCAAAGGCTAACCTGGATTTTTCATTTCTTGCAGGGATTCCAGGAACTGTCGGTGGTGCAGTAGTTGGAAATAGTGGAACAGGAAAGGAAAGCGTAAATGAATGTGTTAAAAAAATCAGGTATATTTCCATAGAAGGTAAAACTGTTGTACAGAAGGAAAAAGCACTTGTAAAAAGTGATTACGGATATCGATTTTTTAATATACCCGGTCTTGCTGTGCTTACTGATATATTTTTAGAGGGAAAATTTCTTGTCCGGAGTTCCGTCTTTAGAAAGATAAGAGAAAATATAAAGGTGCGAAAAAAAAGTCAGCCTGTTAAATCAAATAATTCAGGTTGCTTTTTTAAAAACGAGGAAAAAACTGAACTGTCAGCAGGCGAAATGATTGACATGTGCGGTTTTAAGGGATTTAAATATGGCGGGGCAAGAGTATCACAGGTTCATGCAAATTTTATTGAAAATTTTAATAATTCAAGTGCTAAAGATGTTTTTGTCCTTTCAAAAATTATTAAAAATTCTGTGATGGACAAATTCAGAGTTGAATTGCAATATGAGGTTAGATTGGTCGGGTTTGAATGAAAACAGACATTTTAAAACAATTTAAAAACTTTCCACTGAGGGCAAAAAAAGATTTTCTAAAAGTTGGAGTGATTGCAGGCGGAATATCTTCCGAGAGGGAGGTGTCGCTATCTACAGGTAAAGAAATATACAATTCGCTTAAGAATTTAAATTACAATGCAGAATTTATTGATTTTGATAACAGTTTAATTGAGAAATTAAAAAAAATAGATACAGCATTTATAGCATTGCATGGAAAATATGGAGAGGATGGAACAGTTCAGGGGCTTCTTGAAATTCTTAAGATTCCCTACACGGGCTCGGGTGTAATGTCCAGCGCAGTTGCAATGGACAAAATTTATTCAAAGAGAATTTTTAAGTATGAAAATATTCCAACTCCTGCTTTTTTAGAACTTAACTTAAAAACTGTATCAAATAAAGAATTTTTAAAATCTGAAGTAAAAACAGCTGTTGGATATCCGGTTATAGTAAAGCCAAACAGGGGCGGTTCTACAATAGGGGTTACAATTGTAAAGAAAGAATCGGAGCTTGCAGATGCAGTAAAGCTTGCTTTTAATTTTGATGATAAAGTGCTTGTAGAAAAATACATTTACGGCAGGCTCTTGACTGTGGGTATTATTGGTGACGAACCAGTTGCACTGCCTGTTCTCGAAATCAGGCCAAAAAGCGGTTTTTATGATTATGCCTCAAAGTATACCCCCGGGTTGACAGAGTATTTAATTCCGGCACCAATCAAAAAAACAGAAGCTGAAATGATTACAGATACAGCACTTAAATGTCACAGAGCCCTTGAGTGCAGTGCGCTATCACGGGTGGATTTAATTCTTGGAGACGATAAGAAGGCTTATTTTCTGGAGGTTAATACTATACCTGGAATGACTCCAACCAGTCTTGTACCGAAAGCTGCATCCTGCTGTGGAATAAATTTTGATATGCTTGTGGAAATAATATTGAATTGTGCAAGTTTAAAATTATAAAAATTTTATGGAGCTTGCAGAGAAAAAATATAAAAGAATAATTGCTGGCAGAAAAAGGAGAGCTGCAAAAAGGAAATTTTTTCTTTTTCTAAGGATTTTACTCATGCTTGTTTTCTTTACGGCTCTAATCTGGGGTTTTAATTATTTTTATAACAGCAGTTATTTTAAAATAAGTAGTATAATAATAAAAGGAAATTTTCATTATGACAGTGAACTTATAAAAAAAGAAGCAGAGGTGGTATTGGGTTTAAATATCTTTGAGATTGATAAGAAGTATGTAGAAGAAAAATTAGAAAAGAATTTAATATGGTTAAAGAGTGCTTCACTTAAAAAAGTTTTTCCCAATAAAATTGAGATAGAAATAACAGAGCGAAAACCTTATTTGAAACTTGTTTATGGAGGCAGGTATTACCTGATTGATGATTCGGGTGTTATATTAGAAGAATTAACTGACGGTGGACTGAAAGATTATAATGATTTATTATTATTAAAGAATGCTGTTAAATATTATCCTGAAATAGGTGAAAGAATTGCAAAAAAAAATATTTTAGGTTGCGGGCAAATTTTTCAATCTCTTGATCTTGAAATAAAATCAGAAATAAAAGAAGCTTTTATAGATGACAATTATACAGGGGATATTATATTTGTAACTTCTGGAGGTAAAAGGATTATTTTTGGGACAAGTGACAGGCTTTTAGATAAAAATACCTTACTGCGTCAGATACTGGGACAGCTTTCAGATAATGATAGTTTTTACAGCTATATTGATTTAAGAGATGTAGAAAACCCGGTTATCAAGTAAGGGAAGGGTATAAACAGGAGGTTAATTTGGCGCGAAAAGATGAATACCTGGCTGCCATAGATATTGGAACAACTAAAGTCAGCACCTTTATTGGTGTTATAAAAAAACATAATATTATTGAAATAAAGGGATTTGGAACATCTGAATGCAGGGGAATAAAGAAGGGTTTAGTGGTGGATATTAATGAAGCTACAAAATCTATTCTGAATTCAATAGGAATTGCTGAAAAATCAACAAATTCATTTATTGACAGTTCCTATATTGGGGTCACTGGAAAACACATTTCTTTTATTAATAACTGGACGGAAATTAACATTAATTCACCCGGAAAGATTGTTCGTAAAGCTGATGTTGATAAATTAATAAACAATGCAAATAAGGTCAGTCTTTCTTCAGAACATCATGTTATTCATACTTTAATAAAGCAGTTTGCAGTTGATGATGAAAAAGATATAGTTGACCCAATAGGTTTATCCACTGATAAGCTTGCTGTGGAACTTTTGGTTATATATGGTTCAGCGACACCAATTAAGAATGTAATTAATTGTGTAAAAGCTGCAAACATTGAGATAGAAGACATTATTCTTGAAGCATTAGCTTCAAGCGAAGCTGTATTGACGTCTGAAGAGAAGGAAAGTGGAGTAATAATGCTGGATATAGGCGGCGGTACAACTGATGTGGCAATTTATAGAAATAGAAAACTGATATTTACATACACCCTTCCCGTAGGGGGTGATCTTATCACAAATGACATTTCAATTGGTCTGAATATACCATTTGCAAAAGCTGAGGAGATTAAAAAGAAGTTTGCAAATGTTGATTATAATTTTTATGAAACCTTAAATAGAATTAGTATGGGAGACATAAAAGTTGACAGCAATAAAACAACACTGAATATAAGGCTTTACAGTATAGTTAATGATAGGGTTAAGGAACTGCTGGCCCTTGTAAAAGAAAAAATAGAAGCATATGGTTTTATTCATTTAATACCCTGCGGGGTTGTCATTACCGGAGGCTCTGCTCATCTTAAAGGAATAGCTGCTCTTGCAAACTCAGTATTTAATATGCCTGTTAGAATTGGCATACCAATTGATGTTGAGGGACCGTCTGAAGCCACAACAAATCCTATTTATTCAACAGCAATCGGGCTTTTAAAATATGCTTTTCAGGTAAAAAAATTAATAGATATGGGTCAGTTTGATGATAAGAGGCAGAGAAGTGCAGGTGTTCTTGCAAGGTTTAAAGATTTTATATCAAAAGTGTTACGGGGTTAAAAGATGAACATAGGAGGGGTTTAATTTGAAGGATGATTTTGGAAAAAGTTATTATGCCGTTATCAGTGTTATAGGAATAGGCGGTGGCGGGAGCAATGCAGTAAACAGAATGATGGAAGATAATATATCAGGCTGTGAGTTTGTAGCTATAAATACCGACGCACAGGCGTTAATGATGTCAAATGCTGATAAAAAGATTTTAATTGGGGAAACAGGTCTTGGAGCAGGTTCAAATCCAGAGATCGGGAGGATAGCTGCTGAAAAATCTATTGATGCTCTAAAAGAAGTGGTAAAAGATTCCGATATGGTATTTTTAACATGTGGTGAGGGCGGCGGTACGGGAACTGGTGCAGCACCCATCATTGCATCAATAGCCAAGGAGTGTGGTTGCCTTACAGTTGCGGTTGTTACAAAGCCATTTACTTTTGAGGGTAAAAAAAGAATGATGCAGGCTCTGGAGGGTATTAAAAGCCTTAAAGGTAAAGTTGACACTTTAATAGTAATTCCAAATGATAAGCTGCTTGAAATTGCAGATGAAAATACTACTCTGTTAAATGCATTCAGGCTGGCTGATAATGTTTTAAAAGCAGGTATAAGGGGTGTTACTGACCTTATCACACTTCCCGGTCTGATAAATCTGGATTTTGCAGATATAAAAGTAATAATAAAAGATGCCGGCACAGCAATTTTAGGTGATGGAATTGCATCAGGAGAAAACAGAGCTATAAAAGCTGCACAGCTTGCAATTAAAAACCCGTTAATCGACAATTCAATAGATGGAGCGCAGGGCATACTTCTTAATGTTTCCGGGGGGCCTGATTTAAAACTATTTGAGGTGAATGAGGCCGCAGAAGTAATCAGGAATGCAGCAAGTCCTGATGCAAATATTATCTTTGGTGCAGTTATTGATGAAAGCATGAATGATAAAATCAAGGTTACAATTATTGCAGCAGGATTTAAAGACAAAGAAAGGTTGTTTGAAAAAACAGCAGCTTTCAGTGAGCCGAGGATAAAAGCGGAGGATGAAAGAAAAGAGTTTGAAACCCCGTCTTCTGAAAAGGTTAGCCCCGACAAAGAAAAGTTCTCAAAAAAGGAGACCCCTTTAAGCAAAGTACTATCAGATGATTTTAAATCGGTTGATGAGGAAGATTATCTTGATATACCAACATTTCTCAGGAAAAATAAGGAATGAGTTAATTGGAGAAAATAAGTAAATATAAAAATAATATAGCTCGCCTTAAAAAAGAAATTGCAGAAACCTGCCTAAAAATTGGTAGAAATTCTGATGAAATTAAGCTGATTGCTGCTTCCAAGTATGCTGATGCCGGGCAGATCGAACAGGTATTAAAATACGGGATTAATGATTTTGGTGAAAACAGAGCTGATGAACTAATTGATAAATATAAAATTATTGGAAATAAGGCAAAATGGCATTTTATAGGTCACCTTCAAAGTAAGAAAGCAAAACTTGTGGTTCCAATTGTTGACTGCATACATTCAATTGATAAATTAAGTACCCTGGAGAAAGTAGACAGGGAAGCATTTAGAAATAATAAAATCCAGAAAGTGCTTTTAGAGATTAATATTTCAGGTGAAGGGTCAAAATATGGAATGAAAAAAGATGAACTTTCATTTTTTTTAAAAGAAGCCCGGATGTTTAAAAATATCAGTATTAACGGGCTTATGAGCATGGCGCCACTTACAGATGATTACTTTATCATAAGAAGAATATTCAGAAGTTTAAGTGAACTTTTAAAATATGCAGGAAGCAATTTTAAGGAAATGAATTTAAAAGAGCTTTCAATGGGAATGAGCAATGATTTTAAAATTGCAATAGAAGAAGGTTCTACAATGTTAAGAATAGGCTCTTTAATTTTTTTATAATTTTTGTTAGATTTTTATTATAATTTTTATTATAATTCTAAATATCTATAACTGTAACAATGTAGCAATACTTAAAGCAATTTTATGAAAGGAGGAAAGCGATGGGTAATTTCTTTAAAAAAACCCTCTCTTTCTTGGGACTTGCAGAGGATGGCAGCAATGAATATGAAAATGAGGATTACCGGAGTGACGTTGAGAAGAATTATAGAGAAGACAGGAATTACTCCCAGGAAAGTTCTGATGAAAGGGATGAATTCAGGTACAGAAAAAACTTTGGTGGTTTAAAACCTTCCAGAAGGCTGCTGTCAATTGATGGAGCAAAAGACCTTAAGAAATTCAGGGTGTCAATATCAGAACCCCATGAGTTTGAAGAGGTCCAGAACATTGGTGACGATTTTAAAGAAAACATCCCCGTTATTGTAAATTTACAGAACACAAACCCCGATCTTTCAAAAAGGGTAATTGACTTCTGCAGCGGGCTTACCTATGCTCTTGAGGGAAGTATTAAAAAAGTTGCTGATAGAGTTTTCTTAATAACACCTAAAAACACTGTAGTAACATCCAATGAAAAAGATATATTGAAAGAAAGAGGCCTGTACAAACAGTTATAAATAATATAATGTCCAGGTGTTTTTTGATTACGCAGTATTTTGGTATTAATTTTTTGTTCTTTATTTTTTAAGGTTTTTTGCAAAAAATTTATGGAGGTTTATTAATTTTTTGATTGCTGCCAAATATAAACTTGGAATAATAGGCTGTGGTAACATGGGCGAAGCCATATTGAGGGGCATAGTAGCTTCAAAAATTTTAACACCTTCAGAAATTTGTGTTAGTGATAAAAGATCTGAAAGATTAAAACAAATTAATAATAATTATAAAGTCCCTTCAGCTAAAAATATTTCTGAACTTGTCTGTAACTCCGAATACATACTGATTGCTGTTAAACCCCAGGATTTTAATACTGTAATCCTGAGCATAAAAGATAATTTTAATTCAAGCTTAAATAAGATTATCAGTGTGGCTGCAGGTATATCAACTAATTCAATAGAAAAGAGACTATCAGGAAAAGCTTCGGTAATAAGGATAATGCCAAATACGCCTGCATTGGTGAATAAAGGTATTTCTGCTGTCAGCAGGGGAAAATATACAGCTAAAAAAGATATTGACTTTGTAAAAGAAATAATTTCAAGTCTTGGACAGTGTATAATAATTGACGAGAAGTTCCAGAATACCATAACGGCTATAAGCGGCAGCGGACCTGCTTATTTTTTACTTTTCTGTAAATATTTGATTGAATCGGCTAATAAGAGGGGGATTGACAGAAAAATATCAGAGCAGCTTGTTATGCAGACAATGATTGGTGCTGGAGAAATGCTTAAGAAATACAAGGGTGATACGGATTTTCTTATAAAGATGGTTGCATCACCGGGTGGTACAACTGAGCGTGCCATTGCAAAATTTAATGAACATAATTTAAACCTGATTATCAGCGAAGCTGTAGAGAGTGCCGAAAACAGGGCTGGGGAGATTGAAAAAGAATTTAATGATGTTCAAAAATAAATATTAATTTTTTATTAGTTCATGGAGGATTTAATGGAAAAAAATGCTGAATTTATAAGAAAAAAAGAGTTTCATATTGTATTTAAAGGATACAAGCCCGAAGAAGTTGATAAATTTCTTGATGCTCTTTCAGCTGAATTTGACAGACTGGCAAGAAAAAACAGGGAACTTCAGGAAAGTCTTGATAAACTTAAATTTGAAAGCACTGTCGAAGAAACGGATATAAAAAAAGTTATACAGGATGCTCTTGTTTCCGCACATAAAGTTGCCGAGGAAATTAAAAATCAGGCAAAAAAGGAAGCTGAGGAATTTGTAGAACAGAGGAAGCAGTTTGAGGAAAAAGCTCTGGGTGAGCTGCAGTCCAAAAAGATGAAACTTGAAGAGTCAATGCTTGTTTTACGTGGAAAATATGATGAGCTGAAAGATAAAATCAGGAGACTTCTGGAGAACTTCAATCAATACATTTCTGAGATAGATGCTGAATATTTTGAAGGAGTTGAATATCCTGAGAAAAAGGATTCAGAGGATTTAAAAGAGGATGAGCAGGCACCTGATCAGAGTTTAACAGCTGAAACTCCTTCTGAAACACCTGGGGAGGCTTTTGAGCTTAAAGATTACAAAATAAGCCAGGAAAGAGACAGCGGTTTTTATTTTGTAAGAGACAGGGAAAAAGAAAAAAAAGAAGAGCAGAAGAAAAGTGAAACCGAAGAAACCACGCATCATATTCAGGAAACAGAAAAAGCAGATGAGAGTTCACAGAAAAGGCAGCGAAAAAAAATTGATATTGCAAATCCTGACATAATTGAGAATTTTTTTAAAGCAAGTGATGATTAATTTTTAGTTTTTAATGGAAATTGAAAGAATAAAACTTCTTGTAAGACCTGGTGCTTCAAGAAATTCATTTGATGGCATTTATAATGATAGGATAAAAATCAGGATAAAAAGCATTCCGGAAGGTGGAAAGGCTAATAAAGAATTAATAAGGTTTATTTCAAAAAAGCTTGGAGTACCAAAAGGCAGTATAACCATTATTTCGGGAAAAAATTCAAGCTTAAAGGAAATTGCAGTTAAAAAGCTTGAGCATGAAAATATAACCTCAATTCTGCTTAAAGATTAAATGAAGACAATACTGCTGTTTAATAGAGATAAAAAAATCTTTTTCGATATAAGGAATCTTAGATTAAAGCACTGCAAGCTAATTTTTTTAAGTAATGTTAAATTTTTAAAACATTATGTTGAAGAATTTTTTCCTTCCTTTGTAATTATTCCTACAGACCTGGAGAATTTGCAGGATTTTTTGAAGTTTATTTCAAACAGGTCCGACATCAGGTTAATCATTACTGCATGTGATAGGTCCTTCAGTAAGGGAAATTATGGGGATATTTTTTTTAAGTATAAAAATTTATTCCTTAAAAATGTATTGGAGCCTAAGGATTATAGAAAGATATTGTCTGTAATTGATAATAATGTTGGAGCTGGTGAAAAAAATCTGATGATGGATTTAAATTCAAGTACACTGACAGATTCTGTAAAACAAAGTTTTAAAATTATAAATCAGCAGGTTATTTCAGTTTTTTCATTGCAGGGGGGAGTTGGAAAAACCACTCTGGCATTCAACCTTGCATTTTATTTAAAAAATATAGGGAAGTTAAAAATACTTTTAATTGATTTAAATTTTTCGGAAGGTCAATCCGATTTAAGTCTTGCTCTAGGGCTGCCGGAAACGCCAAATTTGAGCTGCTATATTGAAAGAATAGCGGATGATTATGATGCGTTTTTAGATTCAATACTGAGTTTAAAAAAGTTTAATATAGATTTTATTCAGCCGCCCTTATCAATTTTTCAGAGTGATAAATTTGGTGTTGATATGCTTGATAATCTTATATATCATGCAAGAAATGAATATAATTTTATTATAGCTGATATTCCATATAGATATGATAATATAAGTCTTGAAATGCTGAATTTATCCACAGTATTGATTTTTTTGATGTTTCCATCACCGGGTGCAGTTGGAAGGATTAAAAACTTTAAAAGATTGCTGCAGGGTAATCAGAAAAAGGGTATTATCATTAATAATGTTTTCGGGTTCAGTGATTTTTGTTCTGAAGTCATAATTGATGATTTAGGAATACCTGTCTTAGGCAGTATACCTTTTCTGGGAAACGAGAAAAAAGATTTCTTAAGAGCAGGAAAATTTAAGACAGGAATTTTAAATTTACAGAAAGGGATGGCCGGACTGGCAGGTAGGATATTACAGTGATGAGGAAAGAAGAAATTAAAAGCAGCCAGGCTAAATTATATACAATAAAAGAAGTTTCAGATCTGACAGGAATAAGTGAAGGTGAAATAATAAGGCTTGTTCTTCTAAAAAAAATAAAAGCTGTCAGGATTGGAAAAAGTGTAAGGATAACTGAGGACAAACTGGGGTTATTTATAGATAGTTTAATCGGGAATAATTTTAGCGGAGCAGTTAATAATTTTGAGAATCTGGGGCAGGAGAAAATTTTATATACAGCCGAGCAGGTTGCAAAAATATTAAATTTATCTGTTGATAATGTGTGGCTGTTATTGAAGACAGGAAAGTTAAAGGGGTTTAAGATAAGGGAGGGCAGGAGCTCCTGGAGAATTCCTGTAAAAAGCCTCGAAGAATTCATTTCTTACAGAATGAAGGTTGTTACAAAGTAATGCAGGGCGGTAAAAAAGAAAAGCGCAAGTTTACACCTTTAGAAAAGACAGCTATTATATTTATAGTTATTTTAATAATTGCAATTTTACTGCTCGTTTTCAGTAAACAGCTTCAGCAGTATTTTGAAATATTTAAAGCCTGGTATGAGAGCGCATGAATTTAATTTTCCAGTAAATACTGACAAATACTAATTTAAAAAATTTTATTGTGTCCTTTACAGGGTTTACATGGCTTATGAAATTTTTATGATATATGGTTGTAATGGAGATATTTTTTATTACGTAATTATGCCACCCTGCTTTAAGTAATATTTCCGGTTCTGTGTCAAAATTTTTAGTCTCAAGTTTTATATTTTCTAAGAATTTTTTTCCAATATATCTGAAGCCTGACTGAACATCATTTATTTTTTTGCCTGCAATAAGTGATATTATCCAGGATGTTATAAAATTTGTTGCAAGCCTTATAAAAGGCATACCCTTAACATTTTGAAATCTGCTGCCGACTATTATATCGGGTTCAGATGACTCAACCTCGTTTATAAAGTTTCTGATCTCGCTTACCCTGTGCTGGCCGTCAGCATCAATTGTGATAACACCCTTATAATTTTTTTCCTTTGCATAGTTGAAACCTGTTTTTAATGCTTCACCTTTCCCTCTATTCACAGTGTGCTCAAGCAGTATTATATTTGGAATGTTCTGCCCTGTTTTTTTTAAAAATTTTTTTATAATTTCTTTAGTGCTATCCTTTGAGCCGTCATCAACAATTACTATATCAAGGTTATATTTTAGGCATTCTAAAATAACACCTTCTATATATTTCTCTTCATTGTATGCAGGGATTAGGATGGCAATTTTTTCTGTCTTTTCTACTATTTTATTTTCTTCCATCATTATTAAATTTATTAAGGCGGTCATTTATTAGTCTTAATTTTATTAAATAAATTCTTTTAAATCAAAGGAACCATGCCAGCTTAGCCTTCAAAAGGTTTTCTCAACAACCCATCCATTGACACTTAAAATCTTGCTCTTATTGTTACAACGGAATTGGAGATGCTAACTAAATCAAAAAGCTCTTTTTTAAAATATTAATAAATTTGGTATTATAGCATTTGTAATATTAAGCTCAACATAACATTTAATAATGTTAGCATCTAAAATTTCGTGATTGCAATAAAAATAAAACTTTAAGGGTTAGGATGGGTTATTTCAAAAACACGCAAA
>Ga0194112_10010130_pt1 | contig 11881 bp, 3 predicted proteins | sample TA2MahC400mmetaG_FD_146191 | JGI IMG/M metagenome (GOLD analysis project Ga0194112, IMG submission 146191) | Freshwater microbial communities from Lake Tanganyika, Tanzania - TA2015016 Mahale Deep Cast 400m | ecosystem: Environmental > Aquatic > Freshwater > Lake | place: Tanzania: Lake...
TAGATGGCGTCGCTGCACCTCTCGAAGCCCTCGGGCGGCACGAGGTGGGTCAACTGCTCAATCGAGGCGGCATCGTAGTACGCCTGGACGGTAAGCTCCTCGCCGACCCGTGGCGGGAAGTAGTCGAGGCGCTCGACGGCCCAGACGGCGAGGAGAATGATGGGCAGGAGGGACCAGAGGAGCGGCTTGCCCTCGGCCTTGAGGCGGATGGCGTTGACCATGCCCAGCGAGGTGCGGATGCGGGCGGCCCCCGCCTTGTCCTTCATCGCCTTTCTCCCGAGGAGGAGCTGCTTGAGGCGGCGGAGGTCGCCCTTCGACCGGCGGAGCTGGTCCTGGTTGGTCGTCCACTTGCGCACGAGGGTGAGGAGGAGCGAGGTGCCGATGGCGATGATGACGATGGCGAGGTCGCGCGGTAGGGCGAGGAGCCAGCCGAGAGGGTAATCCATGACGGCGACGATGAGAATTGTGATGGCGGTCAGGATTTCCATATTGGTCTTGCTCGGCCACGTGCGTAATCCGTAATCCGTAATCCGTAACCAGACAAGGAAGAGGGCTCTCGTCATCTTCTCTGGTTACGGATTACGAATTACGGATTACGGATTCCTTTGCTCCACAAGAGCGATAGCTCCATTGCTCCCATCAATCTCGATGGTCTTGCCATCTGGAATGAGTTGTGTTGCGCTTTCGAGGACGACTGCGGGGATGCCAAAGTCGCGTGCGACGATTGCGCCGTGGGAGAGGACGCCGCCGCGCTCGACCACGAGGCCGCGGGCGTGGACGAACAGCGGCGTCCAGCCCGGGTCGGTCGAGGGGCAGACGAGGATGTAGCCCGTGCCAATGTCGCCGGCGGTCTGGGGGTCAAAGACGATGCGAGCGACGCCCTTGGCCGCGCCCGAGGCCAGGGGGCAGCCGTCCAGCTTCGCCCCGCCAGCCTTCGTCTGCGGATGCCCCAGTTGCTCGAGGTGCTCGGAGTCCACGACGAACGCCATCGAGAGCTTCTGGGCGGACTTCCAACGGAGCTTGCGGTCGGCGATGGCCTCAGCCAACTCGGTTCTCCGCGACTCGAGTCCATCGAGTTCGTCGAGATGGAGGAAGAAGAGGTCGCGGCCCAGGTCCCAGCGCCGCGAGAGTTCCAGGAGGGCGGCGCGGATGGTCTCGTAGCCCATCATAAGGTAGTGCTTGGCCGCCTCGCGGTAGGGGAGAAGGGCCTGGGCGTCGCGGAGGTCCGGCAGGAGGCGTTCGTGGAGCGAGGCGGCGCCCCATTCGGCGAGTGCAGCGGGCAGTTCGGCCTCGGCCTTGCGGCGTGCGGCGGCCTGTTTGGCGTGGCGTTCCTCGGGCGGCTCGACGCCGGGGCGGGTGTAGCTCTGCTTCATCCGCTCGATGTAGTCGCTGTCCTCGCGCCAGCGGGGCTGGGCAAGCTCCATTTCGTTGACGGCGCGGTGGCCGAAGCGGTCGAGGAACTCGGCCATCGTGGCGTCGCCCTGGGCGACGCGATAGAGGAGGACGTTCTGCTCTACGGTGGTATCGTGCTCCAGGCCGGTGGTGAGGCGGCGGGTGAGGTCGGCGCCCTTCTCAGGTCCCATCAGTTGGGTGAGGAGCGCGGCGACGGCGGCCTGGGCCATGCCGCCGAAGAAGCCGGGCTTGAGCGATTCCTTGCCGAAGTCGTCGAGCACAAAGGCGATGCGGCGACGAAGCTCGGCGAGGAGTTCGGGGGTCGGGAGCTTCGACAGGTCGAGGTTCCGCGCCTCGTCGAGATAGGCGCGCAGGCGGGGCACGGCCTGGTTCTCGAAGGCGTCGCGGGCTGCGGCGCGGGCCTTGCGCGTGAGGCGGGCCGAGCGGATCATCGCCCAGATGAGCTTCGGCAGGCGCAGGAAGAAGCCCTGGTCGGCCTTCTGCATGTTCAGCTTCTTCGGCGCCTGCTCGAGCAGGCTCGGGTCGCCCGCCACCGCTTCGGCGTCATACTCCAGCGGCATGCCGTCCCAGAAGAGGCCCGCGGCGCGGCGGGGGTCCACGTAGATGCGGCCGCAGATGAGTTCGAGGAAGCCCTGGGAGCGGACCTCGGCGGAGGGGCGATAGCCGAAGTCCTGGTACATCAGCCCGAAGCCGCCGTCGCCGCTCATGAAGCCGCGAATGATGTCCCACGTCAGCGGCGTGGGGGCGGCGAGGGTCTCGGCCAGGTTGTGGGCGACCCACACGCGACGCTCGCCCGCGGCCTGCTCGCGGAGGCGTTCGATTTCCTCCTGGCGGCCCTCTTCCATGTCCTCGAGCACGTCCAGGCCGCGAATAGCGCGGCTCTGGAGGAGCGCCACGCGGCCTTCGGCGATGCCCCACTCGATGTCGCAGTCGTAACCAAAGTAGCCCTTGACCTTGTTGCCCACCTCGGCGATCTCGCGCACCTGCTGTGGCGTGAGGGCCGGCTCGGCTCCCGGGCGGTGGCCGGGCACCTCGCGCTTCATCGCCAGGGTCGTGGCGTCAATGATGTAGATGTCGGGCGTCACGGAGCCGCTGACGACCGCCTCGCCGAGGCCCCACGAGGCCTCGAGCACCATCTCGCCCGCCTTGAAGGCGTTGGGGTTCGCCGTGAACAGCACGCCCGCGCGTTCGGACGGGAACATCGCCTGGACGTTCACCGCCGTGCCCGCGACGCCGCGGATGTCGTGGTGCTTGCGATACGTGACCGCCCGCTCGCTGTTCCACGAGGCGAACACCGCATTGATCGCCTGGTCGAGCGCGTCCCAGGGATCGGTCGGGAACCCCTTGTCCGCCTCACGCTCGTAGGCCTTGAGCAGTTGCTCGGCGACCGCCTTCGGGTCCTGCGGCGTAGCCCGCCGCTCCGCGGCGGAAGATTCCGCCCCGGAGGGGCGGACATGCGAGGGAGTCCGCTGCTCCGCAGCGGAAGCTTCCGCCCCGGAGGGGCGGACTCCGTCCGCTTCCAGCGCCAGGCCAGCCACGGAGCGGGCGAACATGCGAATGTGCTCGGCATAGTCGTGCCAGAAGCCCCGCACGCAGCCGGCCAACGACGGGTTGAGACCGCAGTTGAGAATCGTGTCCATCATCCCCGGCATCGAGACGGCCGCCCCCGAGCGGACGGCCACGAGAAGCGGCTTGGGGGCCTGGCCGAAGGCGCGGCCCATCATCTGCTCCAGCCGAGCCATCGCCGCGCGGACCTGTTCCTTGAGGCCCGCGGGCCAGGTGCCCGTGGCCTCCACGATGGGGCAGCACTCAGCGGAGATGGTGAACCCTGGCGGCACGGGCAGCCCGGCTCGGCTCATCGAGGCCAGGCTGGCCCCCTTGCCGCCGAGGATATCCTTGCGCTCCGGATCACCCTCAGAGCTTCCGGCGCCAAAGAAGTAGATCAACTGGCCCACGGCCTTCTCCGCAAGACGAGCTTCGAGCCACGAGCGCCGAGCCACGAGCCTTCTTTCAGAAAAGCTCGAAGCTCGCCGCTCGCGGCTCGCGGCTCCTTCGCCTCATCTCTTCGCCGCCCCCACGCACACCACGCCCTTCCCCCTCTCCCTTGGGGAGAGGGAAGGGGTGAGGGTGCTTGCCGCGGTCCCGGAGTCGCCGCTCAGAAGCACCCTCACCCTCTCCCCGAGGGAGAGGGGACAGAAGCGACTGCCTCATCGTTTCGGCGCCCCAATACACACCACGCCCTTCGTCTCCGTGGCGAAGTAGACGCAGCCGTCGAGGAGCACGAGCGGGGTGGTCACGGCGCCGAGCCAGGTGGTGCGAGCCCACTGGACGGGCACGTCCTCGCCCTCGCGCAGGAGCGTGAGGTCCTTGTTCACGAAAAGCACCTTGTCGCCCAGGAGCAGCGGCGGCACGCGGCCGGCCACGTCCGACACCTTGGCGAGCTGCTTGCCGTCGCTGGAGGCCAGGACGAGCAGTTCGCCCGCCTTCGTGATCGCCGCGATGCGGTCGGCATCGGCGTTCAGCGGCGCGGCGAGCGGGCCGCAATCCACGGTCCACGCCACCGAGCCGTCCACGATCTTGTGGACAGCGATGCCCTTCGGCGTCGCCAGCACGATCCCCTTCGGCAGCCGCACGGGGCCGAAGAGCGGCGTCTCTTTCAGCGGCACCCGCCACAGCACCGTCCCCGTGCTGTCGTCGAGCGCCAACAGCTCCGTATTCGTCGCCACGCTCAGAATCCCCTCCCCCGGCGCCGGGGGCAAGCTACCTGCGCCGATCTCCGCCGACCAGATAGGCACAATGATGGTGACCCTGCATTCCCTCGTGTCGCCGGCGAGCTTGAGCATCCGACCAGCCGTTTGCTCCAGGGAAATGCACGCAAGAACGTTGGCCCCGGACCACACGTAGACATGACGGCGGTCCAGCGCGGAGGCACTTGAGGCGTTGGGACGCCGGTGGAAACTCCAAGCCCTCCGGCCGTCACCAAAGAAGTAACTGTGCAGCGCGTGGGTGGCGTCCCCGGAATAGTCAAGCGTCACGAAGGCCGCCTCGCCCAAGGACCCGGCGGGGACTACCCGCACGGGGGCATCCCACGATTCCGGCTGAGCGACCCGATGCGCATCCTCGATGCCCCTGCCGACTTTGAGCCTGACGAACGCGGGGTTGCCCTTGAGGATGTAGGAAATGCCCAGGCCATCGCCCCAGGGGACGATGGGGGCGGTGACGGCGAACTTGTCGTTGGTCTCCTTGGGGTAGCGCCAGAGGAGCTGGCCGCGCTCGGGGAGGGACGAGCCGTCGCTGCCGCCGCGCTCCATGCCTGTCCAGAGCGGCGGGAGCTTTTCGCCGCGGCGGCCGATGCACTTCAAGCCGTCCTGCTCCGTGCCGACGTAGATGTGGCCGAGGGCGAGGGTGGGCGAGCTGATGAAGTTCGCCCCCTGCCCCAGGCTCGTGTCCCACACCGGCTCCAGCGTGTCGGCCTTGAGACAGTGGAGGCGGCCGGAGTTGGTGACGATGTAGGCGAACTCGCCGCCGACCGCGGGCGAGGCGAGGAGCGGCTCGTGGGCGTGCCAGCTCTTGATGAGCCGGCCCGCGGTGGAGAGGCAATAGAACTGCCCGTCGCGTGCCCCGAAGTAGATGCGATCATCGGTTGTGGGCGGGGCCTCCGTGCCCCGCGATTCGCGGGACGCAGAGGTCCCGCCCACAACGATTGCTCCAAGCACCACCTGAGCCGTCGGGAACTTCCAAAGCACCTTGCCGCTCTTGGCCTCGATGCACCAGACCTCGCCAGCGGGTCCGAGGCGCTTCTCGGCCTCGGCAAGCTCGGCCTGCGACTTGCCGGCGTCGCGCATCTTCTTCAGCACGTTGTCGCGCACCTGCTCGGCGGTCTCGACGTAGTTGCCGTTGCCCATGCCCACGTAGAGCTTGCCGTCGGCGAGCGCGGGCGGGGCGAAGACGGGATAGGGGGCGTCGAGGCGCCAAACCTCCTTGCCCGTCTCGGCGTCCAGGCCCAGGATGGCGTTGCCGCCCACCCCGAGGCCCAGGAAGACCATGCCGTCGGCCACCAGGTGCGCCGTCTCGCAGTCGGGGTACTTCTTGCCGTCGAGGTGCCAGACGACGTTCGGCTTGCCGTCGGCCCCTGGCTTCAGGTCAATGCAGTAGTAGCCGTCGTCGCCCGCGCCGATGTAGACGCGGCCGTTGTAGATGCAGGGGGCGGATTCGACGTGGCTATTCGTGCGCAGCTCCCAGAGCAGGTTGCCCTTGAGGTCGAGGCAGTTGATGCGGGAATCGGTCGTGTAGTGCAGGCCCTCGCCGACCACCACGTAGCCGCAACCGTCCCGGTTGCGGTCCGCGTGGCCGCGACTGTCCCGGTTGCGGTCGGCAAGCGGGACGCTTGCCACTACGGCGACGGAGGGCGAGGAGAAGGTGGCGCGGAAGTCGCCGGGCGAGTAGCGCCAGACCTCGCCGCCCGTCTCGGCGTCGAGGCAGAGCACGGTGCCGCGGTCGGTGAAGACCCCCTTCTCGGCGGTGGTCACATAGAGGCGGTTGCCGATGACCGCGGGCGAGGCGTAGATGCACTTGGCGTCCGACTTGAAGCTCCAGATGGTCTCGGGCAGGGTCGGCTCGGGGGTCTTGTCGAGGACGGCTCCGCGGCGCTCCGGCCCACCGCGGAAGGCGGGCCAATCGCTCCCCGCCCGCATCTCGCCCGCCGCCGGGCCGCCCGTGCCCCAGCTCATGCGCGACAGCAACACCAGGCCCGCCACCACGGCAATCAGGCAGAGGCTGAAGACCTTCTGGTTCCAGAGGAAGATGGCCAGCTTCTTGTAGAAGGACGGGCGGAAGAAGGCGAGGAGCATCCCGCCGAGGGCGAGGAGCAGCGACGGGAGAATGGCCATGAGGGCCTGAAGCGGCCCCACGAGCACCGGCACCACGGCCTCCGCCGGCCGGCTCAGCGCCACCAGCCACACGCCCGCGAGGAAAAGGGGAACCAGCCTGACGCGCGCCTTCGCCATCGTGGCCCCGCACCTGGCCTCCCTGCGATGCGAATGATCATATGAAACATGCCCACGGGAATCAAATGCCCCGCCGCTCCTTGACGCACGGCCCAGGAGACGTAAGATATATGGTGCGGGGAGGCCAGGTGTGACGCACTTCAGGGGCAAGAGAGCAGAATGGGCAACGCACGGTTCGTCCGTCCCATCATCGCATTGGCCTTCGTCGGCCTTCCCGTCCTCGGAGCAGGGGGAGAGGGCGGAGTCGGGTTCCTCGCCCCTGATGCGTCTGTGTCCAAGCTGGGGCCGGAGGGCCAGGCGGCGTGGGCGCTGGCGGCCAAGGAGCACAAGGCCACGCTCGTGGCCGTCGCCGCGCCGGGGAAGTTCGCCGACGAGAAGGGGCAGGAACTCGCCCTCAACCGCTTCGCCGTGCTTTGGTATCACCAGGGCGACGGGGTTGAGCAGGAGCCGCCGGTCTACGACCAGAAGACGCTCGACGCCCTGCGCAAGTTCGCCGAGGAGGGCGGGGGCCTCTACCTGTCGGGCGCGGCGCTGAACATGGTCCACTGGCTCCGCATCGAGCCCGTCAACCCCCGCCTCGGCGGGCCGGGCAACGATGGCTCGCCCGCCGGCCTCGTGGCGGTCGAGACGCGGCACCCCGTGTTCCGCGGCCTGCCCGACGGCCACGTGGCGATCAGCGACAGGGGCTATCCCGCCTTCTCCGACTTCCACGGCTCGGGCGGGCCATCCAAGGGCATGCTCCTGGCCCGCTCGCCCGGCGGCTCCGAGAATCCATTCGCCGAGTACGAGGTCGGCAAGGGCCGCATCATCGTCATGGGCTGGCGCCTGCCGCATTACGCCTACGCCCAGAACCCGCACCGCGGCAACCTCGAGCGGCTGACCGCCAATATCCTTGCGTATCTTGCCGCGCCCAAGTCGTGGGAAAAGGTCGTCGTGAAGCCGCTGCCCAAGCCCGCCGCCCCGCCGCCCGCGCAGGCATACGTGGCGGCTGGCATCTCCGAGAAGGCTGTCGAGGCGCTGGAACTGGCAATCAACAACCTCATTGCCACCTTCGGCGAGCGCTATCCCAAGGGCGCCGAGTTCCTGAAACGCCTCAGAGCTATCCAGGCCGCTCACAAGTCCCTTTCGTCCCTTGGGTCCCTTGAGTCCCTTGAACCCAAAGGGACAAAAGGGACGAAAGGGACGGAAGGGACAGAGGCCAAGGAGCGTCTTGAGCAACTCGATGCTGATTTCCTCGCCCTCCAGCGCGAGGCGCTCCTGGCCAACCCGTTGCTCGACTTCGACCGCATCCTGCTCGTCAAGCGGAGCGAAAAGTCGCCCCGACTCGGCCTCGTGCAGAACTGGGAGAGCAACTCGAGCCTGCCCCACACCGGCTATGACGACGAGATTGCTGTGCTGTCTGACTTCAAAGTGGCCCGCCGCTCCGCGGCGGAATCATCCGCCCCGGAGGGGCGGGCTACGTGGCCCGCGTCTCCGACGCGGAATGCTCCCGCCCCGGAGGGGCGGGCTACGAGGGCCGCGTCTCCGACGCGGGATGCTCCTGCCCCGGAGGGGCGGGCTACGTGGCCCGCGTCTCCGACGCGGGATGCTCCCGCCCCGGAGGGGCGGGCTACGTGGCCCGCGTCTCCGACGCGGAATGCTTCCGCCCCGGAGGGGCGGGCTACGTGGGCCGCGTCTCCGACGCGGGATGCTCCCGCCCCGGAGGGGCGGGCTACGTGGCCCGCGTCTCCGACGCGGAATGCTTCCGCCCCGGAGGGGCGGGCTACGAGGGGCGAGGAGCCGCCTGAAGGCGGGACTCCGAACTCAGGGAAGCTCACGACGCTGTTCCGGCCCGAGGGCGGGCGCTTCGTGGGCGACGTGGACCTGCACTGGGATGCGGACAGGCTGCTCTTCTCGATGCCCGGGCAGAACAAGCGCTGGCAGGTCTATGAGCTGGAGTTCGGAGTGCGGCCTTCAGGCCGTACCGAAGGAGACGGGCTGAAGCCCGCACTCCAAACTGACGGGCTGAAGCCCGCACTCCAAACGAAGGTGCGCGAGCTGCCGCTGATCATCCAGCCGGACGTGGATAACTACGACGCCTGCTACCTGCCCGACGGTCGCATCCTCTTCACCTCCACCGCCTGCTTCACGGGCGTCCCATGCGTCACAGGCTCCTCCCATGTCTCCAACATCTACCTCCACGACCCCGCCGACGGCAACATCCGGCGGCTGACGTTCGAGCAGGACCACGACTGGTGTCCCACGGTGCTCAACAACGGCCGCGTGCTCTACCTCCGCTGGGAGTACTCGGACATCCCGCACTACGTCTCCCGCATCCTGTTCCACATGAATCCCGACGGCACGGAGCAGATGGAGTTCTACGGCAGCAACTCGTACTGGCCGAACGCGAATTTCTACGCGAGGCCGTGCCCGAACCACCCGACGCGGTTCGTGGGCATTGTGGGCGGGCACCACGATTCGCCGCGGATGGGCGAGCTAGTGCTGTTCGACGTGGCGCAGGGCCGCCGCGAGGCCGATGGCGTGGTGCAGCGCATCCCGGGCCGCGGCAAGACGGTCGAGCCGAAGATACTCGACGGCCTGGTCGGCGGCTCGTGGCCCAAGTTCCTCCACCCGTGGCCGCTCAGTGACAAGTACATCATCGCCGCCTGCAAGCCCACGCCCCAGTCGCGCTGGGGCATCTACCTGGTGGACACGTTCGACAACTTGCTGCTGCTCAAGGAGGAGCCGTTCTACGCGCTCCTCGAGCCGATCCCCTTCAAGAAGACACCCAGGCCGCCCGTCATCCCCGACAAAGTGAAGCTCGACCGCAAGGACGGCGTGGTCTACATGTCCGATGTCTATGCGGGCGGCGGGCTGCGGGACGTGCCGCGCGGCACGGTGAAGAAGCTGCGGCTCTTCACCTATCAGTTCGCCTACCACGGCATGGGCGGCCAAGTGAACCGAGTTGGCCTCGACGGCTCGTGGGACGTCAAGCGCATCATCGGCACCGTGCCCGTCGAGCCCGACGGCTCGGCCTACTTCCGCATCCCGGCCAACGTGCCCATCTCGCTCCAGCCGCTCGACGGCGAGGGCAAGGCGCTTCAGCTCATGCGGAGCTGGATGGTCGCCATGCCGGGCGAGACCCTCTCGTGCGTGGGCTGCCACGAGAGCCAGAACAGCTCGCCGCCGAACCGCCAGGCCCAGGCCTTCACCAAGCCGCCCGCCGACATCACGCCCTGGTATGGCCCCACGCGCGGCTTCTCCTTCAAGCGCGAGGTCCAACCCGTCCTCGACTACTACTGCACCGGCTGCCACGACGGCACGAGCCAGCCCCTGGCCGGGGGGAAAACGCTCCCGAACTACACCGACCAGCCCGAGGTCCACCCCCAGGCCCGCGACAAGGGCTACAACAGCGGCACGCGCTTCAGCCCCTCCTACATTGCCCTCCGCTCCTACGTCCGCGGCCACACCATCGAGAGCGACATCCACCTCCTCAACCCCTGCGAGTTCCACGCCGACACCACCTTCCTCGTCCAGAAGCTCAAGAAGGGCCACCGCGGCGTCGCCCTCGACCCCGAGGCCTGGGACCGCATCATCACCTGGATTGACCTCAACACCCCCTACCACGGCACGTGGCACGAGATCGTCGGGATGAATCGCGTGCAGGGCCAGCGCGACCGCCGCCGCGCGATGGACAAGCTCTACGCCGGCCTCGACGAGGACCCCGAGGCGGTCTACGGCGTCACCTACAAGCCGCCCGACAGCTTCGTGCCACGAGCCGCGAGCCGCGAGCCGCAAGACCCCTCACGCCTCACGCCTCACGCGTCAGGGTGGCCCTTCGATGCCAAAGAAGCCAAACGGCGCCAGGAAGCCGAAGGCCCCGTCGAGCGCTCCATTGACTTGGGCCAGGGCATCAAGCTCGACCTCGTGCGCATCCCCGCCGGCGAGTTCCTCATGGGCGATGCCGCCGGCGACGCCGACGAGCGGCCCGTCACCCACGTCAAGCTCCAGCAGCCCTTCTGGATGGGCAAGCTCGAGATCACGAACGAGCAGTTCGCCCTCGCCGACCCCCGCCACGACAGCCGCCTGGAGACCGGCGACTTCCTCCAGTTCAGCGTCCAGGAGCGCGGCTATCCCACCAACGGCCCCCGCCAGCCCGTCTGCCGCGTCAACTGGCACCAGGCGATGGCCTTCTGCCAATGGCTGGCTGAGAAGACGGGGCAGGCCTTCACCCTGCCCACGGAGGCCCAGTGGGAGTGGGCCTGCCGCGCCGGCACCTCGACCCCCCTCTACTACGGCGCGGTCGAGACCGACTTCGCCAAGCTCGCCAACCTGGCGGACCGCACGCTCCGCTTCGTGGACACCTTTGGCTGGGGCCTCCCCTCGGGCGCCGTGCCCCCGTGGCGGCCCGCCATCGAGAGCGTGGACGACCGCTTCAAGGTCGCGGCCCCCGTCGGCTCCTTCGCGCCAAACCCCTGGGGCCTCCACGACATGGCCGGGAACGTGTGGGAGTGGACGCGGAGCGCGTACCGGCCCTATCCGTATGATGAGAGCGACGGGCGAAACAGCGTCATTGCCGATTGCCGATTGCTGATTGCCGATTTCAATCCCCAATCGGAAATCGGAAATCGGAAATCGGAAATCGCACAACGCCTCGTTGTGCGTGGCGGTTCTTGGTATTGCCGCCCCCACTTCGCCCGCTCCTCCTCCCGCCTCACCTATCCCCCCTGGCAGCGCGTCTACGACGTCGGCTTCCGCGTCGTCTGCGCCGACCCCCAGAAGCAGCCGTCCAGGGCAGCAAGATAACGCTCATCCCCCGAAGCGACCTCCGGGGCGGTCCAGACAAATGTGGCTCAGGGGAGAGGCCAAGAGTTCGACGACGACGAGGACGACGACGAGCACGAACGGCAGGCCGGATGACCTCCCTCGGAATCGGGGCCAGCCTCAGGGGGGCGCCCCCCTGCCTCCTGCCGACTGCCGACTGCTCTCTTGGCATCTTCCCCCTCCACCCTCACAAAGGCAATACCCCCTGGAAATAGGTACACGGGTTTTCCTCCCGCCATCGGGAAGCCGCAAGACATGTCCATGCCTAGACTTATGGCGCTGAAACGCTCTCCCCAATCTGCGCCCGTTTTCCGGCCGTTCGCCCCGCTTCGCGCGCCCTCTCTCCCCCCAGTACAACGAAATTCCGGGCCGATCATGAGCGGCCTGAGACTGAAAAAAAAGCGGCTCGTCCGCCTGGAGTGGTCTCTTGCCGCGACGGAAAAGGGGACATTCTACTTTTTTCGGACGCGACGTCGGCGATCTATCTATCATTAGCCCGCATTTCTCACCAGCAGGCCCAGCTCCGAAGGAGCGATAGGGTGTAGCCGGCGGCGTAAGCCGCCGGAAGGGGGTAGCAGAGGCGCCAGCCCCGTCGGGGCGGCACCCGCGGTCTGTCGTGCCGCCCCGTCGGGGCTGGGGGGCTCTCGCCTGCGATCCGG
>Ga0194112_10010131_pt1 | contig 11879 bp, 9 predicted proteins | sample TA2MahC400mmetaG_FD_146191 | JGI IMG/M metagenome (GOLD analysis project Ga0194112, IMG submission 146191) | Freshwater microbial communities from Lake Tanganyika, Tanzania - TA2015016 Mahale Deep Cast 400m | ecosystem: Environmental > Aquatic > Freshwater > Lake | place: Tanzania: Lake...
GAGTGGCAACGACGTTCGCCGCCAGAATCGGTTCGTTGATCAGCTGTTCGGACTGGCAGTGTAAACCGCCGCGTTTTGGAACCTCAAAGGAGACGCCCGTCCTGCTCGACGCAGATGCAACACATCCCTTTCGAGCGCCAACATAGCGGCCAGCAAGACCTTCACTCTGACCGAGCGCTACCGGCTCAACCTGCGCGGCGAGGCCTTCAACATCACCAACTCGCCCTACTTCGCCCCCCCCGATACCGGCTACCAGAACGCCCGCTTCGGCATGCTGCCGCTCGAGCAACGCAACTTCCCCCGCCTGGTCCAGGTCTCGGCCAAGGTGCTGTTCTGATAGGGGCCGGGCATGCCCGGCCCGACGGCAGCAGGTAGAGGGTGGCGCCGCGGAATGACCGCGCATCAGGAGTAAACTTCGGTCAGAAGTGCCCGTGAGCGCTAATGCCTGTTGCCGCCGCGGCCCATTTGGCCTAATCTGGCCCTCAGAAGCCACGGGCTCGGTCCAGCCAGAGGAGGTGACGCATGGCGGAAACACCCAACGATGACAAGGTGGGGAGCAAGCTCGAGTCTTGGAAAGCGATCGCCGCCCACCTTCAGCGGGACGTCAGCACTGTACGCCGGTGGGAGAAGCACGAGGGCCTGCCCGTCCGCCGCCACGAGCACCGCGCGCGCAGCAGCGTGTACGCCATTGCGGCGGAGCTGGATGCCTGGCGCGCGACCCGGCAACCGGAGCCGGAAGCCGCCCCTGCGCCGCCCACTACCAGACGACTGGCCCTGGCCGCGGCGGTGGTGGTGGCGTTGCTGGGCGCCGGCTGGGCCCTGTGGCGCACCGGAGTTGTTCGCCTGCCGTACCCGCTGGTGGAGGCGGCGGAGCCCGGCTCGGGAAAGGCGGTCGCGCGGCAGGTCTGGGTGGGCAAGACCGAAGACCGCTACATGGGTTTCTCCACAGACGGCCGGCTGGCGGTCTTTACCGATTGGACTACGGGCGACCTGGCCGCCCTCGAGCTTGCCACGGGCCAGCAGCGGCACCTGACCCATAAAGGCGAGTGGTCCGAGAGCGGCGACTTCGCGCAGGGCGCGGTGATCTCCCCCGATGGCAAGCTGGTCGCTTATTCCTGGTGGTCCGACAAGCAGGAGCTCTACGAGTTGCGCGTCCTGGCAACGGCGGCAGGTTCCCAGCCTCGGACTCTTTACAGCAGGCGGGAGGGCCCGACGATCTGGGCCGCAGGTTGGTCCGGGAACAGCAAACAACTGCTGGTGACAGGTGGGGGCAGGATCGCGTTGCTGGCGGTGGATAGCGGCGCGTTGCGGGTGGTGAAGTCGCTTGATCGGCGGGGGCTGGGGAGGACGAGCCTGTCTCCAGACGGGCGCTACATCGCCTATGACTTCCCACAAGCCGAGGGAGGGTTGGAGCGCGACATCTTCCTGCTGGCCAGCGACGGGAGCCGCGAAGTTCCTCTGGTGCGGCACCCCGCCCATGACGCCGGGCCGATGTGGACGCCCGACGGCCGCCGGGTGCTGTTCTTAAGCGACCGCAGTGGAGCGCCTGGCCTGTGGAGCGTGTCCGTTGCGGAGGGCCGCGCCCAGGGTGCGCCGGTCTTAGTCCAGGCCAATGTGGGCCAAATGTTTCCGCTCGGGTTCAGCCGGAAGGGCGGCTTCTACTACTCTCTGTCGAGCGGCGCCAGCGACTTCCTGGTGGCGGAGATGGATCTGGAGACCGGGCGGCTCCTCTCGGAGCCCGAGCCCGTGGTCTCGCGCTACGGGCGACCCTTCCTCCTCCCCAACTGGTCGCCGGACGGCCGTTACCTCGCCTACGCCGTGAGGACGCCATCGGTCCTGGCGAGACGCGGGGAACTGAGGGTGGTGGTGCGAGATATGGAAACCGGTGGCGAGCGGGTGATGAGCCAGGGCTTCCGCACGCTCGGCACCTTGCCGAAATGGCGGCCCGACGGCAAGACCTTGCTGCTCTATGGGCTGCCAGAGGGTGGCGGCGGGACGACGCTGCAATTGGATGTAGTGGACGGATCTGCCAGCCCCCTGCCGGGAATCGAGAACTGTCCGTTCCCTCAGTGGGCCACCACGAGGGACGCGGTGTGGTGCCTCCTCGGGAGAGAAGGCGTCGTCCGGCGACAGCTCGGTTCAGGAGAAGAGAAAGGGCGAGTGCTGTTTGAACGCACTTCCGCGAACGTGCCCGTGTCACCGGACGGCCGCTGGGTGGCGTTCATGAGCAAGGATCTCCGGTCTGTCAATCTGGCTGCGGTCGCGGGAGGGGAGCCGCGTGAGCTCTTCCGGCTGGAGGTCGCCAAGGGCTTGAACCCACTCTCACTCTGCTGGACGCCGGACTCCCGCTATCTGCTAGTTCAGAACGAGGAGGGCCAGGCGTGGCGCATACCGGCGTCCGGTGGAGAGGCGCGCAAGCTCGCCATCCCGGTGAAAGGGCTGCGGCTACTCCGCGTGCATCCCGACGGGAAGCGGGTGGCCATGTCGGTCGAGGAGCCGGGGTCCGAGATCTGGGTGCTGGAGAACTTCCTGCCCCGGACGGCAGGGGCCCGCTAAAGGAGGGAGAGGTCATGCGGAAGGGCATTCTCAAGGCCATCTTGAGGGTGTTGGCAGGAACGCTCTTCATCCTGGTGCTGGCCGCGACCATCGGCATCCCCGCGGGCACGCGCGGACCGGCGGCAGCGCCGCCGGACGACGAACCGGCCATGGCCGACCCCTACGAGTCCAGGGTGTATTCGCTGCCTCTGCGGACCACGCGGCTGACGGCCGGAAGATGCGTCGCGGCCAGCAGGCAGCGATCCGCGCTGGCGCGATCGAGCAATTGACGGCGCGTCTCCGCGGCCAGGCGCCGGTCGGTCTCGAACAGGCAGTTCCATTCGGGCCGCCCGGCCTGGGCCGGGTGCAGCAGCGCATCGCCCACGTACAGCAGTTGCTGGCGTCCGGAGGAGACCATGACCACAAGGTGCCCAGGCGTGTGACCGGTGGCTGGAATGACATGTACGCCGGGCGCGACTTCGGCGTCGCCCTCCAGCAGCTCGAGGCGGCTCTCGATGGGCGGCAGGTACTGGCGGAACCAGCCCAAGATCAACTGCTCGATCGGCCCGGCCCCGTACAACTCGCCGGCAGCCAGGCGGTCCTGGATGGCTGCCTCCCGCCAGTAATCGAATTCGGCGCGCAACATTACGAAGCGCGCATTCGGGAACGCTAGGTTGCCGGCCTCATCCAGCGTCCCGCCGATGTGATCCGGATGCGCCTGCGAGAACACGACCAGGTCCACTGTCTCCGGCTCGAGCCCGGCCGCGCGCCGAAGACCGACTTGACGGATTCTCGAACCGCCCGATTCTCCAGTTGACAGCCCGCAGCCCTGGGAGACGTGCCTTGGAGCAGTTGACGACACCAGATCGCCGTGCTGGGGCAAGTCGTGGCGGTCCCTCAGGTCGGCGGCCTGCACCACGGCTGCGAACGCCGGGCGGCGTGAGAACACCAGCGTTGCCTCATTCTTCCTCTGGGATATGAGTGTCGTGAGGGCTGCTTCTCATCGCGCAAACCCGCCGGCCAGTGCGACCATCCGCATTCGCCTGCCAGCTCCGCCTCAGAACCCGCTCGCTCCCCTCAGGTCTCCCAGAGTCCCGGCAGTCTTTCACCTCGCTACGGTCTGCGCCCAGCCGCTCCTTCGCTCGGATCGGGTTTACGACAGGCACAGGTTGGACACTACGCGATCGGAAGGGCAGGCTGAGGCCACCTGCCGTTCCACGGTGTGGTGTATGCTTGTGCTGATCCAAATCCCCGCAATGGGACCTACGACGAGAGGAGATAGGACCGAAACCCATGCCCAGGAAACCGCTGTTGGATGCCACCGTGCTGCAAGCCGCCCTGCAAGGGCTGGAGCAGCAACGCACTGAAGTCGAGAAGAGCATCGCCACCGCGCGTGCCATGCTGGGTGCCCGCAAGCCGAAGCTGGCCGAGGTTCCGGCCGGTCCGAAGCCCAAGCGCACTCGCAGCGCCGCCACCAGAAGGCGCATGGCCGCGGCCCAGCGAAAGCGGTGGGCAGCGCTTAAGGCGGCCCAGAAAGAGTCCGCACCGAAGAAGCGCGGGCTGAGCGCCGAAGGCCGGAGGAACATCATCGAGGCTACGAAGAAGCGGTGGGCTGAGATCAGGGCGAAGAAGGCCGCCAAAGAGGCAAAGGCGGCCGCGAAGAACGCCCGAAGGCCGGCGGCACCGCCGACGGTGGCTGAGTAGACGACTCCGCGCCGACGGTGGCTGAGTAGACGACCCCGCCCAGTTGAGCCTCCCGCTGCTGCTGGCCCCACCCGCCGGCCCTGCCAGTCCGGCGGAACCGGAACGGATCGGAGATCCGGCGCCTGGGCGCAGGCTGCCCGCGAATCCCGCCGTAACGGGCTCGGCCAGCCGGACGGGAGGAAGCGGATCAAGGTTCTGGATGCCATGTGCTGAGTCACATGGCGTGTGATCCGGGATTTCCCAGATGGCGTTGAGGGTTAGCCGATGCGGCCGGTGGGAGGCGCAGATGGCCTGGTGTCGAATCTACGTTTCCCGATCCCTGGGAGAACCCCTGCAAGGCCCATGATCCAGCCGATCGGGTAAGGCAGAACAACAAGGAGCCACCAATTCGAACGCCCTGTGTTCCCCCCAGTGCCTCCGAACATGGACAGCACGAACATCGCCCCAACACCGACCGCTATCAAGCCGAAGGCCCAGTACACGACTCTGCGATGTCGGCTTTGGCCGAGGAAGGCGCCGAGCGCAGCCATGCCGCTGCCGGGAAGGATGATCAGCGATCCTTCGAGCGGATCGACAGCGCCAATCAGCATCGCGATCAGACCAACAATGACGAGAACCTGTGCCCAACGGGTGCGGGTGCTCACGGAATCCTACTCTCAAGCCAGGATTTCCGCCATGGCTTCCCGGCTGCCATCGTTTGTGCATCCTACCACCTCTGCTGAAGCCGTGTCCTTCATCATCTTCATCCTGAGCGACTCCGGCGCGGCCGCTCCCGGCCCCACCCGCCGGCCCTGCCAATCCGCCGGGATAAAGATCGAAGGTCCGACGCCCGGGCGTCGGTTGCCCGCGAAGACCGCCGTGCCGGGCGCGGCCAGCCGGACGGTCGGAAGCACGTCGAGGCCGCGGGCACTACGGGCGTCGCCGCTCAAGAGCACAGCGACGCCGTTCAACATCCGAGCGTTCCGTTTGGATGCGAAGGCCGAACTTTTCGGGCCTCCGGGCGTCTTATCCAGTCTGGGGATCCGGACGTCAGAGCCCGAGGCCGAGTTCGTCGTCTTGCGGCAAGCTTACGACGATGCGTTCCGGCAGTTCTCGCTCCAGGCCCGCCTGCTGCAATCCCTCGCCAGCCACCCACTGCCAGACGGCGGAGCAATGGACGAAGCCAGCCGCCGGGTCGCCCGGGCGCATCTCGTGTACCGTGAGCGCCGCAACGCCCTGGCACAGCTTCTGCTGTCTCGCCTTGCGAAGGGCGCCGTCGCGTGCCTGGCCCACCGTGCCCAGATGGAGCGGTTGGCGTACCAGCTTTGGCGTGACCAGTGCAACCGCTGGACATGGGGTGAACCGTCGGGATCCCTCGGATCGGCGGCCTGCACCACCGTTACCAACGCCGGGCGGCGTGAGATCAGCCGGGTCTGTTTCCTCCTCTGGGATCGGTGTGTCGCGAGGGCTGGTTCCCAGCGAGCGAACCCGCTGCCCGGTGTGACGGAGTGTGTTCGGCTGTCGGCTGCGCCTCGGAAGCCATCGGTTCCCCACCAGTTCCACCGGAGCCCCGGCGGTCCCTCACTTCCTCACGGATCGTTCAGCCGCTGGCTCGCTCAGATGGGATTTGCGGTAGGCACAGTCGGCGGGGTTGGTGTTATAAGTGCGACGGCGTTGGCGGCGGACCATGCTTGAGCTCTTGGCTGAGCGTTGAAGCGCGCCGTGCCTGCGGCGGAGCTACCAGGTTTTCCACCCGGAGAGCGGTGCGGCTCAAGAACCAGGGCGATAAGGCGCCAGCCAGCGAAGGGGGCACCCCGAAAGTGCATGTGCCGGACCCGGCGCAGCGGAGCCAGGGGAAGCTTCGCGGCCTGGAACCAATGTTACCCGCGCGGGAAGGTCACCCCCACGCCGTCGTTGGCGAGTTTCACCGACGTTCCCCGGCGATAGGCGATGTTGGCCAGGTGCGGCGCAGCCACCGCCCTGGCCCCGATCTCCACTGTAGCCGTCGGCTCCTGGCGGCTGCGGATGCATTCCAGGAAGTTCTTCACGTGGTCCTCGTCGATGACCCGCGCGGCCACCTGGGTCACCGGCTTGCTGTGCTCGTTCCACCACGCCCGGGTGATCAGCGCGCGCATGGGCGGTTCTTCGTACACCGAGAAGCCCTGGTCGTCGATGAGCAGCGTGGCCCGGTCGCCCTGGAATTCGAACGACCAGTGCGTCTGGTAATCGTTCGAGTAGTTGAGCGTGAAGGTGGCCACGAAGTTCGGATACTCGAACACCGCGCAAAGGGCATCCGGGGCTTCGCCCCCCGCCATCTTGGCTACCTGGCCGATCATCACCGCCGCGCGCGGAGTGCCCGAGCCGGTGAACCACTGGATCACATCCATCAGGTGGGTGCCCTGGTCGGTAGTGTTCCCCCCGGCGTAGTCCCAGAAGGAGCGCCACCGCCGGAAGCGAAATGGATCCAGCGGGCGGCGCGGCGCCGGTCCCAGGAAGCGCTCCCAGTCGAGCTTGCCTTCCAGCGGCCGGTCCGGCGGGCGCCCGTAGTTCCCTTTCCACTGCGTGCGGACCATGGTGATGCGGCCCAGCACGCCGTCCTCGATCACCTTCTTGGCCTGGAACATGGCCGGCGAGCTGCGCCGGTGCATGCCCACCTGCACGATGTGCTTGGTTTTCCGCACCGCCGCCACCATCCGCGCGCTTTCCTCCAGCGAATGTGACATAGGCTTCTCCAGGAACACGTCCTGGCCGGCGGCCAGCGCCTCCAGCAGTTGCGGGCAGTGATGGTGGTCCGGCGTGGCGATGATGACAAAGTCGCTCCCCTTCTGCCCCAGCAGCTCCCTGGCATCGACGTACCCCTTCGCGCCCGGAGAGTCCTTCAAGCCGAGTTGCAGGTTGGGCTCGTAAACGTCACACACCCCCACGCACTGCGCGCCGTTCTTCTGGCACAGGCGGCTGACGAATCGCCCGCGATTCCCGCTCCCGATCAGCCCGTAGGCCGGCCGGTCGTTGGCCCCGCGCGCTGCCGCGGGCAGGATCAGCGGCGCCGCCTTCAGGAACTCTCTTCTCGCGGTCTTCATGTTGACCTCTCAAGCCGGCACAAACTGCCGCAGGTAGCGCAGCGCCACCCGGAGTCCCGCCTTGAACTCCTCGGGGAAGTCGTCGCCCGGGTACGGGAAGCCGTAGAAGCTGTCCTCGTGCTCGATGTTCATGGGGCCCTCATAGCCTTTTTCCATGAGCACCGTGAAGAACGCCGGCCAGTCCACCGCGCCCATGCCCGGCAGCCGGAAGCGCCACCAGCGGGCGTTGTTGGGCGGGTTGATCCCCACACGCCGCAGCACCGGCCACAGGATCTCGGTGTCCTTCAGATGCACGGCGTGGATCTTGTCGATAAAGTCCCGCATGGCCTGGATCGGGTCCATCATCTGCCACAGCAGGTGAGAGGGGTCGTACTGTATGCCCACCCAGGGAGAGTCGCCGAATGCCTTGAACAGCGCCTCGTACCCCGCCGGCCCCGTGGCGATATTGGGCCCGCCCGCCCAGGGTTCCCAGACGATGCGGACCTTGTGCTTCTCGCACAGCGGGAAGTAGCTCTCGGTGTAGACGCGCACGATCTCGGCGGCCTGCTCCTCCAGGGGCCGGCCCGGCATGGTCCCGGAGGTCGTGCTCACGAACGGCGCGCCGAGTCTGCCCGCGAATTCTATGGTTCGGGAAAACGCCCCGTTGGCTCGCTTGCGCATTTCGGGGTCCGGCGCGATGTGATTCTGCACCGACTGGATCACCGCCAGATCGAGCCCCAGGCGGCGCACGGAGGCCTTCACCTTCTCCGCCTTCTCCTCGCCCGCGGTGGCGAAGTCCAGCTCGCCTTTGGGATTGGTGGTCAGCTCGACTCCGGCGAAACCTTCCTGCTTGAGGAATTCCAGGTTCTTCTCGGAGTAGCGCGCCAGGACGCCCAGCTTTGGCTTCCAGCTCTTCAGTCTCGGCGGTCGCGGCGGTTGCGCCGCCGCCATGGCCGCCAGACTTCCGAGCATGCATCGTCGGGTGTACCTCATAATCGCTCCTTCACAGTTTCAGTTCGAGGCCTTCCACGGCCACTACCACCTTGCCGGCCTCCTTCGAGCAAAGCGCCAGGGTCTTTTCGAGGTCGTAGTGCTTGAAGATCGGCAACTGCCGCTCCGTGAGGTGCGAAAACACCATGGTCTTCGGCTTCACTTGGGCGGCGATCTTGGCCAGTTCCTCCGGCGGGATGTGCAGGGTGTCGATGATGAGCATCTCCGCGCCCTTGGCCCACTCGGAGAAGTCCGCGTTATCCGCGGCCCGCAGATTGTTGGGCCCGCCCAGGTCGCCCGAGAAGACCAGCGTCTTCGTGGCCGTCTCCAGCTTCACCGCCCAGCAGTCCATGTTGGCGTGCTTGACCTCGCGGAACGACACCTTGTAGCCCTTGCCCTCAAAGACGCCGGCGTCGCGGATGCGGACCCGCTTGAAGGAGGGCATCTTCAGCAGCACCCGTCCGCGGCCGTCCACGCCGTAAGCCGCATCGTACAGGTCCACTAGCATCTTCTCGGTTCCGTCCGGTCCGAACAAAGTCAGCGGCCGCGGCGCGGGACGCTGCCCGGGCGCCGGCACCGGTCCCCCGGTGCGCCACAACAGCAGCACCGCGTCCAGGTCCAGGCAGTGATCGTAGTGCAGGTGGGAGAGGAAGATGTGCGTGAGGGTGTGCGGCGGACGCTTGTGGTCGAACATCCGGGCCACCACCCCCGCGCCGGCGTCGAACAGCCAGCGCTCGTCGCCCACGTCCACCACGATGCCGGATTGCATGCGGGGCTTGTCGGCGGCGATGTCCGGGTGCCCGGTGCCCACGAACAGCACCCGGACCTCGGGGACCGGGCTGAGCCAGGCCACCCCTAGAGCGGCCAGCATCAGGGCCGCGGTCAAGATTCTAGGCAAACGAGTCTGTGACATGCTCCACGCTCTGGGACACTGTATCACCAGGGTTGCTAAAATGTCAATTCCACCGCGCGATCCCCGTGACCACCCTTCCGGGCTCTCAGCGCGATGCCGGCTTATGGCTCCACGCCGCATTCAAGCGCCACACCGGCACCCAGGCCCGCCAGATGAAGCCGGTGTTCATCCACTCCGCCTGGAAACGCCCGCCCATGTAACTGGCCGGACCCGAGTGGACCACGTAACGGCAGATCTGGTCCTCGATGATCTTCACCGATGCCATTCGGACCGGCCCGGGCATTCCGTCGCGCACTAGCAGGTAGTAAACCTGCGCCATGCCGTAGAGCAGCTCCGCGGAGTTGGCGTACATCAGTGTCTCCGGCGCCCGTTCGCCCGGCTGCGCCGCGCGGGCCGGGAGAAAGATCTCGATACTGCCGGGAACGTGCCCGTTCTCTCGGATCCGGCGGGCGGCGGCGACCGCCGCCTGCATCACGCTGACTTCGTTGGCGCTGACCGAGAGGGGCGCGAAAGACGGCGGATTGAGCCCCTGGCGCCTCACCAGTTCCGGATCGGGGAAATGCGCCGAATCCAGTTCGTAGGGCTGCCAGCCGGCGATGCCGATCATCTTCTCCGGATCCAGTTTAGGCTCGACCTTCAGCCGGTAGACCGGATAGTCGATCGGGCCCAGAATCTCGTCTATGACGATCTTCTCGGGGATGCGCTCGCTGACCACGAAGGACTCGAGCGCGAAGGCCAGCGCCTCAAAGGTCTCGGCCAGCGAGAGCGTGGTCGAGCCGGCCCGCACGTAGTCGGGCGGCCCGCCGAAATCCCCGTCATGGTTCGAAACCGGCCAGTGAATCAAAAGGTCCTGCGCGGCGGCAAACAGGTTCTCGCGGCTGAGTGTGGTCTGGCGGGGGCGCAGGTGGGCGGGCAGGTCTCGCCGCTCTTCGAACAGCGCCATCAGGTGCTCGGGCCACTCGCGCAGTTCCTCCTCCTTGAGCAGCCGCGTTTCCCACCCGGCCGCGCCCGCCTCCGCGACGGCCTTCTTCTTCCGGGTGAAGCGGTCCAGCATCCGTTGAAAGCGTTCTTTCTCCTCCGGGGTCATCAGGCCCTTGATCGTGTTGAGGGGACACTCCATCTGGAGCACCTGCTTGAAGCTGGAGACGCCGTAGGTCCGCTTGAAGAACTCCAGGGCGCTGTTCTCCGGCTTCCACTGGTTGGCCTCGGGATCGGGCCACACGATTCGGTAGTCCCCGGGATTGGAAAGAAGCGCCTGTATGTTTCCCAGCGCCACGCCGCCCAACATGTAGTACGGCACGTGCCGGGGCCAGTTCGCCGCCACGAGCTGAGGCGGCAGGCGCCCGATGCGGTGAGGCCGGCCCGGATTCATGCTCACCGGATAACTGCCCATGCCCAGGGCGCGCTTGACCGCGTTGAGCGGCCAGGCGGACGCCTCCTCATCACGCCCCAGGTTCTGGTAGCGCGCCTGGAAGAAGTCCATCGGAATGACCCCCAGCAGCATCTCGAGGGCCAGGGTCCCGCCATACAGCCAGGTCTCTTTCTGGGGCAGATTATAGAGAGGCAGCTCCTCGAGGGTGATGGGTTGGCCCGCCCGGGGATTACCGATGACGACGCGGCCGTTCTCGAGGCGCCAGTTCGGCGCCAGCGTGCGCGTCTCGAATTCCCAGATCGCCCGAAGCGCCTCATCCATCGTCATCCCGCCCAGGTCCCCGAGCCGCCCGACCGCGCAGGGTTCCGCATGCCCCACCCCGCCGTAGCGGGTGACCGGGATCTTCAGCCGCTTGATAGTCTCGATGACGTCCGGGTACTCATCCGCCAGTTGCTGGAGCGCGACGCCCATGGTGGAGTACTCGCCCTTGATGCCGTGCTTCTCCCAGCCTTCGATGAGCTCCTTGGCGCGGGTGGCGTAGCCGCGGGGGCCCGCGGTCCAGTTGCGCCCCTCCTGCCGGGGAATTCCCCGGATGTAGGCGTTCTCCTGGTGGGTCATGAAGGAGATGAAAATCGGCTCCTTCTTCGGCTTGGGGGGCTCCGCCGCCAGGCCCGCGGCAACGCCGGGCCCCATGATCACCACCGCCAGCCACAGCCCTCGATTCCGGAGTGCTGCTGTCATGACCGAATCTCCTTTCCGGTTGTCTTTCGTCAGAAGTACAGTTTCAAGGCGAACTGAATGACACGCGCCGCCCGCGCGCTGGTGATCATCCCAAACTGGGGCGTCCCGAGTACAGCATTGGGCGGGTTGAACTGCGGCGTGTTGCACAGGTTGAAGAAGTCCGACCGGAACTCGACGTACCGTCGGGCGTGTTCCCGGTGCAGGTTGAACCGCCGGGTAACGGACACGTCGAAGTTGACCGTGCCGGGGGAGAGCAGCAAGTTCCGTTCGGAGTTGCCAAAGGTGTACTGGACCGGCGCCATGAAGGCGCCCGTGTCGAAGTAGCGCGCCAGCGAGCGTTCACCCTCCGGCAGCCGCCCGTCGCGGACGCGGTTCGGGCGAAGGCCGCCGTTGAAGGAATTCGAATCGTTCGGCGTGACGCTGACCGGCACCGGGCCGCCGCTCTGCAAGGTGGTGATGCCCGCCACCCGCCAGCCTCCGGCCAGCGTCCCCGGCCAGCCGCTGGTCAGCCAGCGTTGTCCCTTGCCCAGCGGGAGCGGGTAGACGTAGCTTGCCACCAGGCGCTGCGGGAAGTTGAATCCGCCTA
>Ga0194112_10010134_pt1 | contig 11876 bp, 6 predicted proteins | sample TA2MahC400mmetaG_FD_146191 | JGI IMG/M metagenome (GOLD analysis project Ga0194112, IMG submission 146191) | Freshwater microbial communities from Lake Tanganyika, Tanzania - TA2015016 Mahale Deep Cast 400m | ecosystem: Environmental > Aquatic > Freshwater > Lake | place: Tanzania: Lake...
AGAGGCGTCAGGTGTGGCATTCGCGTGGGGAAGTGGTATACTGCTGCCCCTGTGGGGAAAGGATGGAGTGAATGGCGACACAGGAACGCCGCCCGCGTCCCGCCCGGACCGGCCCGCCGCTGCTGCGTAGCCGGCGGGCGAAGCCCTCGCGGGGGCCGCTCATCGCGCTCGGCATCGGCGGCGCACTCGCGCTTCTCGGCGCCGTCTGGCTCCTGGTCCGCCCAGGAACGGACAGCGCCACCCCGGCGACCGACGGCGGCCGGCCAACCGCGTCGGTCGAGCGCGACGTCATCCTGGTCTCGGTGCCGGCGAGCTATACGGACGCGGGCGTGGGGCGGCTGGCGAGCCAGTTGCGGTCGTCGGACCTCCGCTCGCGGGTGGAGGCGGCGAACGCCCTTGCCGCCCTGGGGCCGCGAGCCGCCGAGGCCGTGCCCGCGCTCCTCAACGCGATGGGAAGGGGGTCGAGCGAGATCGAGTTCGCGCGGGCGGTGGGCAAGGCGATGAAGGCGATAGGGGCGGCGGCGGTGCCCCGGCTAATCGGAGCCTTGCGTTCGGAGGCGGCCAAGGCGCGGTTCCACGCGGCCGGCGCCCTGGCGAAGCTCGGCCCGGAGGCGGCTGGCGCCGTGGCCGCGCTCGCCGAGGCCCTGGAGGGCGACCCCGACTACTCCGTGCGGTCGAACGCCGCGGTCGCCCTGGGCGCCATCGGCCCGGCCGCATCGTCGGCCCTCCCTGCCCTCCGCCGCGTCGCGGGCAACCCCAACGAAAAGCTCACGGGCGACCCCGCCCGCGCCGAGCTGCGCGTCCGCGCACGCATGGCCATGGACCAGGTGAAAGGGAAATGAGCCCGCGAAGAGTTCGCACAATCGTCCTCGTCCCTCGTCCTCGTCCCTCGTCCTCGATCCTCTTGGCTTGGCGGTGAGGGAAAGAGTCGAGGACGAGGGACGAGGACGAGGACGATCGAAGAGTTCGGAATCCGCTACTTGGCTTCTTCCCCCTTGCTGGCCTCGGCTCCCGCTGGCGGCTGCTTCTGCCCGCTGGCCGGCTTGTAGGCCGGCGTGCGGAAGAAGGCGCCGAGGGCGATCGCACAGGCGAGCAGCAGGGCGCACGGCACCAGGAACACGGCCCGCCAGCGGAACTTCCCCTCCACCTTCAGCCTGTCCATCACCACGCCCGTGAACTGCGTGCCGGCGAAGAGCCCGAAGCCGTAGAGCACCATCGAGTAGAGGCCGGTCGCGGAACCCAGCACCTCCTTGGAGGCGATGTGGGCGATGTAGATGAAGGCCACGCCGATGAAGAACTGGTAGGCGATGCCGTGGAGGGCCTGCGCGCAGATGATGAGCCAGCGCGGCCGCGTGAGCGCGAACACGCCGTACATGGCCAGCCACGCCGCGGCACCGAGGGCAATCGCCCACTTGAACCCCAGCGCGCCCAGCACCGCCGCCTCGAAGATGGCCACCAGCAGGGTGGTGATGAATTGCGCCGCCTGGGCGATGGACATCACGGCCGGCACGTTCTTGCTCTCCACCCCCAGGTCGCCAAGGTACGACGCCGTGCCGAGGAAGTAGAACTGAAGCTGCGAGGCGACGACGAACGAGACGGCGAGGAAGAGGACAAAGTTCGGGTCCTTCAGCAGCGACAGGGCGTGGGTCAGGGGGTCCTGGGCCTTCGGCGGCGTGTCGGGCAGGAACACGCTGTAGACTGCCATGGCGACCGCCAGCAACCCCGCCAGCACCAGACAGTCATTGCCCTCTCCTGTCCCTCTCCTTCGCCGCCAAGCCGTCAGGAGCCAGCCGACGAGCACCCAGGCCACGCCGCCCCAGACCTGGATGGCGAAGAAGGGCATGTCGCCCTTGTGGCGGAAGGTCAGCGCGGTCGTCAGCGTGATCGTCGGGCCGTAGGTCAGCGCGTAGAGGAGCATCGTCACGAAGAGGCCACAGAACGTCGTCCTGCGCGCGGCGATGAGCAAGAGCAGGCCGCCGAGGGCGTGCGCCGCCACCAGGAACCACTGCGTCGCCACCCACCGGTCCGTGAGTACCCCGCAGGCCAGCGGCGAAACGATGCAGCCGAGGTACATGGTTCCGTAGACCCACCCCACCTGCTTCCCGGTCATCTTCAGCGGCCCGAAGAGCCGCGCCGCCAGCACGGGCGACCACGCCCCCCAGATGGCGAACTGGAGGAACGTCATCGCGCTCAGCCGCACGTACATCTCCCAGTTCATCGCATTCTCCTCACGATAGGGCAGGCTCCCAGGGAGTGCGTACCCGCGGGTGCCGGTTCCGCGGCGTCCCGGCTCGGGTCACGGTCGTCAATACCGCTTGCGGCAAGCGGGGCTCTCAAAGCCGTCAATCACGCGATCGTGCGCTTCCTCTGAAGGGAGGACCGCAGGCGTGGGACCTCCACCCAGAGTCACAGTGACCGTCCCTGCGCATGGAACCTCGCCGATGGGTTGAGGGGCGGTCCCTTGGCGGCCTGCGCACAAGCACAGCCCGGTCGCCTGGGTGCACAGGAGGCGCACTTTGCGGCGGGAGCAGATGGCGCGGATCGTGTCTAGGTCAGGATGCCCGTGCGTGTTGCCTGTTCCCACCGACAAGATCACGGTCGAGGGGCCAACGATGTCCAGAAGTCCGGCTTGCGATATCACGTGCTCTTGAAGCTGGTCGCGTGAGAAGCGACCGCCATGGTGCGGGAAGCGGAAAACGTCGGCTCGGAGGCTGCGAGCTTGCGTGCGGGAGAGTATTGTCCAGCCAAGGGCACCCAGGTCTGCGCCCAAGAGCATCTTGTGGCCCGCCCACTCGAGCATCAGGATCGCGCTGGCCTCATTCGGCCGGCTGCGAGGCCGTTTGCGCACGCCTCTGCCTTTACGCGGCCGCGCCGACCGGGCGAGGAAGTCAACCTCCAGCTTCGAGGGGTACAGGATCGTGGCTACGCGTGTGTCGCGAAGCACGGCAGAGAGGAAGCGGTCGTTCGTTGTAGGGGTGCATGGCTGAAATGTGCGAGGGCCCAAGGGGCCGTCGGGGAGGCACAGCATCCCCAGGAGAGCAAGTTGCCGGGCGAAGGCCCCGGACTGGGGAAGCCTGTCCGCGTCATAGGCGACTACGTCAACGGCGCCCTGCATCCCATGGAGGAACTCGCGGAGCACCGCGGCAAACCCGGCAATGTGGTCGTGATCGTCGTGCGTCAGCAGCGCAACAGGGATCCGCGATATCCTGTGCTCGCGCAGGACATCCAGGATGGGCTCCGGCTGTCGGGCATCTACGATGATTGCTCTGCCCGGTTGCGGGCCAACGATCACAGTGGCGTCACCTTGGCCCACATCGAGGCAGAAGATCTGCACGACCTCACTCGGCAAGACTGACCTCCCGCGGCAAAGGCTTGGTGACCCGCCGTAGCTCGGCGAGCAGTTCCGAACGCGACCTATCTGCTTCGGGAAAGGGAACGATCCCTGCGAGACACACATCATCTAGTTTGTGTGCTGCCAAAGACGCGCTGAGGCGGATGTGCGCGCCCGCCAGGCGGAGATCGGCAGGCAGGTCATCAACGCGGACCGGAACCGGCAGCCCCAGCTTGAGCCCGTCAACAGCTACCGCGGCTAGTCCAGCTTGCTCGTCCAGCACCAGGACGCGGCCGCAGGTCGAGAGCAACCTGCGCCTGGGGCGGCTTCGAACGGCAGCCAGTTGGACTGATTCCGGCGCTACCTCTCGGGGGAGTCCAGGCCGGTCCTCCTGAGGACATAGAGAGGACAGAATGCTACGCTCATTCTCGGTCGGGCCATATGCGGCGCAGACGAGTTCGTCGATTCTCAAGAGAACCTGTCTGGCCACCCAATCCATCCAAGCGGAACCCTGTTCGCCGGACGAGCGATGCTCGATTGTGCTCCTCTGGCGCTGAACCCTCACGAGGTGGAACGCCAGCTCTGAGACAAGCTCAGCCACCAGTGGCTCAAGAGGGGGCCAAGGCAATTCGGCGAGAAGGCCACCGATGATGTTCCGCTCGTAGCTATGCTCTGCGAGCCAAGCATTGGCCACTGTCGAGTTCAGGACGGCGGCCACTCGATAGATGTCGTTGCCTGAGTGCTTTGGTATCACGTACAGGAAGGTGTTTTCAGGGAAAGTGCCCATGTTATCAACATACGCCATCAGCCGCCATGCGTAGTTGGTATCAATTGTCCTCGGGATCAGGACCTTGTGTGCTTCCATGTCCCAATGGGAGCGGGGCCTATGTATGTCATCTCTGCGCGCATAATAATTGAGATATGATATCTCAGCGCTCATCGGCAAGCCGAAGGCAGACCTGGCGCCGCCTGTGCCGCGCAGGAAAGGAACGAAGCCCCCTGGATTTGGGGTCTGCACCAAGGTGGGGTCCACCGGCTCGCCTTCCTTGGCCTCTTTCATTCGGAGTTGTATCCCCAAATGTGGCTTCTCACAAGCACCTGACAGGACAAGTGCGCTGAGCCTCGCCCAAAGCTCGGCGAGCCGAGGCGACCTCATCAAACAGTGCTTCTGGACCATCCAATCGCGCTGTGTCATTTCCCTTCGCGCGGCGAAGTCGCCCCGGAGCACGCGGGAGCGGTACTCGGAGACGGGCCCCTCGATGTTGTGATCTGAGATCACCCAGTTAGCCCTTGGCCCGCCGGCGCGCTTCCGCGCAAGAAGGATCATCGAGGGCTCCGCTGCCTCCGCGAATACCCCTGCTGGCAGATCCGCGATGCGCAGGATCTCACAGGCAGACATCAGCCCCCGCCGCGACGCTTCTCCGCCGCCCGATACCTGCCCTCGGTACTTGTACGGCAGGACCAGGCCGACCAACCCACCATCCGGAAGTTGCGAAACGGCCTTGCCTACGGCCATGCGCGTGAGTTCGAATGGCGGGTTGCCGATGACAATGGTGGGGGCGGGCCAGATTGTCTGGAGCTTCAGCTCGCTCAGATCGCCCTGCTCGATGTCCCAGCCGTTCCAGCGAGTTTCGATCATGAGGCTCAGCGCGGCGATCCAACACGCGAACGGGTCCTTGTCCCGGCCATGAACCATCTGCCGGCACCAAGAGGCGGCTGGTTGCACCCCTTTCTCATCTCTGTAGAGATCCTTCATTCGGCGCAGTGCCCTCAGCAAGATCCCACCCGACCCTGCTGTGGGGTCCAAGGCCGACCGGCTGGACAAGGGCATCTCGTGGATCGGCAGTTGATCCACGATGAACTGGCTGATCGCCAAGGGGGTGTAGTAGATCGCAAGCTCGCGCCGCAACTCATCGCTGACGAAGGCGTGCTGATAGAGCATTCCCAGGCCGTAGGGGCTTAGGAACTCGAACCGCCACCGCCTGAGGCGGTCGCCGATCCAGCTCAGCACCTCGGGTGGTATGTCCTGCCAGTGGGCAGTGCGGAAGAACGCTGGGAACTTGCCGCCAGAGCCTGCCTCTCGAAGCAGCGCGAGTGCGTCGCCGGAATCTGCGGCGAGTTCACCCTTGTCCTTCAGGACCCGGGCGCCGAAAACCAGTATCGTCGCGCGCAGACCGGCTCCCCTCGGATCAACACACATCGGTCGTAGTCGCCGGATCTGGTCGGCTGCTCCCGCTGCGACGTCTTGGTAGACGGCCGGCAGGTCCTTGGGCGCAGCCTGGAACGCGAAATCGAGCAGCCCCGCGTCAGCGAATGTCAATTGCCTGCCTGTTGGGCGCTTGCCCTCGAGCATCGAGTTTGCTCCCAGGTGCTCTGCCTCCTTGCGGATGAACCCCTGGAACTCGTTCGGGCCAGAAAGTGTGTGGATGACCGCAGGGTCGCGGTCCGATCGCCACTGGACTACGTCGACGTGGCCACTGACTTGCCCGAAGAAGCCGAGGGGAACCGCGAGCAGCTTCGCGGCCGAGATCAGCTCGTCCCGGTGGCGCCCGGGAGGACAGAAGTGCATAGCGAGGCACGAAGTCTCCTGGTCTTGTTGCTTCTTGTCTCCGAAGGCGAGGCGATCGAAAAACAGTCGCCCCTCACCGGTTGGCAGCAAGTAGTTGCTAGCGACGTATCCCCGGCCATACATGAGCTCTCGGGCCAGAAGCTCGTCGGCGAGGGCCAGGAATTGCTCGCGGCTCAGGAAAGCAGGCATGGCGATCTTCCCGCGGGCTTCGCCCTGTCTCAGGCGGCGGGACCTCTGGGTAACCACGGGGACCCGTGGACTCGGACGAACGCCTCGGTAACCGGTTCTCCTGCGGGTCCCTGGACCGGTCGTCCCGCTGGTGGCATAATGTAGCACCGGCGAGCCAGGCGATCAAGTGGGTGCTCAGACATACCGCCCGAACTCCATGCAGGCGGCGTACATGGCGGCGACGCTTGCGACGGGGGTGAAGGGGGCCAGGTTGTTGCCCTCGCGGAGGACGAACCTGCCGCCGTCCATGACGCCCGAGTGGAGGATGCGCTTGGCCTCGTCCCGAATCGCCTGCGCCGAACCGGTGCGCAGAAGCTCGACGTGTGGCCCGCCCTGGATCGTGACGTCGGGGCCGAGCTCGCGGCGCATCGCACCGTGGTCAACGGGGAAGCCGGTGTCGAAGCTCCTCACCTTCAGCTCGTCGTGGATGGTCTTGAAATGGCGCGTGGCGTCGCCGCAGAGGTGGATCGAGTTTGGGCCTTCGGGGCCGAAAGTCTCCATGAGCCGCTTGTGGTAGGGCAGGACGAGCTCGCGGTAGGTGTCGAGCGAGAGAAGCTGGATGCTGTCGTCGGCGAAGCCCCAGGCCTTGCTCTCGACGGTCTGGCCGAGGCGCTCGCGGTAGGCCCGGATGCGGCGGATCGTGGCCTCCACGATGAGGGTCATCAGGTCGTGGTAGAAGCCGGGGTCGGTGTACATGTCGAGGCAGATTTCGGTGGGGCCGCGTAGTGCGCAGGCGATGGTGAACGGCCCGTCGGTGCCGCAGCCGGTGGGGGAGCCGGCCTTGACTGGGCGGCCGCAGAACTCGTAGCCCTTCGCCCGCTCCTTGAAGCGCCCGAAGTAGTCCCAGTTCCGCCCCATCCAGCCGCCGAAGGGGTCGGGCGCGCCGCGCGCGATGAAGGCCGCCTTGCCCACGCCCGCGGCGTGGCCCGTCACTCCGTGGCGGGATTCCGCCGCGGAGCGGCGGGCCACGTCCGTGATGAACGGGGGCGAGTCGGGCACGTTGCCCTCGATGAACCGCAGCGGCGCCCCCCACCAGAGCGCCTCGTAGCTGTTCTGGAAGTCCACGCTCACCGCCCAGGTGTCGGGGAGGCCCATCTCGGCGTCCTGGGGCAGGTTGTGGCGGACCCAGTGCTGGTGGCGGAGCTGCGTCTCGAACATCACGTCGGGGTCGTTGAAGTACTCCTCATACGTGACCCCCTTCGTGTTGATGGCTGGGTCGAGGATAGTGAAGCGCGACGAGATGCCGAGCACCATCGGCACCCGCGAGGGCTTTCCCTCGTGGAAGCGCTTCCAGACCTCCTTCACCTCGGCGTTGTGCGCGGCGAAGTCCATCTCCATCGGTTTTCTCTCCTCTGCGAGCTCCCGTTCTAAGGCGGTCGTCGCCCGCAACAAAAGGGGATGATTGGATGGATGGATGAATGGATGATTGTCTGACGCCCATCCACCCATCCACCCATCCATTCATCCCCCACAAGTGAGCGGAACGGAGGCTGCACCATCAGGCTCCCGCTCAGGGCAGGTGGGGAAGGCCCAGGTAGCGGACGGCCAGCGGCCCCTGCCTGCGCTCGTAGGGCTTAGTGACAAGTGGGCTGACGACGTAGTTCGCGCCTGCGGGGTACGCTTCGCGGAACTCGGCCAAGGCCCGCGCCTCGAAGCGGTCGGGCTCCACCTTGCACTCCACGGCATCCACCCGCTGCCCGCTGCCCTTCACCACGAAGTCCACCTCACGCCCCGATCGGTCGCACCAGTAGGCCAGCACACGGTCGCCCGCGGTGGCCCGCAGGGCGTCGAGCACGAGGTGCTCCCAGAGGATGCCACGGTCCTCCTCGCGGATTGTGTCCCAGCCCCTCACGAAGGTCACGAAGCCGGTGTCGAAGGCGTAGCACTTCGGTCGGCGCGTGACCTCGGGGCGCCGGCCGCCGTGGAACGGCGGGAGGAGGAAGACGGCGTGTGCGACGGCCATCGCCTCGACGTGGGCTTTGACCGTGGGGCGCGAGAGGCCGCTGAGCGCCGCGAGGCTCGTGTAGTCGAGCGCCCCGCCGCTCTGGCGCAGCAGGAGTTGAAGCAGCTTCAGGAAGCCCACGCGGTTTCGGATGGCGAAGAGCTCCTGGATGTCGCGCGCGTAGAAGCTGTCCATCCACTCCGCGAAGAAGGCGGGGTCCTTCTCGGCGGCCAGGAGGGGCTCGGGCAGGCCGCCGTGGAGAAGGCGGCGGTCGAGGTCACTCACGCCGAAGGCCTCCACGCACTCCGTCCAGAGCACTGGCGGCAGGTGAATGGCCAGCTTGCGGCCCGTCAGGCTGTCGCGGAACTTCCGCGTGGCCGCGAGGGTGGACGAGCCGGTGGCGAGCACGCGCAGATGAGGAAAGGCGTCCGCAGCGATCTTCAGCACGCGGCTCGGGTCGCCGAGCCGGTGGATTTCGTCGAAGACCACGGTTGCGCCGCGGGGCAGGCTGGCCAGGAACGGCTCAGGGTCCTGGAGACGTCGCGCTTCGGACGGCAGGTCGCAGTTGACGTAGAGTGCGTCCGGCAGCATCCGTGCGAGGGTGGTCTTGCCGACCCGCCGCACGCCGGAGAGCCAGACCACAGGGCGCTTGCGCCACGCGGCCTCGATGCGCCCGAGCCACAAGGGTCGGGGCCTGACCCCCGCTGATGATGGAGAAGGTGCGGCCATAACTTCCCCTAACGCGGCTTGTGGCCGCAACCAAAGGGGATGATTGGATGGGTGGATGGATGGATGATTCTCTGACACACATCCACCCATCCATTCATCCATCCATCCCCCAACATGCGCGCGTGGCGAGCACAAGTGACGACGGAACAGTCCATGCACCAAGGCGATACGCGCAAGTCTATTTTACGTACTTCCAGAAATAATGTCAATCATGTTTTCGCGAGGAGCTCGGCGGCGCGGGACTTGAAGTCGGTCGTGGTGGCTTCGCGGGGCTGGGCCTCGGATGCGGCGGCGGCGAGGAGGCGGCGGGCGGCCTCCTTGTCGCCCAGTTGAAGGGCGCACCAGCCGGACCAGAAGAGGGCGTCGGCGTCGTCGGTGCGCGTCGGCTTGCCGACGGCGAGGTGGTGGGGGTATTCGGCGGCGGCCTCGAAGTGCGCGCGGGCGGCGGCCAGGTTGCCGGCCTCCTTGTCGCGGTGGCCGAGGGCGATGTGGGCTTCCTTCCAGAGGAGCCTGGGCTTGGCCTCGCCCTCCCAGGGCTTGAAGCGGCAGGTGGAGAGGAGCTCGATGGTGCGCTCTGGCGCCCCGGCCCGCAGGCAGGCGTCGGCCCAGCGGGCCACCACCTGCCACTTGGCCTTCACGGGGTCGGGGGCCGACTCGAAGGCGGCCAGGCGCTCGGCGTGGCGGCCGGAGGCCGAGAGGATGTGGTCGCGCTCGAGCCACAGTCGCCATGCGGCGGTTTCGAGTTTCGAGTTTCCGGTTTCGAGTGAAGAGAGGGCGTGGGAGTAGGCGTGGAGGGCGTCGGGGGCGTTGCGCTTGAATTGCCAGCGGTAGAGGGCGAGGTCGCGCCAGGCGAGGACCGCGATGTCGGCGGTGTCGCGGGGCAGAGACGCCCCGCCCACAGGCAGGGACGCCCCGCCCACGGGATTGGTGGCGCGGGTCCAGTGGTCGGCCGCCTCGTCCCAGCGGGCGAGGGCGGCGAGGCAGTTGCCGAGGAGGAGGCTGGCCAGAGGGTCGTCGGGGCAGAGCTGGAGGGCGACTCGCAGGGCGTCGGCGTCCTCCACGCGGTGCGGGTTGACGAAGAGGGGCGATTGGCGGGCGGCCTCGCGGGCCGCAGCCAGAGCTTCGGTCGCTTTGCCCATCCGCCAGTGGCAAAGGGCGATGTGGTAGAGGAGCATCGCCTGACGGGCCGGGTCGACTCGCTGGCGGGCTGGGCCACTGAGCCACGCGATGGCGTCGTCCCAGGCCCCCACCCGCTCGTACTCGCAGGCCACCTCGATGAAGGCTTGTGGATCGTGCCCGAACACGCCGTCTAGCACGAGTCGCGTCGCCTTGTGTCTGGCGCCATTCAGGAAGTAGGCCTCGCCCCAGCAGAGGGCCTCAAGGGCACTTCTCCTGTACCCCGAGTCCACAAACGGCCGGGCAAACTTGCGGTCGCCAGCTCTGCGTGAAGCCAGACCGCAGAGCGCGCATAGTCGGCTGTCGCTTTCGGCGATGTATGCGCCCTCGGCGAACAGACTGCCGGCACGGAGCGGGTGCCCGGCGCGCAGGGCCATCTCGCCAAGGAGGCCGGCGGCGCTTGCCGCGCAGCGGGGGCTGCGGAGGAGGGCGTGGAGCTGGGCGGTCGGCTCGCCGCCCTCTTGGAACGTCGCCACGCTGAGCCACCAGAGGGCGTCCTCGCTCTGGGGGTCGGTGGCGAGGGCCTTCCCCGCCCAGTCCTTCGCGGCCTCGGTCTGGCCCCGCTTGAGGTGTATCTGGGCCAGGCCGTTCATCGCCGCAAGGCACGCGGGGTCGAGCTCAATGGCCTTGCGGTAGCACTCGGCGGCGGCGGAGAGGTCGTTGTACTGCTCGTGGCCGCGCGCCTTGAGGAGCCAGCCCTGGAGGGTGGCCGGCGTGTCCTCCAGCGACACCTCGGGCAGGCCGATGTGGGGCGGCACGCCGTCGAGCGCCGGCCGCACGGCGTCCTCCTCAATCTGGAGCGTTACCTTGTCCGCACCAATCTCGACGGCGACCGGCCCATCGCCCTCGATCGGCACGCGGAGGGAGCGGCTCTCGCCCGGCGCGAAGGGGAAGCGTGCGGACTTCAGGACACGCTCGCCCTGCCGCACGACGATGGGGGTTCGCTTGACGCGCGCGAGGGCGAGGAGGCGAAGGTCGAGCGCGTCGCCATCCCGCACGGCGTTCAGCACGAGGTCTCCCGCGGCGTGGACGACTCCGCCGAGGCCCCAGACGGGCGCCCAGCTCTCGTCCCACTCCTCGACCGCGCCGGGGGCGAGGAGGCGGTGGACGCCCTGGTGGACGAAGCGGCCGCTCTGGAGCTCGATGTACGGCTCGCCGCGGGCGTTGAGGAGCTCTGCCCACATGCGCCCGTGGCCGCCGTGGCCCCAGGAGAACATCTTGCGGCCCGGCACCTCGAAGCGCGATGCCTGGTGGACCACGCCGCAATCGAGCTCCTCGTAGTAGCCGCCGAACCAGTCGGCGCGGAGGTCCCTGGCAAAGATGTCCCCGCCCCGCTCCAGGTTCTTATACCGGCTGAGGTCGCGCCCCTCCTGCATCGGGAAGCTCGCGTCGCGGTTCGTGCCGTACCACACGGAGAGGACCTTGGTGGCGGGCAGGAGGAGGCGGAAGTCCTCGCGGGCAGGCACCGCGGAGTTGGACCAGAAGTAGATGCGGTGGAAGAAGGGCGTGCGGTTGAAGAGGCGGATGCGGACGCCGAGGCGCCAGTCGTCGGGCCTCAGCGTGAGGGCCACCTGCCAGGCCATGCGCGTGAGGTGCTCCACACCGCCCACGAAGGCCGTCGCGCTCCCGTCCTTACTCTCGGCGAGATGCCAGGCCACGCGGTCGCTCGTCGTGACCATGTGGCCGACGTGAGGGAAGTTCCACTCGATCCCCCCCGCCCACCAGGCGCCCCGCATGGCCACCAGGCCCAGTTTGAGGGGCACGTTGTGGTAGAAGACCTCGCGGTCGTGGACCAGGTCGCGGAGCGAGAGGATGTGGCCGCCCAACTCGGGGAGCACCGTGAGCCGCAGCAGGCCGTTATCGAGCACCACCGCCTTGAACTCCCGCTCCTCCATCTCGTC
>Ga0194112_10010141_pt1 | contig 11867 bp, 12 predicted proteins | sample TA2MahC400mmetaG_FD_146191 | JGI IMG/M metagenome (GOLD analysis project Ga0194112, IMG submission 146191) | Freshwater microbial communities from Lake Tanganyika, Tanzania - TA2015016 Mahale Deep Cast 400m | ecosystem: Environmental > Aquatic > Freshwater > Lake | place: Tanzania: Lake...
TCCCCGCTTGCACCTTAGCCCCGATTAAGCAAGGTTAGGGCTCTGTTGAGACCCTCGAATCACCAGGGTTGGGCAAGACGCTTTTCCTTTAAGAGAATTGCTCTATAAGAGCTAACAAAACACTTGATTCGTATCAGTAGTAGTATTAAGGGGTTCATGAGTTATCCACATTCTGCCGGAGTTATGAGTCTCCCCCCAGACCCCCCTCATTACTACTACGACGGCGAATAATTTACTTGACAAAAATAAACCAGGGTTAGGGTGGGGGTGGACAAGATGAAGACCTTTTAGGTCCCCCCTCCCCTTTACCCTGTTAAATAACGGGACCTATATGCAAGTATGGCCTGTCTATTTTTTGCACGAAATCAAAATTGGACCTTCTAAATAGTTCATATTTAACAGGGTGAATCCCCTCCCACCGAGGGGAGGGGAGATTTTTGGGAGAATATGTCTAATCAATTATGGACTCCTTAGTAATTCCCATATTTATTTAATTCTTATGAAGCAGTTTATTATCCTCTTCTTGATTACTTCCACCTTCCTTTTTAGTTTATTACACCATTCTCACTTGCTGGCGGGTGATGGTGCTTATATTTATCGTTTTCCTACTCGACCACATGGAATCGATATCCAGGCGATTACCATCATTGGTGCCCCTCAGACTTATATCGTTCAAAAGGATGATACTTTATTAGATATCGCTCGAAATTTTGATCTCGGTTTTTCTGAAATTCAACTCCTTTACAAAGACCTCGACCCCTGGGTTCCTCCCGAAGGGATGGAATTAACCATCCCGACTTTCTGGATTTTACCTGAGGGGAGATGGAATGGAATACTGATCAACATCCCTGAGATGAGGCTTTATTTATTTCTTAAAAAGATATCCATGGTCAAAACATTTCCAATCGGAATAGGGGTTACTGAAAATTTCACCCCTATAGGACGATTTTATATTATAGAAAAGAGTGTTTCTCCCACCTGGCATATCCCCATCTCTCTCCGTGATAAATATGAAGGGAGAAAATCCATCCCTCCAGGGCCTGATAATCCCCTCGGTTCACACTGGTTAGGTCTATCCATAAGGGGTTATGGTATTCACGGCACCAATTTCCCGTGGGCAGTTGGTCGTTTGGTAACCCATGGGTGCATTCGTCTCTATCCAGAAGATATTGTTGGCCTCTATCCCATAGTTCCAATTGGGAGTCCTGTTCATATCATCTATGAGCCCGTTAAAATAGGATTTAAAGAAGGACGCATCTTCATCGAAGTCCATGAGGATATTTATCACCGGATTCCTGACCCCCTCCAGTTCACCCTCAAAAAATTGGAAGAAAAAAGGATCAAGGACTTTATTAAAATAGAGAAAATGAAGGAGGCCTTGGATCAGAAAAAGGGGGTTCCCATTGATATTACATCCGACTTCGATCATGGGAGGTAAAAACAGTCTGACCAAACCTCCTCAATTACATCTACTTCTTTAAACGTTTCTCGAAAGCCCCCACTGCTTTCTGACTGGCTGCCTCTGCTTTTTGGGCTGCTGCTTCTGCCTTTTGAGCGGCTGCCTCTGCTTTTCCTGAGTATTCTTTTATCTTCTCCAAAACCATCTTCGCTTCCTGATTCGCCTTCTCTGCAGCCTCCCTTGCCTCACGGATTTCTTTAATGGGATTACATCCCAAGATAATAAAGAGAAGAACGATAATAGAAAACCATCTGCTCAATTTTCCCATTTAGCTCCTCCTTTCTATTGAGTAATAACGATATTGCTTTTGGACTTTACCTTAGTTTCGTGCTCCTTACTTCGATGCACGCCTCGTCACCGTTAAACGTATCCCTTTTACCAATACAATTTATTATACAATTAAACAAAAAAGCAAGATAAATAATTATCTTGCTTTCATTTGTTTTCTGATTTAATTTTTATAACACTATTTCCTATACTATACTCTACTCCCCTTGCCTTAGGCTATCTATCATTTGGCCCATTTATCTGCTGGCGTTTTATTTCCAAGATAGTCAATGCGTAAAAATCCATCCGAAGTTTGGCTTCCAAAAGGAGTTGCCTGTGCAGTCCATTGAGTTGCACTCAATGGGAAACCAGGAGCCCAATTCAGATTATAATAACCTACCGGGTTTGCTTGAACACCCCATGTAGTTCGAAGCTCTGTTAAATTTGTTGAATAGCTTCCTCTCTCTGCTCTCCGCATCTCTTGAGCAACCCTTAATTGTTCTAAAGCCGTTTTGGCATCGGCCAGGCGTGCCCTCTCGAGATAACCTGTGTACATTGGGACAGCAATGGCTGCAAGTATTCCGACGATGGCCATTGCAATAAGGAGTTCTATTATAGTGAAGCCAATCCTCGATTGTTTCCGTTTAAATCGAATCAATATCTTAATCATTATCTCGTTGGGATATAACCTGCAGGGTAGCCAGCTGTGGCACTCCATGTCCAAACAACAGCCTGATCTGTAGTAAGTGAGGGCGACATAATCAAATTCCCAGCATCTACAGACGGTTCTCCTGTGCCTTGAATCCCGAAAGTAAGCCTTCCGTTGCCAGCCATAACATTGACGCTTTGAATATACCTATTAGTTGCTATAGACACACCAAATGAGCTTCGAACCAGGGCTGTCGTAGTTACCGCTGTTGCAGGCCAATAACCATTATCCTGGCGATAAACAGCTAAAGCGGAGGCCAAAGTGCTCATGGCTTGTGTTACTTCTGATATCCTCGCTTTTACCGTCTGTGCTCTATACATCGGAACAGCGATGGCTGCCAGAATTCCTATAATGGCAATGACGATCAACAGCTCAATCAATGTAAAACCTTTTTGTCTCCCTTTTCTTAACATAAGTTGTACCTCGTTGATTTAAATTTTTTATAAGCCCTTAGCGCCGCAACATCGACAAAAAGTTGTCGATTTTCGAACAGGGAAATGGTAGGCGCAGCCTTTAGGCTGCGTGAGGAGCTCGAGTAGAGCATCTACCCTTTACGCAACCTGAAAGGTTGCGGCTACTACCAGAAAAAGCTGCCCCGAAGGGGCCACATCTTCCGGGCGAAGTCCCGGAAGAGGCGTAGAATTTTATGGGAAGAAAAATAAGAATTTTAAAGGGTGACAATATTAGTCATACTGTGGCGAAATGGAACAAAATGCAAGGAAGGAAAATTAAATCTCTTCGAGTTTTCGATAAAGTGTTTTTCGATCGAGGCCAAGTATTTCAGCTGCTTTCGACTTATTTCCTCCAACCTCGATGAGTACCTTTTTTATATATTCTCTCTCTAATTGATCAACCGTATATCTCTCTTGAAGGGCTTTTTCGATTAATTTTTCATCTGCCTCCTGAACCATAGAGGTTGGTAAGTCTTCTGGCAGGATGAATTCTCGTTGACTTAAAGTGATCGCCCTTTGAATAATATTCTCTAATTCCCTTACATTTCCTGGCCAAAAATAATTTAATAAAATCTTTAATGCTTCTTCTGATACTCCTGAAATTTTCTTCTTCAGCCCTTGACTAAATTTATTGATAAAATGCTGGACAAGAAGAGGGATGTCTTCCCCTCTCTCGCGAAGGGGTGGAAGCTCAATATCAATCACTCTCAATCGGTAATAAAGATCTTCACGAAATTGACCCCCATGAATTAAGGACTGAATATCTCGGTTTGTAGTTGAGATGATCCTCACATTAATTGGATAAGAATTTGTATCTCCAAGAGGCCGAACTTCTCTTTCCTCAATGATCCTCAGCAATTTGGCCTGAAGCGTGATTGGCATTTCTGTAATCTCATCTAAGAAGAGTGTCCCTTCACAAGCTTCAGATACCAATCCTTTCTTATCCGTTTTTGCATCTGTGAAGGCTCCCTTTTTATAACCGAACAGTTCACTTTCAAGAAGCGTTTCAGGGATGGCTGCGCAATTGACAGCGATGAAAGGACTTTCTCTCCTGATCCCATTATAATGGATGGCTTTGGCAACCAACTCCTTTCCCGTTCCGCTTTCTCCTGTGATCAGGACATTGCTGGAAGTATCGCTAATCCTTTCAATGAACTCATAGATTTTTTGCATCGAAGGGCTTTTCCCAATAAGTTGATGAAAATCATATCGGGATTCGACGGCTTTCTTTAATCGAACAACCTCTTTTTTTAAGAGGCGATTTTCAAGGGCTTTTTTAACGGTCAAGAGAAGTTCATCTATTTGAAAGGGTTTAATGATATAATCATAAGCACCCATCTTCATCGCCTTGATGGCCGATTCGATTGTCCCAAAAGCGGTGATGATGATCACTGGTGTCAAGGGGGAAAACCGCTTAGTCTCCTCAAGGAGATCGAGGCCCTTCAGCCCCTTCATTTTTAAATCCGTTATAAGAACATCGAACTCTTCTCTCTTGAGTATTTTTGAGGCTTCTAAACTGTCGCCTGTACTGGTGACAGAAAAATCTTCCCCCTGGAGAACATCCGAGAGTAATCCGCACATCTCCAGATCATCGTCTACCACTAAAACTTTATAGCCTTTATCCATCATTCTTTAACTCTTTTGGAGAACAGGGAAGAAAAACTTTAAAAACTGACCCTTTCCCTATTTCGCTCTCCGCATCGATCCATCCTTCATGATCTTGAATAATGCCCTGGCTCACCATTAAACCCAATCCGGTTCCTGTCTCCCTGGTTGTAAAAAAAGGATTGAAAATGTTTTGGAGAACTTCCCTCTCCATCCCGATCCCTGTATCTTTCACGCATATGACTACATATTTCTGCTTTTCATCTCCAGAGGCTTCTTTCGAAATCCACATGGACGAGGCAGACACACGGAGTTCCCCTCCCTCAGGCATCGATTGAATCGCATTGAGAATGAGATTTAAAAAGACCTGCTGAAGCTGGTCTGAATCTCCTATCACAGAAGGGAGTTTGTCACCTAAGTCTTTCACAACTCTCACCCTCTGCCTCTGAATCTGGTAGCCAAGAAAATCGAGCGTTGTTTCTAAAAGAGTTTCAATTCTCAATGTCTTCTGCTCAGGTCCCTTTTTTCTAACAAATCCCAGAAGCTGACGGATGATTTTTGTGATTCTTTCTGATTGTTGACCAATAACATCTAAATTTTTTTGTATCAACTCTTTATCATCAAGCCTCCTCTTAGCTAACTCCGCCCTTCCACTAATGATGTTGAGAGGAGTGCCAATCTCATGAGCTAAACCAGAGGCCAATTGACCGATCGTTGCTAATTTCTCAGACTGTCGAAGACTCCTTTCCAACTCCAACTTGGCTTCGGCTTCTTGAATAATCTGCTCTTGGGCCTCTTTCAAATTGACTGCCATTTGATTAAATGTTTGAGCCAATTTGGAGAGTTCATCCCCTCTTTTTGAATCAATTTGTGAATCAAAATTCCCTTTGGCTACATTCTTAATTCCAACCATCAGTTGGGAGATCGGTTGAGAAATCGATTTTCTTGTAACAAAAAGGACCAATATCAATGTCATGCTGATAAGCAAAACGATGATGATGAATATACTCCATTTTGCTTCTCTAATATCTTCCTCCATAAAAGAGGTGTGTTGGAGGATTGAGACTCCCCCGATAGTCTTTCCTCTTTTGTCTTTTAGAGGGAAGGCGTATGAAAAGGCAGGAGCTTTTTTATAAGCTCCGAACTCTTCTTGAGGATAATCATCTTTGATTGACCTCTTGATCAACTCCGAATAAGGTTCAATCTCCCCTTCTAAAAAATGAGAGCGGAAGACAAGATCCTTCTCTTTATAATAAACGATGACCCCTAAGGTCTTCTCATATTCCTCAACGGCGTCGATCAAATCCTGAATATACTTCATCTCCCTTTTAAGAGAGATCTTTTCAAGGGAAACCTTAAGGGTCTGACCAATTCCTCTTACTTCCGCCTTCATCTTTCTAATTAGAACATCCCGTCGAGATAAAGTATGGAAATAACCATACCCTGACAACACCAGAATGATGATAAGTGAAAGATAAAGAGTCAGTTTCGTGCCAAGCTTCAATGAAAACTCCCTTTAAATAGATATATTAAAAAAAATTTATCATTTGCTTCTTGAAATATCAAAATTCCTTTTATAGACAAATGGTTCGAAATGTTGTAGAAATATATATATAATTATTGATTTTTTAAACACTTCTCAATTTTATAAAATTTCAGAATGACAAGTACGTCACCCTCAAACGATGAAAATGGTTTTTGGGGTAAGGGTAAGGAAGCCCGTATCGTCTATTGTCAAAGGGTTATGTCCAAAAGAATTTAAAGACGAACAACATAACCTTTTAACGAAACACATTCGATTTCTGACCCATATTCATAAGGAGGTCCAATGAGGTTTCCTCAATATAGGCTGAGAAGATTACGAAAGGATGAGTTATTTCGAAAGATGATCCGAGAAACCCATCTCAGGCCAGATGACCTGGTACTCCCACTCTTTATCCGTCCTGGGAAGAAGGTAAGACAACCCATCTCCTCTATGCCGGGCCATTTTCAGCTTTCCATTGATCTCCTGATCAAAGAGGTTGAGGAGGCCAAATCCCTTGGGATTCTGGGTGTCATCCTCTTCGGCATTCCTGAGAAGAAGGATGAAATGGGTTCAGAGGCTTATGCGGAGTATGGGATCATCCAGAGGGCAGTGAGACAGATTAAGGAAAAAGTGGAAGGAATCCTCATCATCACCGATGTCTGTCTTTGCGAATATACCAGCCATGGACACTGTGGTGTGGTAAAAGATGGTAAGATTTTAAATGACGAAACCCTTGAACTTCTCGCCCGTATGGTCCTCTCGCATGTCAAAGCAGGTGCAGACATTGTTGCCCCTTCTGATATGATGGATGGTAGGGTTGGGGCCATTCGAAAGATTCTTGATGAAAATCAGTTCGAGGACATCCCAATCCTATCTTATGCGGCAAAATTTGCCTCCAGTTTCTACGGACCTTTCCGGGTGGCTGCAGAGTCTAAGCCCCAGTTCGGTGACCGAAAATCTTATCAAATGGACCCGGCCAATGGAGATGAGGCTTTGAGAGAGGTTCGGCTCGACATCGAAGAGGGCGCAGACATGGTCATGGTCAAACCTGCTCTCCCTTACTTAGATATCATCTACCGGGTAAAACAGACCTTCAATATTCCGGTCGCAGCCTATAATGTCAGCGGTGAATTTGCCCTGGTGAAGGCAGCCTCAAAATTGGGATGGGTGGATGGGGATCAGGTGATGATGGAATCACTTATTGCCATCAAAAGGGCAGGAGCCGATCTGATCCTGACCTATTTTGCAAAAGAGGCAGCAAAGAAGTTATGAGTGAAGAGTGGTGAGTGATAAGTTAAGATTTAAGAATCAGAATTCGACGACTAAGAATCACGAGTCACGAGTCACGAATCACCGATTACGGATGGTGGCATGGGAGTTGACCCGCAGTTGTAATCTGTCCTGTGTTCACTGTCGTGCCTCGGCGAAGCAGGGTCCTTTCCCAGGCGAACTTTCCACAGAGGAATGCTTCAGGGTGATGGACGAAATCGCCTCCATCAGTAAACCCATCATCATACTTACAGGAGGAGAGCCTCTTCTCCGAACCGATATTTTTGATATAGCAAGGTATGGAGCGAATAAAGGTTTTCGAATGGTGATGGCTACAAATGGGACATTAATTACCGAGAAGATGGTTGAGAAGATGAAATCTGCGGGGATTCAAAGGATAAGCATTAGCCTCGATGGCCCTGATGCAGAAACCCATGATGCCTTTCGAAAGGTAAAGGGCGCCTTTGAGGGTTCGCTTCGGGGGATGGATATAGCAAAGAAAAATGGCCTCCAATTTCAGATCAATACAACCATCACCCAGGCCAACCTTCATTTGATCGCTGATCTTCTCCATCTCGCTCGCGATCTCGGTGCAGCAGCCCATCACATCTTCCTCCTGGTCCCCACAGGAAGGGGAAGGGAACTCAAGGATCAAGAGATATCTGCCTTGGATTATGAAAAGACCCTTCACTGGTTTTGTGATCAGACGGATCAAGTTCCACTCCAGCTCAAGGCCACCTGTGCTCCCCACTACTACCGTATTATACGACAACGAGCTAAAAAAGAAGGAAAGAGGACGTTTCATCAAAAGGAAGGATTGGACGCCATGACCCGAGGATGTCTTGGTGGCATCTCCTTCTGCTTCATCTCCCATGTCGGTCAGGTCCAACCCTGCGGCTATCTTGAATTGAACTGCGGAAATTTTAGAGAAAAGCCTTTCCAGGAGATTTGGGCAACCTCTGAAGTCTTTCAGAACCTCCGCAATATCGATGGTTACCATGGAAAATGCGGGCGATGTGAGTTCAGAAAAGTATGCGGCGGTTGTCGGGCGAGGGCCTATGAAACCTCGGGAGATTATATGGCGGAGGAACCCTATTGTATTTATGAGCCAGTTTAAATCCTTTTTCCGCTTTCGAATCAACCTGACCTTAAAATTTTTAGTGGCTATGATTATCCTCGTTTTGATCACCACAGCCGCCTTCGAGTGGTTCTTCGTGGGGAAGGAGATGACTCATCTTAGAAACCAATTGGAGACCCATGGAAGATCGATAGCCCATTCCTTCAATCTTCTCATCGAACATGGAGTCAAGCTGTCAGATCGATCCATCTTACAAGACGTTGCTGAAAGAATGGTTAAGGATGAGCATGTCGTTCAATGTACCCTCTTAGACAATAATGGGGAGTGGTTAGCTCACGCTATTAAGGAGGGGGAAAATTCTATTAAATCACATCCAACATATTCAATCCTTTACCCAATCCTATCCAAGAAAGGTGAGACGATCGGAACCCTGAGGATTGGACTCTCCCTTAACAAATTGGAGATCCAATTATATGAACTGAAAAGGGAGATCCTTTTTACCACCTTAGGGGTGATCGGTATAGGATTTCTACTCACTCTCATCTTCACCCGGATTCTCATTCAGCCCATTGAGAAGTTGGTTTCAGCCACGGAAAGAGTAGGAAGGGGAGAGTTGGCTCAAACGGTCAATATACGGTCGAGAGATGAGATCGGAGACTTAGCCAAGGCCTTTAACCAGATGACCATTCAGCTTAAAGAGTCCAGAGGGAACCTCGAAAAAAAAGTCGAGGATCGAACAAGAGAGTTGGAGGAAAATATTGAAGCACTGAACCAGGCGAGGATGTCAACCCTGAGGATGCTTGAGGACCTCCAGGTTGCCAAGAGAGAATTGGAAATGGCCAATCTGGAACTGAAAGAGATGGATGAGATGAAAATGAAATTTATCGGCATCGCCTCTCATGAACTGAAGACCCCTCTCACCGCCATCAAAGCAAATATCGACTTCATCCTCTCTGAAAAGGAAGGGAAGGTTCCTGAAAATCTGAGACCCCACCTCCTCACCATTCAAAGGAATACCAACCGAATCCAGGGAACCATGGATCATATGTTGGATCTGACTCGAATCAAATCTGGCCGTCTCTTCCTCGATCGAGAACAGATATTCCTCTCCGATGTGGTCGGAGGATATATCAATGAGGTCAAACCTGTGGACAAAAACCTTTCCATCCAGGTAGATATTCCAAAAAACCTCTCTGTCTATGCCGACCGGAATAGACTCCATGACATCTTCCTCAATCTCCTTTCAAACGCCTTCAAATTTACTTCGGATGGCGGTCAGATCTGGATCTCCGCTAACCGAAAGGACGACTATATCCTCCATGAGATTCGAGATACCGGAATGGGTATCCCGAAGGATAAGATCGAAAAGATTTTTGAAGAATTCTACCAAGTCGAAGGGGGTAAGCATGGCGGAACAGGCCTGGGGCTTGCTATTACCAAACGGGTGGTAGAAGAACACGGCGGAAAGATCTGGGCAGAGTCTCAGATTGGGAAGGGGTCCACTTTCTATTTCACCCTCCCCATCTTTAAGGAGAACGAAGATGGAAGACCGCTCCTTCCATAAGGATATAAAAGGTAAGGTGCTAATCGTAGATGATGCTTCGGATACCCTTGAAATCATCCAGAAGCTTCTCCACTATGAAGGATACGATGTCATTACCGCTTCGACAGGTGAAGAGGGGGTAAAGAAAGTTAAAGAGGAAAAACCTGAAGTAGTCCTTATGGATATTAGCCTCCCTGGAATAGATGGAAATGAAGCCTTGAGGAAGATCCGAAAGATCAATCCCATTCAGTGTGTCATCATGCTCACCGCCTATGCGACCGTGGACAACGCCATCCAAGCCCTTAAGGAGGGTGCCTCTGACTTCATCAAAAAGCCTTTCGAGAATGAGCATCTGGTCCACATCGTCAACCAATTTCTGGAGAAGTACCTTACTATAAAGGACAAGGAAAAATTGGAGGAGGAGGTGAGGAGGCTTTCCATTACCGATGATCTGACAGGCCTCTATAATTACCGCCATTTCTTTAAGACCTTAGAGATAGAACTCGTCCGAATGAAGCGTCAGAAAACTTCCCTTTCATTATTGATGTTTGATCTCGACAACTTCAAAAGATATAATGATTTCTATGGCCATTTAGAAGGGGATAAGGTTTTGAAAAAGATCGGTGAGACCATAAAAAATTTCATCCGGAGCAATGTCGATTCCGGCTATCGCTATGGAGGGGATGAGTTAGCCGCACTTCTCATCGGCGCCACCCATGATCAAGCCATGGCTATTGCGGAAAGGATACGCTCGACCGTTGAGGATGGATTTGAAAATATTACAGTGAGCATCGGTCTTGCTGAATACAACGAGGATCTCGATCTTGAGGGGTTTGTTAAGTCTGCTGACGATGCCATGTATGTGGCCAAAAATTTAGGTGGAAATCGAATTTACACCAATATCCCTTAACCCCATATAAATTATATTTGCAACGGATTACGTGAGTTGCTCCCATGTCGAATCGACCCAAACTCTTCCTGATCGATGGCTCTTCCTATATCTTCCGGGCCTTCTATGCCATTCGACACCTCTCAAATTCTAAAGGCCTCCCGACCAATGCAATCTTTGGCTTCACCCAGATGCTTCTCAAAGTCCTCAAAGAACATCGTCCAGATTACCTCGCCGTGGTCTTCGATTCGAAAGGCCCAACCTTCCGCACCGAGGTCTATGAAGAATACAAAGCTAACCGGCCTGCCATGCCGGAAGGCTTAGCCCTTCAAATTCCTTATATCAAAAAGATTATCGAAGGCTACCGAATTGCCACCTTAGAGATGGAGGGATATGAGGCGGATGATCTCATCGGAACAGTTGCCAAAGGAGTGGGATCGGAAGTTGATGTGGTGATCATCACCGGTGATAAGGACATTCTTCAATTGGTCAGCGACCGGATCCAGGTTTACGACACGATGAAGGATAAAAGGTTGGGGGTAGAGGAGGTGAAGGAGCGTTTTGGTGTGATGCCTGAGCAGGTGGTGGAGGTGATGGGTCTGGCTGGAGATACTATTGATAACATCCCGGGTGTTCCTGGAATTGGGGAGAAGACCGCGATCGAATTGATCAAGGCTTTCGGGTCGATTGAGAACCTCCTTAACCATTTAGATCAATTAAATCAGAAGAGACTGAAGGAAAAATTAGAAACCCATGGGGAACTGGCACGGCTCAGTCGGAAGTTAGCCACCATTGATACGGATGTCCCTCTCACTTATCAAATCAAAGATTTTTCCCTTTCACCTCCTGATTCGAAGAACCTCAGAGAGATCTTCAAAGAGTTGGAGTTCAATAAACTACTCAAAGATCTCCCTGAAGAAAGGGCCTCTCTACCAGCAGATAGGGGTATTGACACAATACATTAACATACATTATAATTTCGGGCAAAGGAGGAAAAACGATGAAACTCCATGCCCGAGCTGCGCTGACTCTGCATCAGCGCCAAGAAGTCCAACGCCTTCATCGGGAGGA
>Ga0194112_10010145_pt1 | contig 11864 bp, 12 predicted proteins | sample TA2MahC400mmetaG_FD_146191 | JGI IMG/M metagenome (GOLD analysis project Ga0194112, IMG submission 146191) | Freshwater microbial communities from Lake Tanganyika, Tanzania - TA2015016 Mahale Deep Cast 400m | ecosystem: Environmental > Aquatic > Freshwater > Lake | place: Tanzania: Lake...
GACGTCTGCTTCCTCCAGGAGGCCCCGCCGTCGACGGACTTGAAGATCCCGCCGTTCGGGCCGCCGCTGTCGAAGCGGTACGGCCGGCGAAGGCGCTGCCAGAACCCGGCGTAGAGGACGTCGGGGTTCGAGGGGTCCATGACCAGCTCGATGGCCCCCGTCTTGCCGTCGTCGGGGAGGCCGTTGGTGATCTTTTTCCAGGTCACGCCGCCGTCCGAGGTGACAAAGAGGCCGCGGGAGCCGGAATAGCCCCAGAGATGCCCGCCCGCGGCGGCGAAGACCTTGTCCGGGTCCTTCGGGTGGGTGACGATCCGGGAGATGGAATGGGTGTCCTTGAGGCCCATGTTGGCGAAGGTCTTGCCCCCGTCGACGGACTTGTAGATGCCGTCTCCCCAGGCGATGCTGTTGCGCGGGTTCTTTTCGCCCGTCCCGACCCAAAGGATATCCGGGTTCGGCTGGAAAACGGCGACATCGCCGATGGAGGCGGCCCCGTAGGTGTCGAAGATGGGCTGCCACGTCGTCCCGGCGTTCGCGGATTTCCAGACCCCGCCCGAAGCCGAACCGACGACGACGAAGGTGAAGTCCTTGTCGTGGCCCTCGATGTCGGAGATCCGGCCGGACATGTTGGCCGGCCCGATATTCCGCCAGGGGAAGGCCCGGGCGATTCCCGGGTCGTCCTTGGCGCCCGGGGCCTTTTGGGCCATGGTGGATCCGACGATGAGAACGCACACGCCCAGGAAAAACGCGAAGCTCCATTTTTTCACGGTTATCGTTCCTCCTTCTCTCGGAATGGGCGGATTCTCTCTTGAGGTCATGATATTTGGCCCGCCGGCGAGTGTCAATTCCGCCCTCCCGCCTGTCTCCCGCCGCCGGGTTTTTTGCCCCGGTTGGCTTTCGGTCCTCCGAGGAACGATCCCGAGAGGCTCAGATGCGTCGGTCCCGCCGCGGGCAAGGCGGCAAGGGAGAGTCCGCGAATAGGTCCGCGGCCTCGGATTCAACGCAGTCGGTCGGATCGCAGCAGATGTGGCAAACCCTCTTGAACGACCGGTAACCGGCCAGACGGACCTCGGTGGAAAGGAATCCCGGACGGACAGTCTCGGCCCGCAGGAGGTCCGTGCTCATGTATTTCTTGTTGTCGTCGGGGAAGACGGTCACGACCACGGCCCCGGGCCCCAGCTCCTCACGGACCTTCAAAGCCCCCAGGAAATTGGCTCCCGAGGAGATGCCGACGCCGAGGCCCAGCTCTGCGGCCAGCTTCTGGGCCATGACAATGGCGTCCCCGTCGTCGACCCCGACGACCGGGTCGATCTCGCCGAGCTCGAGAATGGGCGGGACGAACTCGTCCGAAATCCCCTGGATGCGGTGCCTCCCGACCTTGCAGCCCGTCGACAGCGTCGGGGAATTCGCGGGCTCGAGCGGGTGGATCCTGATCCGCGGATTCCGGGTTTTCAGATAGCGCCCCGCGCCCATGATCGTGCCGCCGGTCCCGACTCCGGCCACGAACGCATCCGGGATGAGCCCGCGAAAGCCCATCTGCCACCAGATCTCGGGCCCCGTCGTCCGGAAGTGGGCATTGACGTTGTCCTGGTTCGCGAACTGGCGCGGCAGGAAGGCCGGGGGGTTGGCCGCCGCCCATTCTTCCGCGAGTTTGATGCTGCCCAGGAAACCGTTCTCTTCCCGGCTGACCAGACGGATCCGGGCCCCCAAGCTGCGGATGAGATTCTTGCGCTCATCGCTCATCCAATCCGGCATGAAGATGTGGACGGGGTGGCCCAGGGCGCGCCCCAAGGCCGCGAAGGAGATGCCGGTGTTCCCGCTTGTCGCCTCGACGATCCAATCGCCCGGACGGAGCGCGCCCCGCTCGTAGGCCCGGCGGAGGATGTGGTACGCCATCCGGTCCTTGATGCTCCCGGTCAGGTTGAGGTTCTCGGCCTTGGCATAGATCGTCTCCGCGCGGCCCCGGAAGAGTCCCTCGATGGCCAAGATGGGCGTGTTGCCGATCAGACTGGACAGGCCGTTCACGCGGCCGAGAGAATCATCGAGGGTCATGTCTCCCCACTCCGGGAGACCTTTCTTAGCATGGCGACCGGATCATGTCAATTCGACCTTGACCTCGCCGAGAAGGGGCTTCTTCGCGTCCACGAAATCGAGGCGGGATTTGGAAGATAAAAAGGCTTCGAGCGAGTCCCAGAAATCCAGGCCGGTCGAGCGCAGGAAATCCCGGTCGGCGGCGATCAAGTCCCGCGGGAGAACTCGGACCGGGTTCAGGGCCGGCATCGAGCCTGTGAACCCCCGGCTCTCCATGGCCGCATGGACCCTCTTCGACCGGTCGAAGCCGCGGAGAAAGACGAGGGCGGCGGACCGACCGATGGTCCCGACTTTGGGAGCTCTCAAGCGCCCGGGAGTGCGGCTCTCGCGGGCCCGTTTCATGCGGGCGGCCGCCGCGCCGAGAACTTCCAGAAAAGAACCGGCGACGGCCAAGGCCGATCCCACGGCCGCCGGGAGTCCGAGCGACCGTATTGCGCCGATGAGCCGGCCGAACCTCTCGGTCAGGACGAGCAGGCTCAGGGCCAACACCGAGGCGTAGGCCTTGAGGGCTATGGCCAAAGCCTGACGCCAGGGTCCGGGGGCCAGCCAGCCCGTTGCGGCGTCCGCTCGCGACAAGGGGAACATGGCGGCGGCCAAGAGGATGAAAGGCGACGCCAGGACAGCTCGACGCAAGACATCGCGGGCGGGGACGCGGCAGGATGTTAAATTTTTCTCATCCTCGAGCTCGAACCCCTGGGGGCCGGGGATCCCGACTGGGGAAAAAACTCACCCGCCCGGCAGGCCCGCGAAAGAGATCAGCTTTCCGCCTCGAAGGGGTCGCTCGTCGCTTCGATCCGGATGACCTCGAATCCCTTCCGAGCTTCGACGGCGTTATGGATGACCCCCGCCAGGACGCAGACCATCCCGGCCAAGAAGGAGACGATGACCCCGCCCTCGACGACCGCCGACTTCGTGACGAATTGAAGGCCGATGAAGAAAGACGAAAGGATGAACAGGAGGATCCCGGTCGAATAGGCCGTGACCGTGTTCCGGACGAGCCTCAAACGGGCCATGAGGAGGGGAAGCTGGGCATCGATGTTCTCTTTCCGCTCCCCTTTGGGGTCCGCCAGCATCCGGCAGTCGATCCTCCGCTCCTCGTCCTTGAGGAGGCGGATCCGGTTGACGATGGACGAGTACTTGTTGTTCATCCCGAGGAGGAGGAGGGCGCAGGCCGAAACCATGACTCCCGGGACGAGCATCGTCTGGATGATCTGGATGATCGAAGTTTTCATGGCCGCACCTCCCCTAGGACAAAGCTCCGGCCCCTTGGGCCAGATAACGGAAAGCCCGGTCGATATCGCGGTGGCTGGCCACGAGGATGAGCGTGTCCTGCCCGCGGATCCCGAAATCGGCCCCCGGACTGGTGAACGATTCCTCGCCCCGGACCACGGCGACGATCGTGGCCCCCGTCCGGCCCCGGAGGTCGATGTCCTTGAGGGTTTTTCCGTCCGTCCAGTCTCCCGTCCGGACGAAGTATGTTTCGGCCGTCCCGGCGGCCAGAAGGTCGGCGATCCGGGCCGCGGCCGGCCGGACGGCGCTGCAAGCTCCCCGGAGCAGGCCGTAGCATTCTCCCCGGAGGACCTTCGTCTGGGCCTCGATGAGGTTGCGCGGGAGATGGTGTTTTTCGAGGACCCGGGTGAAGATTTCGATCGAGGTTTCGAATTCCTCCGGAATGACCTCGTCGGCGCCGAGGCGGAGGAGCTCGTCGACCTCGGCCGTGTAGCGCGTGCGGACGATGATGAACATATTCCGGTTGAGCTCCCGGGCGGCCTGGACTCCCCGCCGCGTGGCTTGCGGATCGGAGATCGCGAAGACGAGCCCCTTGGCCCGCCGGACCCCGGCCTCGACAAGAATCGTCCGGCTCGAGATATCGCCGAAGATGACGGGCTCGCCGGATGCCAAGGCCGACTTGACCGTCCGGGGATTGAGCTCGAGGATGACGTAGCCGAGACCCGACTCCTTGAGGACATGGGCGAGATTCCGGCCGTTGAGGCCGTAGCCGGCGATGATGACGTGGTCCGACCAATCGCGGCTCGCCGCTCCCGGCTCATGAACGAATCGCGGCGTCCAGGCGAGCCAACGCCGGCTGCGTTCGGCCAAGGCCGGAGAGGCCTGAATCAGGAACGGCGCGGCCAGGAGGGTTAGGATGGAGGAGGCGATGAAGATCTGGAAGATCGGGCCCGGCATGAGTCCGGCTTCCCGGCCTACGCCGGCCAAGACGAAGGAAAACTCGCCGACCTGGGCCAGAGCCAAGCCTGTCATCAAAGAGATCCGCGGGCCATACCCGAGAACGGCGACGGTCGCGAAAGCGACGAGGAATTTCAGCCCCAGGACGCCGAGGACGAGGGCGAAGACGACGGTTTTCGACTCCCAGATCTCCGCCGTGTCGAGGAGCATTCCGACGGAAATGAAGAAGAGGCTGTTGAAGACGTCCTTGAAGGGGAGAATGTCGGAGACGACCTGGTGGCTGTATTCGGATTCGGCGATGATGACCCCGGCCAGAAAGGCGCCGAGGGCCATCGAAAGCCCCAGCGAGGAGGTCAGGAAGGCCAGGCCGAGGCAAAGGAGAAGGGCGGTCAGGAGAAAGGCTTCCCGGATGCGCGTCCGGACGACGAGAAAGAGGAGGCGGGGCATGAGATGCCGGGCCAGGCCGAAGACGGCGGCGATGGCCGCGCCGCTCAAGGCGAACCGGAGGCCGACCATTCCCGGCGAGACCGCCCCGACGCCGGCCAGGACCGGCACCAGGGCGATCATCGGAACGATGGCGATGTCCTGGAAAATCAAGACCCCCAGGGCGATCCGGCCCTGGGGGGCGTCGATTTCCCCGCGGTCGGCCAGGATTTTCAGGACGACGACCGTGCTGCTCAAGGCGACGAGAAAACCGTAATAAATCGCCGACCGCACCGGAATGTCGAGCAGGACGAGAACCGCGGCCGAGGCCGAGATCGTCAACGAAACCTGGAGCGTTCCCCCGGCCCAGAAGTCCCGGCGGACGCGCCGAATTTTCTCCGGGGCAAACTCCAGCCCGATCGTGAAGAGGAGCATGACGACGCCGATTTCGGCCAGGACGTTGACCGTCGAGGCATGGGCGATTAAGGATAGGCCGCCGGGGCCGATCAGGACCCCGGTCAGGAGGAGGCCGACGACGATGGGCAGCCGCAGTTTGTGCGAGACGAAAACGATGAGGACGGAGACGGCGAGGACGACGACCAGGTCGCGGAGAATCGCGAGTTCCATGATGCTTCGCTCGATATTATAACAGGGCGGGACGGCCGCCTTTCAATCCCGGCGGACCGGATCGGTTAAGTCGGCCCCAAGAAAGTTCCCGGCGATCCGGCGGATGAGGCCGGAATCCCTCGGCGGGCGGCTCAAAGCCTCGAGGAGGTATTCCCGGCCTTTGAAATCCGCGGCCACGAGATCCTCGAGAAATTTTCTCCCCGTCGGGATGTCGATCTCCGGATGGCTTTGAAGCCCCCAAACGGGCCGGCCCTTCAACCGAAACGCCTGGACGGGACAAACCTCCGTCGAAGCAAGGACCTCGAACGCATCCGGAAGGTCCCGGACTTCGTCGAAGTGGGAGGAAAAAACATAAGGCGTCCCGGACGGCCCGAGGAGATCGTTGTCCCGAAGGACGCGGATCGGGATCCAGCCGATCTCCGGACGCGCGCAACGCCGGACGTGGGACTCGCCGGCCAGGGCCAAGGCAAGGAGCTGATGGCCCCAACAACTGCCCAGGACCGCGGCTCCGGCCTCTATGGCCCTCACGGCGTAAGAGATTTCTTTGTCCACCCACGGGTCGCGCTCGAGGATCGAGGCCTCGGAACCCGTCAAAATGACGTGGCTGTAAGCCGAAGGGTCCGGAAACCGGCCTTCCCGGGCGACAAAGACGTCGAAGGAGACATCGAGATGACGCCCCCAATGCTCGACCGGCGGGTAGATATTCGGCCAGAGGGAATTATCGATGATGGCGACCTTGACGTCTCGTTTCATGATTCGTCCTTTCGTCTTCGAGGGAAAAAACTCATTGGCCGCTGGAGAGGCGGAAGGCGCCGGTCCGTCCTCGGCTGGGGGACGGCGTTCGCCAACTGGCCGCCGCCCGGGCAGCGATACCGGGCGACGGCGATCTTCTCCGGGCCGTCGAGCCGCGACGAGAACGGACCGACGGAGGCCGGCGCCTGCCGGGACATGAGGAGGGTCGTCGCCCCCGCATTCCAGCCCCCGCCCCAAGGGAGCAAACCCGACGATCCTAAAGCCAGGACGATCGATCGGCCGGTCATCATAAAGCGTATTCCACGTCCCGCCCCGAAGGCCTTTCAAGAACCTCGTCGCCGCTCTTGGCTTTACGCGTGATGCGCCTCTTCATCGAAACTTGACCGCCAAACCGCAGGTCAGTTGGAACCTCGAGGGATTGAAAGCTAGACTGGCCGGGCCGACCTCAGGCTGAAGCTCGTCCGGCCGAAGCGTCCGGTCGGTTCCCGGACCGTAGACGTTTTCATCAAGGACAACATCCTTCACCTCCCACCGGAGGGCCGCGGCCGGATAAAAGTGCCAATCGGCCCGGAGCCTGAACTCAAAAAAACTGGCCAAAGGGAAAAGAAATCCCAGCCCGGTTCGCGCTCCGGCCGTCCATCGGCCTCCGACCGCGGAGAAGAGGCCGCTGAACGAGACGAAATCGTCCGTCAAGGGGCGGCGCCAATAGAGAAAATAGACTTCCTCCCAGGACAACGAGAGGCGAGCGAGGCAGACTCCGGCTGCGGCCAGGAGTTCGGCCCCTCGGACGGGGAAGAACCGGACCGCCGACAAGTTGATTTCGTCGACCGCCGCCCGACAGGAAGGACGTTGGCTTTTTTCCCGGCTCCGCGCGCCCGAATCCTGGAGAAGATAAATGACCCCGGAATCGACGTCCAAGGTATTTCGCAGCCGGACGCCGCCGAGCTCGACGGCCCAGCGAGGCGAGGCCCGAAGGTCCAGGGCGAGTCCGGGAGACCAAACGAGCCTCCGGTTGAAGCCCTCGACCTCCTGCTCAAGCCGCCTCCCCTGCTCGTCGGACGTCTGGACAGTCCTCGTGAACTTGAAGTCCGGATTCATTCGGGACATTCCCGGGATGAACGCCAGGCTGAACGTCGGCTTCATGGAGCTAGGCCCGCGGGGGGCGATCGCCCGGAAACGCAGCCCGAGTTCGAAAGCTAGGCGGGAAGGGTTCAACTTCATCTCTCCGGCCCGGATGTAGTCCCGAACCTCGTCCGTCCCCTTAAGGACGACCGCGAGAACCGGCTCGCCAAGGCTTTCGATCGAGGAGACAAATGATCCGGGAATCCTTCCCCCTCCTAATAGAACCTCGACTCCCGCCCATCCTTCGACTCCCGGCCCGAGTCGAAGCGCAAAATCCAGCCCGAAATGGCCGCCCGCGCCCCAAGCGTCAAAGCGTTTCGTGAAGGCGACTTCGGCCGAGAGAAAGGTCATGTGGCTGCTGGGAATGACCCGTTTGAGATAGAGGTTCGCGATTTCCCCCCAGGCCTGATAGAGTGTCAGCCCTCCGGAAAAATCGAGACGCCCCCGGCCCAAGGCCGCCCGGCAAACCCCGCCGAGCGAAAGAGCACCCACGCGGAAGGCGAAACGCGGAACGGCCTGGCTCTTCAGCTCGTATGAGACGACGACCGGCATCGGGGACGGAATCGGATACCAAGGAGTGTAGGAATACTCGACCCGGACCTCGTTGTCCCGAGATGCCTGCTCCTGTCGCCAGGTGCGGAGGCGAAGGCGCAGGCCGAACCGCCCGTTCAACCAATACGTCGCCCCTCCTCCGAATCCCAACGGCGATGACGCCTTGTCGAAGACGACGCGTTGAAATGAGTCCCAGCTCTTTCCATAAGCGTTGAAATGATGGACGGTCGAGGCGAGGCCTCCCAGGGGCAAGGGTTTGAGCCCGAAGAGCTCGAAGTCAACACGCCCTTGGCCGAGGAGAGGGCCGGCCGAGACGGCGAGGCTTAGGCCGAAAGCCCAGCCCTTCCAACCGCCGCGTTTTTTTCTTTCCAAAACGAACCTCGGCCCTGGGCTCCATTCTACACCAAGCGCCGCGGCGAATCTCGCCCCCGCCGACGGGGAGGATGGCCGTTTTAGTTGGCTCTTCGAATGTCCGTCTCCTCGAGGCGGGAAAGGGCCAATCCTCCGAAGAGGGGGCCGACGGACAGGGCCGTGAAGGCCCACCGCCAGCCGGCGATTTGCCCCAGTCCGGCGACGAGAGTGATGGCCGCGACCGTCACGGCGAAACCGATTCCGTTCTGGATGGTCAGCGCCGTCCCGGTGTATTCGGCCGGGCAGGTCTTGGCGGCCAAGGCGGAAAAGCCGCCCCGGCAAGGGCGGAAAAAAAGAAAACCCGCCTCGCCGGAAAGATGTCGGCGACGTTGAAAATGGCATAAAGGAAGGTTCCGGCGATGAATCCTAGTTGGACGGCGATCGTCAGCCAGGAAGCCTGGACATCGGATAGACCCCAGATGCGTCTCAGGGCGGGAGCGGCCGCCGTCCCCGAAAACCAGGTCGATGAGGCGAGAAGCACGGCCAACGAGACAAGACCGAGAGCCCGCCGGCGTTGGGCCGACAAATCGGGAATCGTCATGAGGAGCGCGTCCGAATTCAAGGAAAGGCTAGCCGCCCTATCGCCCTATGTCAAGGAGGCTCGAACGGCTTTCGTGGAAAGCGGCTCGAAATTCCCCTATAATGAGGCCTCTCCAGATGAATATGCCAGCCTGTCTTCGCCGCCGGCCAAACCTCATCGCCCTCGGATTTTCCCTCATCCTTGCCTTTTTCCAGTCCGTTGCATCCGCCGGCCAGACGCCGTCGCCCGTGACCGACTCTCTGGGACGGAGAGTCGCCATTCCCGCCAAGGTCGAACGCGTCCTCTCCCTTCAGCCTGAAATCACCCGTCTCGTCGTCGCCTTGGGAGCGGCCGACCGCCTTGTCGGGATCGATTTTTTTCTCCGCTCCCACGACGACCTGTTCAAGCTCGCCTATCCCGGCCAAGCCCGGCTCCCGTTGGTCTCGATGGCCAATTACAACGTCAACCTGGAGGTCCTGGCCGGCCTCGTTCCGGACGTCGTCTTCGGCGCGCCCGAGGACAGGGGCGTCTGCGAGGCCATCGAAGCGAAAACGCGAATTCCGGTCGTCGCCTTCTCGTCGATGGGCCGTTTCGCCGGCCTTCTCGAAGAGCTCCGACTCGTCGGCCGGATCCTCGGACGGGAGGAACGGGCTCGTCAACTCGCCGTCGCCTTTGAGGAGCGTCTGGCGGGGATCCGGAGGCGGATCGAGGGGCTCCCTCCGTCGGCCAGACCGAGAGTCTTCCTCTCCTTCTGGAGCGTATTGACCAACACGCCGGTCTTCTATGAACCCGTCAACGCCGCCGGCGGGATCAACGTCGCCGAAGGACGCCTCCCCTCTTACGCCGGGACGCTGAACGCCGTCGTCCCCGTCGAGAGAGTCCTGGCCTGGGCTCCGGACGTCATTCTCGTCCAAGGCAATTATCCTCCCCCCCGGCGCGAGCTGACCGTGGCTTCCGTCCTGGCTGACCGCCGTCTGGCCTCCCTCGAGGCCGTCCGCGGCCGACGGGTCTTCTACACCTTCGGATTTTGGAACTGGTGGGACTTCGCCCAGGTCCAGGTCGAGACGGCCTATCTGGCCAAGCTCTTCCATCCCGGCCTCTTCGCCGACGTCGACCTCGAGGCCTTGGGGAACGCCATATACCGCGAGGTCTACGGAATCGAAAACGGCTATTCGTCCCTTTGCCGGCTCCTGGGCTGCGAGGACTGGATCCATGGCCACTAGGCGGAAGCGTTTTCTCACGGCGTTTCTCCTCGTTCTCCCATTCGCCGTCTTCCTCGCCTCGCTCCATGTCGGAACGTCCCAGATCTCTCCCGGCCTGTTGTTCAAGACGCTCCTCTCCCCCCTGTTCCCCTCCTGGAAGGCCGCGATTCCCCCCTCGACGTTCGACATCGTCTTCGCCATCCGGCTTCCCCGCCTTCTGCTCGCCCTGGCCGTCGGGGCGGCCTTGGCCGTCTCCGGCGCCTCGCTCCAGTCTCTCTTCAAGAATCCCCTGGTCAATGAATACATCCTCGGGATCTCCTCGGGAGCGGCCTTCGGCGCCTCCCTCTCCTTCGTCGTCTTCGGCAGCCGGGTCCCCCCCCAGATTTCGTCCTTCGCCTTCGCCGTCCTGGCCGTCGTTCTCGTCCTGGCCATCTCCCGGCGCTCGGACTCCCCCGTCGTCTCCGTCCTTCTCACCGGGGTCATCGTTTCGGCCTTCTTCTCGGCCCTCCTCTCGCTCGTCGAATATTTCGCCAGCCCCTACTCCCTCCAGGCCCTCTTTTTCTGGCTCATGGGCAATCTCTGGAAGTCCGGCTGGGCGGACTTGGCCGTCTCCCTGCCCCTTATCGCGGCCGGCTTGGCCGTCCTCCTGTTCATGCGCTGGCGCTTCAACGTCCTGTCGATGAGCGACGAGGAAGCCCGTTCGTTGGGGGTCCGTCTCCGGCGGGAAAAGCTCGTCGTCCTCGTCACGACGACGATCATCACCGCCGCGGCCACCTCCGTGGCCGGGATCATCGGCTGGATCGGGCTCATTGTCCCCCACCTTGTCCGGATGATCATCGGCGTGGACAACCGGAGGGTCCTCCCCCTCTCGGCCGCCCTCGGGGCGACCGTGCTCATCGTCGCCGACGACATCGCCCGAAGCCTGGCCGCTTTCGAGGTTCCGGTCGGCATCTTCACCAGCCTGATCGGCATCCCTCTATTCATCGTCCTTCTTCGGAAAGCCGGCAAGGTCTGGCGATGAGCCTCCGCGTCCGGAACCTCGTCTTCAGGTACAGGGCTTTCGAACTGCGGGTCGGCGGCCTGGCCTTCGAAGAATCCCGCCTGACGGTCATCGTCGGACCGAACGGGGCGGGCAAGACGACCTTTCTCAAATGCCTGGCCGGGCTCCTTCCCGTTCCGAAGGGAGCGATCGATCTCGACGGCCGGGACCTGGTTTCGCTCGGCGAGCCGGAAAGGGCCCGACGCCTGGCCTTTGTCCCCCAGGAGCACGGGGCGGCCTTCAACTACTCCGTCCTCGATTTCGTCCTCATGGGCCGGACGGCCCATCTTCCCTTGTTCGCCTCGCCCTCGGCCGAGGATGTCCGGATCGCCGAGGAAGCCCTGTCTTTCGTCGGCTTTTCGGCTTATGCCTCCCGGCCGCATTTCCAGCTCAGCAGCGGCGAGCGCCGGATGGTTCTCATCGCCCGGGCCCTGGCCCAACAGACCGACCTCCTCGTCCTCGACGAGCCGACGACCTTTCTCGATCCGCGGCACGAAGCGGAGGTCATGGACCTCGCCCGGAAGCTCGCCGCCGAGAGGCGAAAGACCGTGGTCATGACCCTTCACAACCTCGACCTGGCCGTCCGCTCGGCCGATGAGATGGTCTTCATGAAAAACGGCCGGGTCGTCTCGAGCGGCCGGCCGGAGGACGTTCTGACCGAGAATCTCCTGACCCGGGTTTATGACTTTCCGATGACCCTCTTCCGGCTCGAGGGCCGGACCTTCGTCCTGAGATGACCGGCCGACGGCGGCCCTTCGCCGCCTCGCCGCCCGCCATTGGCAAAGACGGACGCCTATGCTAGAATGCCCCCGCCATGAAAGGCGAGATGTTGGCCAACCTCCGCGAGCGGGTTCGCCTGAAAATCCGCTATCTCAACGGCAGCCGCCTCTACTACGCCTTCGTCGCGGGGGGCGACGCGGTCATCCGGGACCAGGCCTAT
>Ga0194112_10010147_pt1 | contig 11863 bp, 8 predicted proteins | sample TA2MahC400mmetaG_FD_146191 | JGI IMG/M metagenome (GOLD analysis project Ga0194112, IMG submission 146191) | Freshwater microbial communities from Lake Tanganyika, Tanzania - TA2015016 Mahale Deep Cast 400m | ecosystem: Environmental > Aquatic > Freshwater > Lake | place: Tanzania: Lake...
ACTTCTGCCCCAAGGGTATATAATCTGCGAGTTTTGCCCTAAGAGCCAGTTCCATCAGCTTTTTTCCAAAACATCATATTGTCTCCGCCGGTTAGATTGCAAAACCTTGGCAACTAAACCCCTTGATAATTTTAACCTGTTGCTGCAGTCGCCCCAATCCAGCGGTTAATTCAAGGTATGTAATCAAAAGAATCCTATGAAAATAATCCTGCTCAATCCTCCCGGCCACCGTCCGGGAGGTGACAGTTTAGTGGTCCCCCCCCTGGGATTGGCCTATCTGGCAGCAGTCCTGCGCCAGGAGGGGTTTGCAGTTTCCCTTAAAGATGCCTTTGCCGAAAGGCTGAGCTGGGACGACTTGGCCGCTTATCTTAAAGCTGAGGCACCTGATATCCTGGGACTGAGCAGCGTCACCCACACCATCGCCTCGGCCTTCAAGGCGGTCCAGTTAGCCCGGCCGCATGTATCCACCATTGTCATGGGAGGCCCCCATATTTCCGTTTATGGCCAGGAAATATTCCAGCAATGCCCGGAGCTGGACCTCGGGGTCGTGGGGGAAGGTGAAGAAACCATCACAGAGCTGGTGACCGCCCTGGCCGCGGGACGCTCCCCGGAGGGCATCCCCGGAGTAATAGGAAAAGATTTCATCGGCCCTCAGCGCCCCCTAATCAGTAACCTCGATCAACTGCCGTTCCCGGCCCGTGACCTCCTTCCCCTGAATAACTACCATTATGCCTTGTCCAAGGGGAGGCGGGTCATGACTCTCTTCACCTCCCGGGGCTGCCCGTATCATTGTATTTTCTGTGACAAATCGATTTTCGGCTCCCGCTGGCGGGCCCGTTCGGCCCAGAATATCCTGGCGGAAATCGATGAACTAGTGCAGCGTTTTAAAACCTACTCCCTGATTATCTATGACGATCTTTTTACCCTGAACACCGACCGGGTGACGGAAATCTGTGAAGGCATACTCCAGCGAGGCTACAGACTGGATTGGAAGTGCGAAAGCCGGGTTAATTTGGTTGATCAATCAAGCCTGGCCACCCTTAAGCTGATGAAACGCGCCGGCTGCTCCCTGATCGCCTATGGGGTGGAGTCCGGCAACCAACATGCTCTTGATTACCTGAATAAAAAAATCACTGTGGAACAGATCCGCCGGGCCTTTGCCCTGACCCACCAGGCGGGCCTGGAAACCATGGCTTATTTTATCCTGGGCCTCCCGGTGGAAAGTTACGCCGATGGCCTGCGAACCATTGCATTCGCCCAAGAGATCGATCCCACCTATGTCCAATTTGCCACCCTGTCCCCTTTTTATGGGACGACCCTCCATCGAGAGGCCCAGGAAAAGGGCTGGTATCAAGAAATCGACACGCCCGGACCCCTGGACAAAGGACCCAAAAGGCCGGTTCTGCTGGCGCCGCAATGGGATCAGGGTAATCTCCAGAAAATCGTCCGCCGGGCCCACCTCTCTTTTTATCTGCGGCCCCGTTATGTGCTGAAAAGATTGCTCACGATTAACAGCTTCCCGCAATTCGTCAATTCTGTGCGGGGCTTCCTGGATCTGGCCAGGTGGCTGACCCGATGAGCCCAACAAGCCGGGACTTCTCCCGGCTGGTCGCCGAAACCAGCCACCTCTGGTTCTGGGCCATTTTAATGCTGGCCCTGGGTCTGCGGCTTTTCTGGCTTCTCATTTATCAGGGGCATTATGGCTACGATGCCATCCGTTATCTCTGGATAAGTCAGCATCTCACCTTCGGGGAATGGGACAAGGTTCCCCAACTGTGGACCCAGCCCCTCTTGCCTCTAAGCATCGGAATGCTGTCGTTTCTGACCGGCGACCATATCTGGTCTGCCCGCTTTCTGGGGATTTTGGGTAATACCCTGGCAGTGGGATCGGCCATGCTGCTGGTCCGGCAAGGTTTCCCGCAACGCCCCGCCCTGGCCTGGCTCACGGGTCTTGGCCTGGCCTTTAGCCATGTCTGGACTCAGCTCGCTCCCTTCGCTGTCACGGAAAACCTTTTTTTTCCCCTTGTTATGGGCCTCTTGATCTTATTTGTCCGTCTGTTCCAAAAACCTGATTGGCCCACCGGACTGATCTTTGGACTCTTTTGGGGCTTAGCTTATCTTACCCGGGACAACGGCCTGTTTTTCGGCCTGGTCTTTTTTCTTTTCCTGATCCTGGCAGAGATGGTCCGGCCGGCTGCCCTTAAGGAAAAAATCCTCCGGACCCTCCGTTTAGCCGCTCCCGTCTTAGGGATTTTAGCTTTAATTCTAACATGTTGGATGTATTGGTATTATATCACCTTTGGGATTATCTCGCTGGGAGAGGGACGCCACTTTATCCTCAACGAACTGGCCCTGGAGGGCCAGGGGGAACATCCGGTCACGTATGAGCAGGGCGGCATCGGCTATTTAAAATTACGACCCTACGAGTATATGGAATTTACCCGAGCCCCCCTGCCCGGAGACAGCCGCTATCCCCAGGGAAAATGGCAGATCCTCTGGGGTGATGGCACGTGGCCAAGAATCAAAAGAAATCTCCACATCACTTTCAAAGAAATTAAACCCATCATCCTGCCGGGCCTGATCGGGCTGGTGCTTCTCTTTAGGAAAGGATATTTATTCAATGCCAACACCAGGGTGATGTGGTGGGCCCTGGGGGCCAGCCTGGTTCTCCTGGGATTGCACCTCATCGGCCTGGTAAAAGAAGCTCGCCATATTGCCTGGTTTTTTCCCTGGCTCTTTTTAGGGTCAGCCGCCACTTTTTTGTGGACCTGGGAACGCCTGCCCCACTGGCTCCCCCAAAAAAAACGACCCGCCTGGACGGTGCTGTTATTAGGCCTTGTAGGCCTTTTCCTGCTTCTATATCCTGATTATATTAAAGAAGCCCCGCACAAATGGCGTATCCGCCATATTCCCCATGTCTACCAGCTGGCTGGGGAATATCTCATGGAACATCATGGTCCCGGCGCGGTGATCAGCTCCCGCCAGGTTGAGGTAGTGTATCGCTGTCAGGGCGGAGCTATCGGGGTCCCCGAAGGCTCGCCCGCTGACATAATGGAGTGGCTCTATCTCGGCAAGGCCGATTATCTGCTGTTTATAAATCGTTATCCCCGAACCGAGGCTCAGCAATTTTTCTGGGGAGACCCCGATCTCATCCGGCAGCAGTATCCCGAACTGGAACTGCTGACAGAATTTCATTCGGAAAATTCAAACTATCCCCAACATGCCCGACTTTTCCGGTTCCATCCCCAGGCCGCCACTTTCGAACAGTATCGGGCCAAATATCCCTGGGCCGGCACCCCTCCCAGACCTCCCGGAGCCGGAAAAGCAACCGGCCAACCGGGATCTGCAGGCTGACAGGGCTTTTAAGTGATCAGCCGATTGACCTTAATAGCGAGGCACTGTTATACTCTGAGGCAATTGAGGGTGCTCTCCCATGGTAAGTAATTTTCCTCAGCGAGTCTTAATTGTTTCCTATGGCCCCAAGCCACCGCTAGCCGAAGCCATGGCTGCCGGTTTTGCATCTTTGGGGAGCCAGACCAGAATTTTTCACTCCTGGTTGTGTAATACCCTTTACGACCGCTTTATTATTCATCCTGTCAACCATTATGCCCGGGTTTTGCGGCTTGTGCCCAAAAATACCAATTTATTTGAAGGTCATCCCAAGTCCCATAAAGAATGGCGCAGCCAGGAATTACTCCGCTTAGCCCAGGACTTCAAACCCGAGTTGATCGTTATCACCGGAATCCAACGGTTTACCGAAGCTGTCCTGGAACAATTACACCGGTTGACCACCGTGTTCTACTGGTTCAGCGAATCCGAGGACCGGTTCCCCGAGATTAAAAACGAGCTGAAATTTTATCACCATAGTTATTTCTTCTCCTCTGCTGCTCTCGCCCAGGCCCAGGAACTGGGCCTTAAAAATCTCGGCTTCCTTCAACCCGGGATTGATACCAACAGATTTCGGCCGCTGCCCCAGAGGCAGATCTATGACTGGTGCTTTGTGGGGCAGTGGCATGGACGCCGGCAGCAGTATGTTGCAGGACTGGCCGAAGTTTCTAAAAACTTCGTAATCTACGGGCCCCGCTGGCGTAAACATAATTGGCAGAACCCGCGTATTTTATTTCGCATCAAAGGCGCCGGCATCTGGGGGGATGACGTAGTCACATTATATAATCAGACTAAAGTGGTGGTTAACATTTCGGTATGGAGTGATGAAACCAGGGGCGGTGCCGGGGCTAATACCCGTCTGTTGGAAATTCCAGCCTGTCAGGTCTGTTTATTGAGTGATTTTAATCGGGATGCCGAGCTGTTGATGACGCCGGGCAAAGAGTTTGTCAGTGCCCAGAACCTGCCGGAGATGCAGCAACAGTTGGCAGAACTGCTAGCCGATGACGAACAACGCCGGCACATCGCCCTGAACGGCTATCACCGGGCCTCAACGGGCCGGACCTATAATGATCTGGCAGCCCAGCTCTGCACCGACTGGGAGGCGCAGCGGACTGGTGACCGATAAGCAATACTTCTGTATGCCCAAAACTACACTCAATGTGGAAAAAGATTAAAGATTACATAAATAATACCATCTATAACACAAAGTGGTATAAGATTGTGAGGCACCTTTGAATAACGATTTACCCGTGATCCCGGTTCTTAAGCCATGTTACGATGAAGAAGAAATTAAGGCGGTATCCGAAGTCATCAGAAGTGGCTGGGTAGGGTTAGGGCCAAAAACCCAGGAATTTGAAGAAGCCTTTGCCGATTACATCGGCTGTGATTTCGCCGTGGGACTGAACTCAGGGACTGCAGCCTTGCACCTGGCAGTATTATCTCTCCAATTGAAGCCGGGAGATGAAGTAATTGTTCCACCCATTACCTTTGTGTCTACCTGTCATGTAGTACGATACTGTGATGCCGTGCCGGTTTTTTGTGATGTTTGTCCGGATACCTTAAATATCGATCCCAAGGATATCGAAGAGAAACTTACTCCCCAGACCAAAGCTTTGATCTGTGTTCATTATGGCGGTCATCCCTGCGATATGGATGCAATCCTTGACTTGACGGAACCGCGGGGCATCAAGGTGATCGAAGATGCCGCGCATGCTTGTGGGGCAACTTATAAGGACCGCAAAGTAGGGAGTATTTCAGAAATCACCTGTTTCAGTTTTCATGCTGTCAAAAATCTGGCTATGGGTGAAGGTGGGGCGATCACCATCAATTCAGACTGGTATGCCAGATTTTTTAGAGAGATGCGCTGGCTGGGCATCACCAAAGATACTTATACCCGCACAGTCGATGAAAAGATTTATGCCTGGCGTTATTGGGTTGATAAGCTCGGTTATAAATATCACCTCTCGGACATCGCCGCGGCCATCGGTTTGGTGCAATTGCAGAAACTTGAGGCTCATAATGCCAAACGCCGGGCTCTGGTCGAAAGATATAACCAGGCGTTTGCCGATCTAGAATATCTCGAAACACCGGTAGAACACAGTTATGCCAAAAGTTCATGGCATCTCTACGTGATCAAACTTCCCAACCAGCGTTGCCGTGACGACCTCATCAGACACCTTAAAGACCATAGGATAAGTCCTGGAGTCCATTATTACCCCATAAATCTGCACCCGTATTATCAGTATGTGAAAGCCGAAGTCCCGGTCGCCAACGCCATCTGGAAAAGAATCCTGACTTTGCCCCTGTTCCCCGGTCTTTCCCAGGCAGATCAGGATCGGGTAATCGAGGCTGTTATGTCATTCAAGCCGTGAAATTTATTGGTAAAGAAGCATCCTTGGAAATTCCCGGCCCCAGGGTTCACCTTCGCCTGATAAGTCAGCAGGAGACCGAGTTAATCAGGCAGTGGCGAAATCAGGACCACATCCGGGTATGGTTTAAATATTCCGAGATCATCTCGCAAGATGAACAGCAAGTATGGTGGGAGGGATATCAGCAGCGCCATAATGATCTTATGTTTATAATATGGCAGCAAGCCCAAGCCCGTCCTGTCGGCACAGTCGCTTTATACCATATTGATCTTAATGCAGGTTCTGCTGAATTCGGGCGTTTAATTATTGCTTCAGCTGACGATCGGGGGAAAGGTTTGGCCCAGGAAGCCTCTCAGGTTCTTCTTGATTGGGCCAGGCAAGAGTTATCTCTGACCCGGATCTCCCTCGAGGTTCATCTTGACAACGCCCCGGCGATCGCTCTGTATCGAAAACTCGGTTTTTCAGAGCTGGGGAGTTGCGGGCAATTTTTAAAAATGGAAGTGCGTTTCCCTCCGGGTCAACCCGGCTGAGGCATCGCTGACGGGGATAACTTACTGAGGGACGTAAGGCAAAAAATTAAAGATAGACGTTCCGCCGTCGGCTTAAGGGTTAATTTTCCACAGTCAGCACAATGCCAGCGATCCCCGGATCTTTCCCAAAAATTGTTTACCTTTGGCTGAACGCCTTTATTTAAGCCTGCTAACTCTGATTTTTCCACACAAGCATCTGACTCAGGAGGCCCATCCCCCCCAGGAAATAATTTTTTAGCTCAAACCAGGTCTTGATCTGTTTGGCCATGCGCCAAAGCTGCGTCGGCCTGGCATAAAACTCGCGATAAGCCTCATAAATTATCTTCTCGAAATTAAATCGGGATCGCCCCAGGACGGACTTCTCCCCGATGGCCACAAAGTTTTTCCAGTCAATTTCCTCTAAAGGGATGTCCGAGAAAAATCTCTCAAAATCTTTGGTCCCCGGGTATGGCACCAGCATATTATGAAAAACCAGGGTGGCATTCAGATGATTGGCGTAATCTATCGTGGCTCGAATTTCGGCCAGGTTTTCTTCATGTCCGAAAACAAAAAAAGCCTGGGATTTAATTCCCAATTTTTCGGTGATTTTTACCAGTTCCAGGCAATGGCTCAAAGACACCGGTTTGCCAATAAGCTTCTGAATCCGGGGGATGGCTGATTCTATCCCGAAACCGATATTATAACACCCGGCCCGCTGCATCAACTCTAACAACTCTGCATTCAATCTGCTTGCCTGCGAAAAACAGAACCATTTCAGATTTAACTTCCTTCTGATCATACCCTCGCAAATGTTCACCAGTCTGTTGGTATTCAACGTAAAGGTATCATCGGTAATGAGAAGTTGCTGGGCCCCGTATTGCTTCACCAGATATTCCATTTCTTCCAAAACATATTCGGGGCTGTGATAACGATATTTACTCCCCATGGTATTGTGAGAGGCGCAAAAACTACACTTATACGGACAACCACGACTGGTGAGGATAGTAAAACTCTTCTTATACCTGGAATTGTGGAGATTGGGAGGAAACAGTTCCATGGGCAACAGGTCCCGGGCCGGGAAGGGCAAAGCATCCAGGTCGGTTATGCGTGCCCGGCTCGGGGTGGAAACTACCTCATTGTTCTGTTTTAAAAATACTCCGGGGACTGCCGCAGGGTCGCGCCCGTTTTCCAGGTGTGCCACCAAATCCAGCATGGTGTCTTCACCTTCGCCCACCACGACATAGTCAAAATAATCTGAATAATTTTCAGCAATATAGTGAGGCATGACCGAGGCATGGATACCCCCCAGCACCACTGTGGCGCCGACGCTTTTGGCGCTTTTCGCCAGTTCAATGGCATTAAAAAAATTGGGGGTGGCGCTGCCGATGCCGATGACATCAGGACGCTCGGTGGCAAAAACCCTGGAAATGTCCTGGAAACTCATTTTTTGCGCTTCCGGCTCATATAAGCCGACTCGATGACCCTGGCGGCGGAGAACCGCCGCGATGTAGCCTAATCCCAGAGGGAAATAATAGCCAGCCGCTTTTTTGATGGGACCGTATAAATCTCTGTAAGGCGCCTGGATTAAAACAATGTGTGCCATTTTATCACCATTAATCGTTTCTATCCGGAAACTTTCAGTCCCCTCTCCCTCCGGGAAAGGGCTAGGGTGAGGGCATAGAGTGAGTTATTTTCATAGTTCGCGGGTGACTTATAAGTTATGAACTACCATCATCAAGCCTTCTCCCTAATTCAACGGCATTGAGGGCCAGGGGGAGGGGTGAAAATGAGAGCATAAAAATGGTAGATGGAAAGCAGGATGGTTCGGAGCCGGGAATGGGACTTGAACCCGCCACTTGCGGCTTAAGAAGCCTCAACTCTGCCAATTAATTATCCGAGTTTGTTTTTCAAGTTAACATCTTTCAGGAAATAAGTCAATTTTGAACAAGTTGCCCTCTTATACTGCCGTATTATATGCTACAATTATCTTCCAAACAGCGATGGAAACGTGCTGGTCACTTGAGCCGCCGGGACCCGCTAGAGTCTTATGGACCAGGTGCCCCTGGTGGACGAATTACCAGGATATTTCAAAGTCCCCCTTTACAAAAGGGGCACTCGGGGGGATTTTCACGGTAACACTAAAAACCGAAAAAGGTATAACTCGGGAGGTGGGTGGTATGTTTAAGGAAGAAAGGGAGCAGGGTCTTTTTACCTGGAGCATGCTGGGGGACATCGAAGCGGGACGGCCCAATCTCGGCCCCCTGATGCACTTATCAGTTTATCGCCTCATGCAGTTCACCCTCAGGGATATTCTCATCCGCGATTTCGGGGTGGAAACCGCAGACCGGATTTTTTATGAGGCCGGCAAAAAAGCCGGGGAGGAATTCTGCCAGAATCTTCTGGCGGAGGAAAAAGACCTGAACAGTTTCCTGGCGGCCATCCAGCACCACCTGAAGGAACTGAAGATCGGCATCTTCCGGGTGGAATCGGCAAATTTTGAGGAGGGTTCCTTTGTGATCACGGTTGCCGAGGACCTGGACTGCTCGGGACTGCCGGTCTGCGATGAGGAAATCTGCATTTACGACGAAGGCTTCATTGCCGGGCTGCTGCAGAGTTATACGGGCCAAGATTTTGAGGTTAAGGAAGTTGACTGCTGGGGCAGTGGAGATCGGATCTGCCGTTTTACTGCAAAGCCGAAAAAATGATCTCGGTGGCCGAGGAACTCATCGACCGGATTACCGCGGCGATTCACTACCTGCGGGTAGGTAAGCCGGTAGGCCCCATAGATATGCCGGCCGACCTGCCGGATAATGAGATCCGCCAGCTCATTACCTATGTGAATCGCTTTTTAGTGGAGTTTAACGCTGTTAGCAAGGCTCTGGGCCAGATGGCCGTGGGTGAGCTGAACATTCCCCGGGTGGCCAGTCGTATGGAAGTGGTGCAGTCCTTGAAAACCCTGCAATCCAACCTCACCCACCTTACCTGGAAGACGCAGCAGGTAGCGGCGGGGGATCTGGAACAAAAAGTGGATTTCATGGGCGATTTTTCCATTGCCTTCAACAGCATGACCCAGCAATTGAAGGACTCCCGGGAACAGTTGCTGAGATTGAACGAACAGTTGGAGGCCCGGAACCGTTTCATCCGGGAGACCTTCGGCCGTTATACCAGCGACGATATCGTCGAAGTCCTCCTGGATATGCCGGAGGGACTCAGACTGGGGGGCGAGAAACGGGAGGTGACGATCCTCATGTCCGATCTGAGGGGCTTTACCTCCATGGTGGAACGGTTGGAGCCGACAACGGTGGTGGCCCTGCTGAACCACTACTTATCGGCCATGATCGAGGTCATTCAGCACAACGGCGGCACCATCGACGAGATCATCGGGGATGCCATCCTGGTGCTTTTCGGTGCCCCGGTGCAGATGCCGGACGCGGCTTTGCGGGCGATACGCGCCGCCTTGCAGATGCAGCAGGCCATGCAGCAGGTCAACGCGCACAATGCTCGCCAGGGCTGGCCCGAGATCAGCATGGGGATTGCCCTGCACACCGGGGAGGTGGTGGTGGGCAATCTCGGTTCCACCAAGCGCACGAAATACGGCGTAGTAGGGCGGACCGTAAACCTGACGGGGCGCATCGAGAGCTATACCCTGGGCGGCCAGGTGCTGGTCTCTCCCAGCCTGATGCAGGCCGCCGGCCCAGGCCTCATTCTGGGGGAGGAAGTCAAGGTAAGCGCCAAGGGGATGCCGGAGCCCCTGCTTTGCCGGGAGCTGCTGGGCCACGAAGCTTATCCGGAGCTGAGTCTGGCGGTGCCGGAATCGCAGTTGATGATGCTGCCCATACCGGTTCCTTGTTCTATGATAAAATTGACCGGAAAACAGTTAGACAACCAGGAGCATCCGGCCACCTTGAGGGGGGTGGCCCCCGGACAGGCAGTGCTGGCCACGGCCTGCCCCCTGGAGCAGTATAGTAATATCATAGTACGGTTGGAGGGCGGGACCGGCCAGGATGCACCCGAGCTGTATGCCAAAGTGATCCGTTTCTTTGAGGAGCCGGAAGGTTGCTGTGTCCTGCACTTCACTTCGGTGTCCCCTGCCATGCAAGTGCAGCTGGACCGGCTGATGGGAAAAAGTGAGTGATTCATAGGCAGTTATCAATAACTGATTAGGGCGGAGCTGTTTTTCCAGCCTATACTCAGATAGCTGAACTGTGCTGAAAGCTGATTACTGATAGCTGAACGCCTACGAGCAGTTTAAACTCCTGGCGCCGGTTGAACACCAGCATACTTAAAGTCACAGAAGCCATGACGAACCCAGGCACTGCGGTCAAACCCTTCGAATCCAGCGCCGGTCTCCAGAAATATCTGTTGAGCCAGCCGCCCGGAGTCTTGATAATCGTGCCCCATATGAGGCTGGCGCACCAGGTCTGGCGGCGGCAGCGCCTGGAGGCCCAGGCTGCTGGGATTTCCGCCTGGGAACCCCTGGCCATGACCACACTTTCGGGCTGGTGGCATCAGCTCCTCGGGCAACTCTGGCTGCCCCTGCGGCCGGCTTCGTCCCTGGAACGCCTGGTTCACTGGAAGTCGGCCATGGCGGCAACTCCTTCTCCGCCTAAGGTCACGCCTGACCTGGCCTGGGCGGCCGCCCTGGATGAGGCCCTGGAACTGAGCCAGCGCTACCAGATCCCCCCGCCCCAAGACCTGGCCGCGGAATCCCCCCTGATAATCTGGCGGCAGGAGGTGGGCCGGACATTTATTGACCTGCTGACGCAGCAGGGTCTGGTGATCCCGGCACGGATACCGTCGTTACTGCTGCAGGCATTGGCCGAGGAAAAGCTGGGTCTGCCGGACCGGATCGTGGTGGTGGGCCTGGAGACCCCCGCTCCCATGGAGGATCAGTGGCTGCGGGCCGTGGGCCGGCGTCGGCCGATTGTGCAGGTCCGACTTCTGGGCCGCGGGGCAACAACTGGCGACATCCGGGCCGTATCCCTGCCCGACATGCACCAGGAGATGGAGTGGGTGGCCGCCCAGGTTTTTGAGCTGGCCGCTGAAAAGGGCATACCGCTCCACCGACTGGCCATCACGGCTCCCAACCTGGAAGCCTATCTGCCGGGATTGCGGCGGATATTCAAAGAGTTATTAGGCCAGGCGGCCGATTCCCGGGGAGGCAGCTATAATTTTTCCCTGGGCCCCACCCTGGCCGAGACCCCCCTCTGGCAGGCCGCACTCCTGCCCGTGAGATTCATCCTGGGAGGGGAGCAGCGCCAGGACCTCATTTCCTGGCTCCTGTCGCCATATTACGGCGCTTTGAAAAGAGAGGAGAAAACCTCCCTCAGGTGGGATATGGCCTGGCGGCAGGCCGGGGCGGCCTATGGATGGCAATCCCTCCGTTCCGTCCTGGCAACGGGGGACATGCCTGAGAGGGATGGGGTTGTAGTGACCTTACTCCAGCAGGCCCTGTCCCTGCTGCCCGCTAAACCGCTCCCGGCGGCGCTCTGGCAGGACCGACTCCAGGAAATCTGGCGGTTTTTGGAATTCCCCCACCACCTGGGCCCCCCGGAGGCCCGGCAGTGGCGGCAGTTGCTGGACCTGCTCCAGGAAGTG
>Ga0194112_10010148_pt1 | contig 11862 bp, 14 predicted proteins | sample TA2MahC400mmetaG_FD_146191 | JGI IMG/M metagenome (GOLD analysis project Ga0194112, IMG submission 146191) | Freshwater microbial communities from Lake Tanganyika, Tanzania - TA2015016 Mahale Deep Cast 400m | ecosystem: Environmental > Aquatic > Freshwater > Lake | place: Tanzania: Lake...
TGGAGTAATAACTCCAGGGATAAATATATGAAGGATTTGGCTCAAAGAGTGTGAAATTGTGGGGAGAAAGTTGAGTAGTATTTCCTGCTTCATCTAATGCAAATAGTTCAGCAGAGTTAGTGACATCATGAGAAAATAATGAGACTTGATCTGCAACTCCACCAACTGGTGCAATGCCATTCTTAATAGATAAAACAGATGTGCCAACAGTCGTGCCGCCGCCTGGAGTTATTGTCCCAATGCCGACGTTGCCGGTTGTTGCTATCGTAACAGCTCGCTCCGGATTGGTTTCGGGATTAACATTATTTGCTCCCAATCGTAGTTGCAATCCACTTCCCGCAGTAATATCGGCATGAACATTACTGGCACCATAGTTTGGATTAAACTGCATTACTTTTGAACTCCTTTCAAATCCAATTGTCCCGTCTAAAACTACATGCAATTTATACCCCGGCTCCGTCGTCCCTATGCCGACATTGCCACTTACATTAAGACTGCTCAAATTAAGTACAGCAGGAACCCCTCCAATCATTCCTCCCCCAGGGCCTATAGACTGACTATATACAAGCCCACAGAGTAATAAAACACTAACCAAAGATAATAATAGCTTAGTCTTCATTTAATCCCTCCTTACCAGCACATACCATTAAGAACTCCAGATGAGACTCCTGTTCTTATGGCTTTAAAGTTTGAGATTTGAGTAGAGCCAGTCAGTGTAAGATTCTGTCCTATTTCAAGTAACACTCCTGTCGAAGTTGTAGGAGCTGTCCCATCAAGAGTAAATCTTATTTGAGCTGTCTCAAGTACCATAAAAGCACCTGTGCTCCCACTGCAGGCTGCAGGCAAGCTGACTCCTCCTACTGTATTGTCAACAGTCAAACTAAAATATCCTGCTCCATAGACAATAGTTGCTAATAAAATAATTAGCAAAAAAGTAGACAGAAAAATTATCTTTCTCATATCTTCCTCCTTTTATACGCCTTGTTTAAGATAAATCATCACTTTCCCTGAGCCCACTCCATTAGCTGCTATTCTTATCCCTTTATACCAGCCAGCCTCAGCAACTCTCTTAGTTTCATTAACTGTAGTGCATCGAGCTTCAGCTATTGGTCGGCTTCCTCCTCCATCTGTGATAGCAAGAGTGTGAGTTAAGTCTGTAGGCTTACTCCAAAGAATCTTCTCAACCTTGATCAGAGCTTTAGAATTTCCAAATAAGGAATTGCCCACATCTATAGCACTTGAAAATGTGTCAAGAACAATAGGATTTCCGCTTATATTGTTAGCCATTTTTATTACCTCCAATTAGATTCTTGCCTTTTAAATCCTTTAAATACTAACTTAGGGCTCACATAAGTTAACGCCATGTATTTTCTACTTTCTACATCCTTAGGATCAGCCCAGCTTACACTTAAGCTTTGTAAATGATCTGGGAATAGCATAATTGTAGGGAGTCCTAGAACTGTTCTAATTATCCCTAAGCCTGAACTAAATCCGATATAAAATTTGAGTAATTTCTGAATAGCACAAGCTTCATCAAACTCGGTTTGACCTACTAAGCTTAAGCATCTATCTTCTCCAAACTCAAACTCAAGTGATCTTGTTAAATCATCCCAAGAACCACCTAAGAAGCAAATATTATATCCTTCGCCTAAGAGCATTTTAACTAAGCTCTTCCACTTTCTCATATCCCAAGTTCTCCAAGCCTCGTGTCCTCGGTAAGAAGCAGCACTAATTCCTATCCAGTCGCCTTTGGTTAATCTGTTGTAATACTTTTTGTTCTTAATCTGAGGTAATTTTAACTTATAATGATAATTAGTTTCTAAATCTGGGAGCCACTTATTTAAAGTATCTCTCTCAAGAAACATATTGGGTTGGAGATAAAAAACTCCAAATCCGTTAGAAGTTACGTCTTTCCAAGTCTCATAGGGGTGCATCTGTTCAAAGGTTAAGATAAAATTATAATCAAACTTCCCATAGTCTGATTCAACTCCAACCATATCAAAAAGAGGCTTAGTCCTATAAGGCCAACCATCGGCTATGAGGAACTTAACATTAGGCCATTGAGGAGAGTTAATTAACTTACTAACTATCCAACTACAATCTCCTATTCCTGAAGGGACGCCTAAAGTTATCATACTAAGCTCCTTTGGTAAACTAAAGATAATATGTCTTTTCTAGGTGGACACTCGGGTTTTCCTTTAAGTAATAAATTAAAATTATATTTCTCAAATATATCATCTAATGATTGCTCTGAGAAATAATGAAGATGCTCTCCTGGTTTGAAGTGTTTCCAACTTCTAAGAGGTTGAGAGTCTGGTTTAACTGGAAGAGATAGAGCTATGTAGTTAGTCATATTTAGAATTCCTTCTATCTCACTTAAATTAGCCATATGTTCCAAAACATCCCAGAAGCAAACTACGCTGTAGAAAGATTGTGTGATTCCAGTTTGAGGAAAATCTCCTATGTCGTAAGTATCAACTTTAACTCCCTCAGGACGGTAGGCTCTAAACCAACCAACTCCGCTACCATAATCAAGGACGTATTTGGGGTTTAGGGGACTTATAAATTTCCACCTAACTCTTGAAATTCTCTCAGCTGACTTAGAGTTTTGTCTGAGCATTTTTTCGTAATAGTTAATATCATATTTCATACTGTTTAGGTAACATACAAGTTGTTATCAAACAAGTGTCTTCTTGTTAAGTTAAACCACCTAAGTAAGTTTAACTCTCCTTCTAAGTACTCCTTAGCTAACTCTTCTCCGTTTTTAAACAAAGCACAGGTTGAGAAGATCTTATGAAGATTGTTTGTTTTAAATAAGCGTTCAGAGCTAAAGTTAAGGCTAGATTTCTCAAAAAAGGAATCACTAAGATCATCATTGTTTTGGGAGTATAGTTTACTCTCTATACAGTAATCTCCAAGACTTGTGCCTAAGTAAGGTGAATATATACTAACCCAAGCCATATCTGGGGAGATTTGAGAGTTAAGCTTAAGCAACTCAAGCTCATCCTCGAATGAGGTCTGAGGAATCCCAAGCATTTGCTCGGTTCTTAGTTTAAGTCCTTTGAGTTTTATTAGTTTACACGCCTCAATTATTTGAGAGTTTGTAGAGAGTCTTCCGAGTAAGTTGTGTCTAATTTTTTCATTAGCTGTCTCAATCGCAAGAGTTACTCCTTGACAGCCAGAGGATTTGAGTAAATCGAGTCTCTCGTTAGTAACCATCTCAGGGCGTATTTGGCAGTGATAAGGGAGGTTAACTTTAGATTTATACTCAGTTGAAAATTCTCTTAACCAGCCCATGTTTAACCCAAAGCAATCATCCTCGAAGTATATGAGTTTTAAAGGATAAGCCTTGAGTTGTAAGCACTCTTCAATTATAGAGCTGACTTCTCTATATCTTACAGCATAATTGGGGTATAACTTTTTATAACTGTCATTATAGCAATAAGTGCAACTATAAGGACAGCCGAAGCTAGCCATAACATTTTTTATAGGATTGTTTTTACATGAACTATACTCAGAATATATGCTTTCTCTATCAGGAAGAGGAATCAGCTCTGGAGGTAACAAAGAAGGTTCAAAAACTATGTTTGAGTTAACTTTACCCTCAATTATGTTAGCTAAAGCTTTTAATCCTTCTCCCTTAACAACATAGGTACTGTGCTTAGAGCACTCATCGGAGAAATAAGTAGCATGAGGTCCTCCTATGATGACCTTATGCCGTGTGCCGAGGAGATAGTCAGCCAAGGAAAACATTTGTTTGTGGTAGCCTGTATAAGTTGAGAGACCTACGAAATCGTGTTTGGGAGATAGTTTAACCAAAAGGTCTTTCTCGTCTTTGATTAAAGCTACATCTACCTTATGCCCTTGAGATTTGAGCATCCCAGATAAAAACATAACTCCAAGAGGCTCAACTACTGAGTATTTAGCTCCAAGCAATATATTCATTAAACTGCTGCTCCTCCAGAGTCTTGAGTAGCTATTGTGGGCTCGGTAGTCCCATATCTGAGGACTCCAGAAGTGTTGGGCCAATAGTAATAAGTTACCCCTCCTACGTTGAGAGCGAGGCAATGAAAAGATGCAGCTGCTCCTTCGCCTATGCTGAGAACTGCAAATAAGTTACCTCCTGCATCTTGGATGGGGAGCTTAATATTTCCGTCGCTGGGATTTTTTGTAGCCATAACTTTTTACCTCCAAAGTTTGAATTTAGGAGAGTTAGAAACTCAAGGTCTCTAACTCTCCTTGTTAGAATTAACCGCCAGAACTACCGTAAATACCTCTCCAATCTCCAAAACCCTGAATTGAACGGTGAGTGCCTTTATATTTGGCATCTCCAGTATCAAAATCATCGCTATTATCGAATCTTGGTTTACGTCTCCAGAACCAGTTAAGGTCGTGGGTAGTGCACTGGACAAACCATGCATCTGTGTCGGAGAGATAGTGAGTAACAAAGTATTTAAGCTCTTCATCCAACAGGGCGTTGATTTCGTTTCCTGAGGTGTAGGGCTTATATTCGCTTCTCAAAATCTCACGAGCAATGAATTTGTTGTCAGGAGCTATAATCACCCATTTGGGTTTGAGAACTGCTAAAACTCCATCTTGATCGGGAGTTTTCTCCAAATTAGTGATAGCTGCTTGAAGCGTTGTGAGTCCTAAATCCGCATCTGTGGAGGGCTTGTTAGCGTAAGTTCCTCCAGTATAAAGGATTGTATGGGTTAAGTGGCATAAGGCTAAGGTATCAAAGCCTTTATAAGTCGCACCTGTAAAAGCATCATCTAAAACTCCTATCGCCTGTAACTCGATAGTGTTATTTTGAGCTTTAGCTAACCCTCGAGGCATTTTTTTGATCTTCCCATAAATATCATCCTCATACATTTCCTCGGTTACTCTAAACCCCATCCCGAAGGTCTTGTGAGTGTATCTGACTGTGCTACCAGCTTTGGGGTCTACATACTGAATACTTTCACCTTCGGGCTTAGCCGGAAATGCTCCTCCAAGCATACTCATCTCGAAGTCATCTTCATAATTACGTGTAGATGAGTTTACGTTGAAGATTTTATCAAACTCAGGCGGACGGCCTTTGAGATAGTCGAAGAAGATTTTTCTTAGCCCAGGAGCTAAGAGATTACTGAAATTTCCAGTTCGTGTGGTCATATTTTTTCACCTCCTTTATTATGAAGTTGAGAACAACTGACGATTTCTCCCATGAACGATACAGAGTAATCTACCTCCAGTATCCCCCACAGCGTCAAAGTTAGATAAATCAACAACTACAACTCTCTCATCACCTCCGAAAGTTCCAGCTGCTACCCACCAATATTTGAGCGTTGTGTTTCTGTAAAGACCAAACTGCTTTCCAACATCGGTGATAGCTGTAACTGCTCCAGTGGTGGCTGTGCCTGCTCCAGGTGCTCCAGCAGCTTTGTGCAGCTCAAAAATCGTATCGTCATTGGCGATATAAACTGCACAAGGAGCGTCTGTAGTTCCTGTTGCGTCAGCAGCTGCCATACCTAAGATGAGAGCTGAGTTATAATCACAGACAGTTACTTTACCTGATGCTAAATAAACAAACTCGCCAGCTTTAAACGACTGGGAGGCAGCTTCAGGAAAAGTCATAGTCATAGGAGAGTTACCACTTATTGTTCGAGCAACTCGGGCTCTATTTAAAGTCAAAGTAGCCATATTATTTTCACCTCCTTACTTATTTGAGTTTATCTGTCATCAAAAGTCTTAATCCCTAAAACCTCGGCTTCGGATCTAAAATTGGATTTGACTGCTTTTCTTCTGGCTTCTCCCAGCTCTCGTTTTTCTCGCATTATTTTTTCATGCTTCTCTTTTGGCATCCTACAAAGAACCATGTCGCCTAGGGTATGTGAAGAATCAGCCGAGCCAGTGAAGGTCTTAATATTTTTGTCGGTAACTACTTCCCAACCTCGAACTTTTTTCATTTCTAAGTTTTGCTTATGGGAGTTTACCCATCTATAGCTAAAGTTGGGATCCTTGTTTTGAACATGGAGAATATCCATATTTTTGTCGCTAAACTCATTAACTTGATCTTTGATTTGTTTATCAGTTGGTTTAACTTGCTCTATAGCCATTTTTAGCCTCCTTAAAATTCATCGACGTTGCCTTTGCCACTAAATTTAACATATTCGTCTTCTGTCATTCCGAAACGAGCGGCTACTGCTTTCTCCTCTGAGTCAAGCTCTCGTTTTTGAGGAGCTCTCGGAGGAGTACTCCCTCCTGTTTCACTATGAAGACCTTCTCTAACTTTACCTTCTTTAACCATTTTTTCGAGAACTGGATACCGAGACATTTTATAAGCCCAGTCTATGGCTACTGGATTAGCTCTTACTTCCAAGGGCATTTTATCTAAATATCCTCGAATATCCTTATCAAAATTGTTAAAGTCAGGATAACGTTCTTTGTCGCTTTTAAGCATCTGATACTGAATTTCGGCTTGACCTTTAAAATATTCATCAGCCAAAGGTTTCATTCTTTCGTCATAATGCTTGTCGATAAAAGTTACTGGATCATTCACAAATGCGTTTTCTTTAGCTTTCCTTCTTTCCTCATCTGTCATTTGGTCGAAAGTAGGTTTAGGTCTGAGTTTTTCGATTTCAGCTTGTTGCTGGGATAAGATAGCTTTGTTTCTTTCGAGCTCCGTGCTGGTGTTTAGGAGTAATTCAACTACTTCCTTTGCAGGTCTACCTCGAAGTTGCTCAGGAATTTCGTCTCCATCCAGAATAAGGGGCTTAGGTGGCTCTGGGGGAGGTGGAGGTGTAGGGGGTAAAGGATTTCCGTGTTCGTCTAGTTTTACTTCGTCTGGCATAAGCTTATTCCTCCTTTTCTAATTTTTGGTATTTTTTACTTTCTCTATCTTGATCTAAGATTGTTGCCCTCAAGGGGATCATCTCTTCAATCAAGCTTGCCCTAGCTTCCCATACTAAATGGTCGTTCCAGTCTTTAGCGTCTCTAACTCCTCGAATGCAGTGGGATAAGTGAGATTTAAGCTCCTCTATTATCACTTTATACCCCACGTGAGTAACCAAGTCCTCCAAGCCCTCTATTTCCTCCGGCGTTAGATTCCTGTCCACTAAGTATACCTCCTTGACCTAAAGTTTCTTGCCCTGCTTGTATTGATATAAGTGTTTCTGGGTTAAAGAGAACTCTATCTATGTCTTTAATATCCCAATTTTGGCTTATTCTCTTCATAATTAAGTGAGCACTAACCATCATTTCAGCTACGACCATTTTGAGTTCGAGAGGAGCTTGAGGGTCGAAGAAGATAGCCGAGGCTTCAAATATTTTGTTGTAATATCCGAGAATGAGATTAAAGTATTCCATCCAGCTCTGACGCTCTACGATCTTATTTGTGGCTGACGAAGATGATGTTAAATCAAACTCCATGCACTTTCTTACATCACCTTCCAGAGCTAACCAAGTTTGTTCGACTAAGCTTCCTTCTTCGGGGCCTAAGAGAGGATAAATTGTGCCTGAGGGCTTCATTTGTCTGATATACATATAAAGAAGATAAGCCACCTCATTAAGTGTATTACGAGTTCCTTTCATCATAAAATCAAACAGCTTATTTCCTTCTTGAATTAACGCCAATGTTGAAGTGGCTGTTGCACTTGAGCCAACTGTGGAACTCTCTTGCCCCATCCAATATTCACTAACTCCTGTTATTCGCTCACTAACATCTTTGAGAAAGTTAATAATCATGTTGCCTGAGGGGTAAATATCTCCAAGTTGGAAAGCAGCTATATCCGTATGCTCGTTTACGGCTATGGCTCTACCTGGCCATAGCTTAAATGGAGTTTTAATTCCTAAACCCTTTTTATATGTAATTGCTCGAGCATTAGCTACTGTCCAGTTGTCGATAGCTTGATTAGCCGTAGTACACATTCCTTCTTGTAATCTCTCGAGTCTTTGTCCGTAGCCGATACCAAGAATTCTATGAGGTCTCTCAAAGCATTTATCAACTAAGAATGGTCTTTTTCGATGAGCCCAAGGATTCAAAATAGGTCGAATAAGGGTGAGCGAAATGTTTGGGTCTTCGGATGAGTTATGAAAAGTAAAACAACATTTTTCTACCCTCCCATCATCGTCATAGTCGTAGTCGCACCAGATCTCGAATAATTCGTGTTCCTTTGAGAACATTCGAGTTCGGGCTAATTTTTCGATTTCTTCTTGCTTCTCAACTCTTGAGGTAGCCCAAGTTATAAATTTGCTTTCAAGTTCCTCAGTGTTGATGTAGATAGGCTCTTTAGTTTCTTCTACTCTCCTACTTCGAGCATCTATCTTATCCCACGTAATTCGGAATCTGTGGCCTACCCAAGGCGTAAGTTGTATATCCTGGATGGAGTCGATAGGAAATATAAAGTCTTCGATAGCTATTGTAAAAAACCTAGGCCCATCCTCAATATAGGTGTCTTCTACTATTTTGCCATCATCGGTATATTGTTTGTCGTAGATTCTTTCACTAATCCAAACGAGCTTAGCCACCCCTGTTCCGAGGTTAGCTTTATCATACATCCAGGGGATTGTAGTTGTGGGAAACTTAATCTCATCGTGTTGGTAGTATTCAAGCACGTTTTGAGTAGGCACCGCATGATCTACCCATTTAGCGTTTTTGGGCTTGGCTGTCCAAAAGGGAGCTATTTGAAACATAGTGTTATACTGACGAGCTACGAAAGCATTAGCGGTCATGGCTTGGATAGGGATAACGATATTGGAATTTCCTGTCCATGAAGCTATACCATTATATCTAACATAAATAGCATGATTCTCAACAGTTACACAATAAGCTTCGTCATTATACTCAACAACATCTATGTTATCTTGATTGATTTTAGCTTTTTCCTTCAAGCAGATATTTAACCTATACATAGGTCTTTGAGACACAATTATTCTTCCATTAATACAACCATTATGTGGTTGATTATCAGTGTGAATTGTAGCTCTAAAACCCAAAAGCTGACAAATAGCTTGAACATCACCTGCTAACTCATATGACGAGGTTGAAAAGCTTGTTTTGTTGGTTCTATCTTCTCTTACTGTAATATTACCATCACCAAGAACTAATCCACTTAGAAGTCTACCCAATGTTTTAGGTCCAAAAGTATAGAACATCTTTGGTATATACTTTTGATACGATAATCCTTGAGTGTGAAGAATAGCTAACAACTCTTTAGGTATAGATTTAGAGTGAATTAGTATTTGAGTATCGTTTGGCTCGGAAAAAGTAAATCCAAGTCTTGTAATTAATAACTTTATCCTTTCTCTGTTACTTATATCTTTTTGACCTATTCCTATAGTTCCAGACTTAAAACACCAACCCTCAGATAACCACCAGCCTATAAATTCAGCCATATCTCCAGAGTTTAAACCAAACAAATTATCTGGTTCACTCATAACATTTTTAGATGTTAGCCTAACTCTTAAACCAGTTCTACCACCTTTTCTATCTTTATGTGTAATGTTAGATGTTTGATAAGCTAATCCTCTGGCTGGGAGTCTTATTACTTTACCAAATTGATCTTCACATACCATAGTATGTTCGAGCGTTACTAATTGACATAATGATTTTGAAGATATTTTTAAAAGATAATTAGCAAAAGTTGAAGGTTTAGCTACAACAGGCTTCCACTCGCATACGTTATCTGAGTCTCGTCGAGTTAAAACCATATCTCCTATGTTTAGGCTAGATATTTTTCTCCAACCAAATATAGTTAATAACTCTGTATCTTTGTGTAATGGGGCCTTCTCCCATGGAAAGTTTTTAATTTCTCGATCTGGCTCCCCCTCGAAGTTCTTTCTCCATTTTTCACATTTGCTGAGAAATCCACTTCGGCCACTTAGGGCGTTTAAGATTTCTTCCTCGAAGTGAGATTCTATTTTCTTACGCTTATCGGTGGAGATTTTAAGTAATTTAATCATAATTTTCGTAACGCCTCATGCAACCACTCAGCTGCAACTTCAAGTGCAACATCGGGGTATTCCTGGCCTGAGTAGAACTCGTCGAGATATTTTATAGCTTTACCCTTTTCAGGAGAATCAGGGACTCTACTTAACCACTTTTCTAAAACTTTTTGCAACCTTGCACTATTAAAAACTCCTGTGCGTGCATCTCTATACATACGAGTTTCTTTAGTAAAAAGGTCTGCAGCAAAATTCTTTCCCGCTTTGACACCCGATTTTAATGGTTTACTCGCTAAACCTGCTACCGGATTAATATAACTTGAAGGATCATAAGGATCTGGAAGAATATATTGAGCACCAGGTATTGATCTTATAAGGCCCTCAACTACTTTACCAAACTCCGTTTGATGTTTTTCTGGCTCATATACTGGCATTTACTTTTTCCCCTTTCCAGCTTTTTTACCTTTCTTCCCTTTACATGGCATAAGATCACCTCCGTTAGCGTAGTTTCTCAAGACACTCTAGATGATGCACTACTTCCATTCTTCCAGTTTGGCTTGGGCGGCATCCACCCTTACCACCAACTCATCGTGGGTAATATCAGGAACGTCCATCCCCTTGATCATGTCAAAAATGTTCTTGATCGCAGGGGCCAGCGTAGGGACAAGTTTCCCGACCAAAGCCAATAGCTCTATCGCCAGCAGGATTGAGTTCATACCGCACCTCCTTTCCTGATCGCCTCTTCAACTTCAAGCAGAGAGATTTTCTTAAACTGTTTAATCAGGTTGTAAACCTCAAGAGATAGAGTTTTAAAGTCGTTGAGAAATTTATCATACTCCAATAGCCAGGCATCTCTGCTGGTAGTATCAACTGCCCCGCTTGCCAGCTTTAAAACATTTCCAGCCGAGATATAGGCTGCCCTTGCTTTATTGTAAATCTCTTTGATCTTTGCCTCCTGTTCCTTCGTTACCAATCCCTGAAGGGCGAGGCTCTCGGTGATAGATTTGGATTCAGTCAGTCCAATCCCCAAAACCTCATAGGTCGTGACCGCAGCATTTCTCCAAGGAGAAGAACAGGCCACAAGGCTCATCAGGATCGCCATCACCAGAAACCCTTGAATCTTTCTTCTCCCACCTCCTCTAACCTGAATATTTAACGTCTTCCATAACCCAACTGCTGCTGCTCCCTGAAGGAATCCGTAGATTATATAGTCCACGATGTTGACAATGTTGCAGGGGATCCTCTTGTAAAATAGGAACAGGATGCTTAACCCTACCCCAAGTAGCAGGGCAATAAGGTTCTTCATCTTGTCGCTGAATACGTGGAACTGGTAAATAACCGCAAGAAATGCCGTCATCAAAAACGGCAACGTATACCCGCCGAATTTCACCAAGTCTTCATTCATCCGTATCACCCCCTTTCACTCTTCGATAATTCTCTCAATCAATTTACCATCTTGATACTTTTCTGTGATCTTCTTTACTTTAGGTTCGGGTAAAACCCTTGGCTCCGTCAATAATGGAGGAACATAATAAGGCACATACCAAACGCCATAACCACTTGGCCCATTGGGGCATGTATCACACGCCCTCGTTCCTGCAAGGCTTCAGCGACAAGTTCTCATTCGCTTCACCTCCTTTCACTTCTTCTCTTTTAAGTCCCGCATCTCATCTTCTATCTGCTTGCGTTCCTGCTTCAACATCTCTAACTCTGCCGCCTTCTCTTTGTTCCCAGGAGTAACCCCGAATTGTTTCTGGAGTTCATAAATCTGCTGGTTAATCGTTCGGAGGTCTATAGACTTAAACTTATACTCATTCATCTGTTGCTGTTGCTTCACGTCTGCACATAGGGCATATCGGTCAAAATATTTATTTGCCCCCCAAACTACAGCAATTAGGCTAAATACAATTCCAATCACAACGAGTTTTTCTTTCATACTAC
>Ga0194112_10010152_pt1 | contig 11861 bp, 9 predicted proteins | sample TA2MahC400mmetaG_FD_146191 | JGI IMG/M metagenome (GOLD analysis project Ga0194112, IMG submission 146191) | Freshwater microbial communities from Lake Tanganyika, Tanzania - TA2015016 Mahale Deep Cast 400m | ecosystem: Environmental > Aquatic > Freshwater > Lake | place: Tanzania: Lake...
AGTTTATTCTGAGAATTTTTTGGAAAAATTGTCGGATTTAGAACAAAACAATTTGTTAAACAATAAAAAATATTATCCTTATTTAGAAATGCATTTTGTCCATTTTGCCTTGAAGCATTACAATTTTAAAGTACTCTTCACAGATTACGCATTACTCTTTATCCTTAACATTTTCGGAATAATTTTTCTTATTGATTAATTTGTACATACATTCTATTTTATATTAGTATATGCAAAATACGTAAATATTAATTATTAGATAGATATTGAAATATTTTAGATTTGTACAACCATATTTGAAAAATGGTTTACACTTCGGTGTAAATTAACAGTAAAGTACTTTTAAAATATCTCGATTCAACAACACATAGACCGTAAGTTAGAAGTTATTTAAACAATATATAACCTTATAAATGTATAAAATGAAGGAAGAATGACAAGAGCAGAAGCAGAACAAATTTTACAACGTATATTTAAACTTGATTATTTTTATGATAAGCAATGGGAAACCATAGAAAATATTTTGAGAGGCGAAAAAGTCCTTCTAATTGAAAAAACCGGGTATGGAAAATCACTTTGTTTTCAATTCCCCGCAGTTCTGTTCGAAGGAATGACTGTAATCTTTTCCCCATTAATTGCATTAATGAGAAATCAAGTTCAAAAGTTAAATTCACTTGGAATATCTGCAAAATGTGTGAATAGTGAACAAATACTTGAGGAAAATACTCAAATAATATCAAAGGCGATAGCGGGTGAAATAAAAATTCTTTACATAGCGCCGGAAAGACAAGAAAATTCTGAATGGATTGAAGCAACCCGCCAGATGAACCTTTCAATGGTTGTCGTTGATGAAGCTCATTGTATTTCTGTTTGGGGGCACGATTTCAGACCAGCATTCAGACGTATTATAAATCTTGTAAACTTGCTTCCTAAAGGATTGCCTGTTTTAGCAACAACGGCAACCGCAACAAAAAAGGTTGAAGCAGATATTGCTCAACAAATGGGGAGTAATTTAACGATCATTAGAGGGAATCTAATGAGAGATAATTTTAGACTCTTTGTCATTAAGGTAAGCTCGGAAGATGAAAAACTAATATGGTTGGGGCAAAACCTTGAAAAATTGCCTGGTTCCGGGATTTTATACACAGGAACAAGAGTGGACACTGAAATTTATTCTAAGTGGTTTGAATTTCTAAAAATTTCATCAACTGGTTATAATGCTGGACTAGATCCCGAATCAAGAATAGCCATTGAAAACGGTTTAATGAAAAATCAATGGAAATGCGTTATCTCAACCAATGCACTTGGAATGGGTATTGATAAGCCAGACATTCGATTTATTATTCATACTCAAATACCGCAATCACCTATTCATTACTATCAGGAAATAGGAAGAGCAGGAAGAGACAATCAACCTTCGTATATTATACTTTTCTATAATCCCGAAGATAAAAAACTGCCTGAAGCATTTATTGAGGGAGGAAGACCTGCAATTTCAAAGTATGAAAAGGTAATTACAGCAGTAAAAAGCGAAATGCTTGGTGAACGCGATTTGATGAAAAGAACAAATTTGAAGCAGACTCAAATAAGAGTTATTAAAGCCGACCTGATGGAACAAAAAATCATTCGAGAAGTTACAGTCGGTCGAAGCAAAAAGTTTGAATATATTACAGGAGCACCACAACTAAATACAAAAGCCTTTGAAGAATTACGTGCAAGTAAAACTCGTGATTTAGAAAAGATGATTGAATATGTTGAAACAACTCAATCACGCATGAAATACTTATGCGATTATTTGGGTGATTCATCAACTCATTCTTATAATAATTGTGATAATACTGGATTGAAAAAAATCATTGTATCAGTTAATGATGAATGGTCACAAAAGTTACAAGAATTTCGAGAGGATTATTTTCCTGTCCTAGAAGTTGAAACAAGAGGAACAAACTTAATAAATGGGGTTGCAGCTTCCTATTACGGTGTTTCAAATGTAGGTAGTGCATTGCATCGTAGCAAATACGAAAATGGTGGAGATTTCCCTGATTTCCTTTTGAGACTAATTCTCAAAGCATTTCGTAAAAAATATGGACAGGAGAAATTTGATTTAATTCTTTATGTTCCACCTACAAAATCGGGTGAGTTAGTAAAGAACTTTGCAGTAAAGGTATCACAAGTATTGAAATTCCCAATCTCACATAATTTAGTAAAGCAAAGAACAACTTCTGAGCAAAAAGTTTTTGAAAACGGTTATTTAAAATCCGACAATGTTAAAGATGCATTTTTAATTAGAACACCTGATGAAGTGAGGGGGAAATCCATTTTATTAATTGATGACATTTTTGATAGTGGTGCAACTATTAAAGAAATTGGAAGATATTTAAGTAATTTAGGTGCTTTAAAAATTGCACCTTTAGTAATCGCAAGAACAGTAGGAGGTGACTTAGTATGAGTTGTATTTTAGAATCAAATAGAATCAAAATGATTACCACACCCAATGGTAATTATACCTGCATCTTTGATTTGGAGACTGAAGTATGTAAAATATATTATAACAAAATTAAAGACCTTATCTTTTTGAAGTCTCTACTAGGGCAGGGTGTATTTCTAAATGATAACATCTTATTAATGTTTTATAACAATTCAGGCTATGGATACGGTGAAGGTGATAGTTATTTATTTTATATAGATTCTGGGAAAATTTTACCATTCTATTATGAATCCTTTGATGAATTGTCGGAGAGCAACAAATGGAGTGGTGGTTATTTTATTTCTTTTTCTTCAAATATTCTTGTTACAAATACATACCTTATTATGAAGGATGAGTTTGGTGGAGTTTACTTTTATTATAAAGATGAAATTCTCAAGAAAAGAAAACTTGACTTTTTCTATTGTTTGCCATCTTTAGAAGATAATAAGATTGATACACTATTTAATTTTGACGACTCAACTCATGTTCTGAGATATTCCTATCATGGTGAAGGTTTTATTTGTGAACAGTATATAGATTTTAGCCGATCTTCATTAAAAGCTAAATCAGGAATTTCATTACAACTAAAAGATGAATTTTATTCAGGATTCTCTCTTGATTACCATACCATTTCAAGTAGGTTAACTTCTGATGGAAGATTTGAAACAGTTCGAACAAAAATAGGCGAGGCTCTATACAAATTAAAATACAGAAGGAACAAAACAGTGATTAAAGAAATTTCAGAAACTGCTTCAAGTTTCATCAAAAGTGAATTTCATAATGTTGATGTAATTATTCCTGTACCACCTTCAGATGTGAAACGTCAGTTTCAACCTGTTATAACAATTTCAAACGCAATAAGCGAATTAACTCAAATACCAACTGATAGCGGTTATCTTATAAAAACAGCACAAACTTTTCAGATTAAAGGAATAGATGATAACGAAAAGAGAAAGAAATTGTTGCATAATGCATTTAGCGTTATTGACAAAAGATACCAGGCAAAAACTATCCTTCTTTTTGACGATCTTTATCGTTCAGGTGAAACTTTAAATGCAGCAGCAAAAGTATTAAAAGAACAAGGCGAAGTTGGTGAAATATATGTTTTAACTATTACAAAAACGAGAACAAAGAGATGAACAAAGAGGCAGCATATTGGATAGCCTTGGCACATTTGCCACGATGGGGATATTTAAAGATAAATAACCTCATAATAAAATTTTACTATGAGAATAAACTTACAATTGAAGATTTTTTTCAACTATCAGAAAATGATTGGAGAATTCAATATGGACTTGAATACAGAGAAGTAGAGGATTTAAAGAAAGCAAAATCAGAATTGGCAAACAATGCATTTTTAGCAGAATCTTTAATGAACGAAGGTTATGAATTGATACCAATAACTTCTCCTCTGTATTCAAAGACTCTAAAAGATAACCTTAAAGCAGCTCATTCACCTGCCTTGTTATATGTAAAAGGCAATAAACAAATAATGTGTGAAAAATCAATTGCAATAGTTGGTTCTCGTAACGCTTCTTATAAATCACTGGAATTTACAGAGAACATTGCCAAGTTAGCGAGTAAGGAATTTAAAGTTGTTATAAGTGGTTTTGCCAAAGGAGTTGATAAGCAAGCATTAGATTCTGCAATCAAGTTTAAAGGACAAAGTATTATAGTGTTACCTCAGGGTATTATGACTTTTAACTCTGGTTTGAAAACGTATTATAAACAAATCATAGATGGCAATGTTTTAATTTTGAGTATATTTTTTCCAAAAGCACCTTGGAAACCTGAATTAGCGATGGCAAGAAACCCAATTATCTACGGACTTGCGAATGAAATCTATGTTGCTGAGTCATCAGAGAGAGGTGGTACTTGGGCTGGTGTTATAGATGGATTAAGAAAGGACAGGAAAATATTTGTTAGAAAACCTGAAATCGACGAAAAAAATGCCAATAATATTCTTATTCAAAAAGGGGCTATTCCGGTTGACTTTGATGGAAATGAATTATCAAAAGATTATGCAGCAAGGATTCCAGATATATTTACAACAGTTCAAGAATCAAATGCCTCGGAATTATCAGAAGCAAAAATTCGTTCGGCAATTAACGGAAAACAACTGACTGCGAAAGAATTAATAAAAAAGCTTGAGTTGAACTGGACATCACGAAAACTGAATGCATATTTAAAAAAATTAGATTTTATAGAAATTGTAAAAGAAAAAAAGATAAATTTGTACAAGATAAAAGGGGATACAGACACAACGCAAACAACTCTTTTTAGTTAGATAAACAAATAAAACAGATGCAACAAGATATTGCCAAATGGCAGCCGACAATTGAACCTTTATCCAAAAATCCGTTGCTTCGGCAATACCAGTTCTGTAATCTGTGATATTAAAATGAGGTTGATAGGAAATATTTTTTATCAAAAAATAGTATGTTAAATGCTATAGGTTATAGTGCTGATGAACCGATACTTCAAAAAACAAAAGAAATATTGGATAGGTATAAACTATTTGGACTTATACTTCACGACCCAAAAACACATACCGACTCAAAATAAACTATGTTGATTTGTATATGGATTCGGTATTGCGTCGTAGATTTTTCCCTGAAGGAGCCTGCCGTTTGCTTTTTTATTGAATCCGCCCCACTGCTTGAAACAAAATGCCGCATTATATTTTTCACACGCATTTTTTATCTCTAATATCCATTCTTCCTTAATTGGTCTTGCTTTCGGACCCGATTCTCCCCCGACGATTACCCAGTCTATTCCTTCTAAATTAATATCCGGTACGGCTTCAAGAAGCGGTTCCATCGAGAGAAATTTTATTTTCGCGGGGACTCTTCTTAAATGTTCTATCCTGTATCTTGCTTTTTCGTTTTCTACCGTCACACCGAGCCAGATATTTTCAGTCCATCTGAGTTCGCCCGCAAGTTTTTCCATTCTTTCCGCCCTTTTTGTTAAAACCTGATAAATGTGTCTCGGCGTCTCGTTCATTACCTCGAATATCTTTTTCAAAAAAGACAGCGGTATGTCCTTGTGAAAAACATCGCTCATACTGCTTACGAAAATGATTCTCGGAGTTTTATATTTTTTTGGTTCGATAAGTACATCGGGATGGAGAGTTAATTTAAATCCGTTTTTATATTTTTCAGCCCCGATTGCCTGTAACCTCTTTGCAAACAGTTCTGCATAACAGTTCGTGCATCCCGCCGAAATTTTGCTGCATCCCGTCGTCGGGTTCCAGGTCACTTCAGTCCATTCGATTTTTGAATCAGACAAGTTTTTTTATTTTAGTTTTTTATGAAAATAGCATAATCACAGTCAGCAATCCTGAAATTAATAAACCTATAATTATAATAAAGTTTTATTCTCTTGCAAATTTTATTAATATACTATAATCATTTTCATCAGCATTTATAAGTGCCGACAGATATTTTGTTCTGGCTTCACCGCTTTTTGTAAGTGTTATATCACCCCATGTGAATACTGGTTTTCCTAATTCTTTTATAAGTATGTCAGCAATTAACCTCGAATGTCTTCCGTTTCCATTAGGGAAGGGGTGAATAGAAACAATGCGATGACTGAAACGTACTGCGATTTCCTCTTCAATAAAAATTTTATTTTCTATCCAGTATTTACAGTCATCAAACAGTTTTTTAAGTTCTTCTCTTATAAAATATTTATCAACGCCAAGGTTTTTATTTGTATTTCTATATTGCCCCGCCCATTTCCATACATTTGAAAACATTCTTTTATGTAATTCTCTTACAAAATCATCTGTTAAAATTTTACTAACATCAAACTTCCGTTTCAATGACCACTCCACTGCTGATTCTATATTCAGTTGTTCAAATTCATCGAGTTCAGACCTTGTAGTAATAGTTTTAATCAGAAGATCTTCTTTTTCATCTTCGTCAATCGGTGTTTGTCCTTCAATATAAGATATATTTAATCCCATAAATATTTCGGTATTTCTTGTTTTATTTTTTCTGCTCTTTCTTTAATTGCCTTCTTTAATCTATCTTTACTTAATTGCTGTTCCTCGAGCGACATCATATGTGAAGTTCTCATTACAATATTTTCGGCAACCCGCAGAGCCCTGCTTTCAATTTTTTTCTCGAGAGATTTTTCTTTTGGAACGAAACCGTAAACGAATTTTAACCCGAGAGCCTCTGCAACTTCCATTAATTTCTTTAATGTAATGTTTTTATTCGCTTCTCTTTCTTCAATTTCTTTCACACTCGGGATTGTTTTTTTCAGGCGTTTAGCAAGTTGTGATAAAGACATATTTAGTGCGGTTCTGATTGTATTTATCCATCCTTTTTCCGGAATCTGAATTTCGTCTAAAATTGAAAGTTTCTTAAATTTTTTATCGAGTTGTTCGATTAAAATTTTTCTTTGTAATTTATTCATATTGTTATATCCTGAATTTATTTATATTAAAATAAGGATATATCCTTAATAAAGCAAGTTATTTATATGGTTATACCCTTAAATAAAACAGTAAATGTATTGTTAAAATTATGTTTTTACAAATTCTCCGTTTTCAAAAGCTTTTAAACCCTCAATTTTTTCCCACTCCTCGTTTTCTGTCAAAGGTTCTGTCGCAATAATTATTGTCTTCTCGTCGGAATCTTTTATATCTTCCGGATTTACTTCCAAACACATAACCGTTTGTTGCTTGCTAATTTGATCATTCCTGCCTTTCAGTTTTCCGGAGAGTCCTCAATACTCAATTACTAAATTATAGTATGGTAAACAAAAAGATGGAATATAAACTTACCCAAACAAAAACCGGCAAACTGAAATACGAAGAGAAATATATTTTAGTGTTATTGAGACAATTACTCCGTAATACAAAAAATTTTTCAGTCTTTACCATCTAATTTCGGAACGATTTTTCTTATTGATTAATTCACACAAACACTCTATTTTACATTAGTATATGTAAAACACATGTTAAAAATTTTTTAGATACATATACTGAAATATTTGTAGTAACTCTTTAGCTCATAAAACAGACGTCTACGTCAGATCTTAATAAAACATCAAACCTAACAATTATGAATAGCTTTATATTTATATGTAGCTCAGAAACAGAAAAGGAATGTTATGAACGACAACTTTTCGGTACAAGCAATTTTAACTATTATGATAAGTATTTTCGCAAAATTAAAGTTGGTGATGACTTATTTTTATATAATTATGATATAGGACATTTGCAAGGTCCTTTTAAAGCTATTACGATTTGTGAAAAAAACATTGATCCGGAAGCCTGGCGGTGCAAAAAGAAAAGGGGATTCCCCTATCAAGTAAACTGTTTTTACTTAATAGATTTCTGGAATTCTTAGAAGAAACCGGTTTGAAAAATTTAAGGGATAACACATATTCGCTTCTAAAAGTCTAAACGAGGGAAAAAAATATTATGTCTACTGATCTAACATTCATAACTAACCAACCTGATTCAAGCCTTTTAGAGAGGTTCAAGGTTTTAATAAAAAGCAATACAAAATTCTTCGATTGTCTTGTCGGATATTTTTATACAAGCGGATTTTACCGATTATACAAATCATTAGAACAAATAGAAAGAATAAGGATCTTAATCGGCATAAATACCGGCAAACAGACCTATGATCTATTAGAAGAATCCAGAACTCAAACTGAATTTGATTTTTCTCATTCAGAAACAAAAGAAGAGTTTACTAATGAAATTTTACAGGAGATGGAAAAATCGGAAGATAAATCTTCTGTTGAAGAGAGTGTCCGGAAATTTATTGAATGGCTTATAAATGGAAGAAGTGGCGACATAAATAAAAAACCGAAACTGCAAATAAGAGCATATCCTTCCCGGAATATACATGCCAAACTCTACATTATGACCTTTGCAGAAGGAGACCGTGATAAAGGCAGAGTAATAACCGGTTCAAGCAACTTTACTCAGTCCGGTCTTTTTGATAACCTTGAATTTAATGTTGAGTTAAAGGATCGTTCTGATTATGAATTTGCCATTTCTGCATTTAACGATTTATGGGAAAAATCGGTGGATGTTTCGCAGGAATACATTGAGACAATTAAAACAGGAACATGGCTTAACAATAATATAACTCCTTATGAACTCTATTTGAAATTTTTATATGAATATTTAAAAGAAAAAATAAACATTGACCAGGAAGAAGTTACCACAATCTATGTCCCGCAGGGTTTTATGGATCTTGAGTATCAACGGGAAGCAGTCAGTGATGCTAAAAGCAAGTTGCAGGAATATGGCGGTGTATTTCTTGCGGATGTAGTGGGTCTCGGGAAAACTTACATCTCTGCAATGCTTGCACAACAGTTAGACGGTCGAAATTTGATTATTTGTCCACCAATCCTTAAAGACTATTGGGAAAACACTTTCCAGGATTTCCGGATTCCCGCAACAGTAGAATCACTCGGAAAATTAGATGAAATAATTGAAATAGTCAGCCATAGGGAATATAAAAATGTTTTTATAGACGAAGCCCATCGATTCCGCAATGAATCGACACAAACCTACGAGAAACTAAAACAGGTTTGCTGGGGTAAGCGGGTAATCCTTGTTTCCGCAACACCGCAGAATAATACTCCTTTTGATCTGCTAAGCCAGATTAAATTGTTTCAGAAAGGACGAAACAGCACACTTCCAAATCTGAAAAATCTGGAAAAATACTTTTCTTTATTACAAAAACGACTGGATGGAATTGACAGATTAAAGAACTTTGATACATACATCTCAATAATTAAAGAGAACTCCAAAAAAATCAGGGAAGATGTTTTGAAATACCTGATAGTACGCAGAACAAGAAAGGATATAAAAGAATATTTCATAAAAGATCTGACCAAAAAAGGGTTGAAATTCCCGGAAATAGAACCGCCAAGGAAATTATATTATCAATTTGATAAACATACAGACTTCATATTTAATGAAACAATTTCAAAAATCAGACTATTCAAATATGCACGGTATACACCGCTCCTGTATTTAAAACATCCTGATCCTGAAGAAGAAGTCGGACAACGTAACTTAAGGAGATTTATGAAGGTCTTGCTTGTTAAGCGGCTTGAAAGTAGTTTCTTTGCGTTTAAAAACACATTAAACAGATTCTTATATTCTTATGAGCAGTTTATTAATATGTTTGATAAAGGTACAATTTATATAAGTAAAAAATATACTAACAAGATATTTGATCTTTTGGAAAAAGATAATGTTGATGAAATTATGAAATTAGTGGAAGAAGAAAAAGTACGGGATTATAAAAAAAATGATTTTTTACCGGAATTTCTTAAAGACCTGAAAGATGATATAAAAATACTCAAAGAAATCATTGCACTTTGGGGGGATATTACTGTAGATCCTAAAATCGGGGAGTTTAAACGAAAATTATCAACGGAAAAGATATTAAAAGATAATAAAATTATTGTTTTTACCGAATCAATGGAAACCGCAGAATATCTTGAACATAACTTAAAGAGTATTTATAACGACGCTGTACTTTCCTTTTCCAGCAAATCCGGTTCTCCTGTCAGAGAAAAGATAATTCAAAACTTTGATCCTAAATGCAAAACCCCCAAAAATAATATAAAAATATTAATTTCTACGGATATTCTTTCTGAAGGAGTTAATCTGCATCGCTCTAATGTAGTTATTAATTATGATATCCCCTGGAACCCCATTCGTATAATTCAAAGAGTTGGTCGTATAAACAGGGTGGATACAAAGTTTGATAAAATTTTCATTTATAATTTTTTCCCGACAGTACAATCTAATGAGGAAATAATGTTAGAACAAGCAGCTGTTGGCAAACTTCAGGCTTTTCACGATATCCTCGGGGAAGATGCGGCATATCTGACGGATGGCGAAGAAGTTTCCTCGTTTGAACTTTTTAAAAGATTAAATTCTAAAGAAGTAATCGAAGGAGAAGAACAGGAAGAATCAGAACTAAAATATCTTTCTGAGATTAGAAATATTAGAGATAAAACACCTGATTTATTTGAAAAAGTAAAACGGCTTCCTAAAAAATCAAGAAGCTCCAAACTCTATTCTTTTAATTTGCATTCCGAAACTTCGGCACAGGCAGGTAAAAAATCCGTTCTGACTTTTTTCAGAAAAGGTAAATTAAGAAAAATGTTTATTAGCAACGAAGACGCTACAAGAGAACTGGACTTCTTTCAAACTGCAGAAATATTGAAAGCAGATAAAAATACTAAACGGGAAAAAATCGATCAAAAGTATTATAAATATTTGGAAAAAAATAAGAATTCCTTTAAGTCATCGTTGATTGAAGATGTGCAGGAAACTATAACCAAAGGCGGTAAAAGCAGCGAAGTAAGATTAACGGGTATAATAAAAGCAATATTAAAAATGAAGGGTTTTACCGAAGATGATGAAGATTATTTAAGAAAGGTTTTAAATCTCCTCGAAGAAGGAGCTCTTCCTAAACAAACATCTAAAACTATTATTAAAAAACTCGGAAAAGAAAATAATCACTTAAAAATATATGGAATTATAAGAAAGAATGTTCCCGATACATTTCTTACAATGCCGGTAACCGAATTGCCGGGACAAACTTCCGGTCCGAGAGAAGTAATACTTTCTGAATATTTGATTAATAAACAAGAATAAAAACAACCAATCTCTAATTTCTTGTTATAGAGAATTTAGATAACTTTATCAACCGTTAAATAATGAATAAAAAAGAACTCCGACTGGTTTTAAGCGAGGGCGAAGGATATAGAATAGAATTTAAGGAGTCTTTGTCTAACATTGATAAGGAATTTGTTGCCTTTGCAAATTCATCAGGCGGTAAAATATTTATCGGAATAAGTGATGAAAAGGAAATAAAAGGCGTCCATATTACAAATAAATTAAAATCACAAATTCAGGATATTGCCAACAATTGTCAACCTGCAATAAAAATTTTGTTTGAAGAGTTCGGGAATATTCTGATTATTGAAGTCCGGGAGGGCGAAGATAAACCATATAAAAGTTCATCCGGCTTTTATATCAGGGTCGGACCAAACTCTCAAAAACTCAGCAGGAATGAAATTATTGATTTTATTAAATCAGAAGGTAAGATTAAGTTTGATGAACTTACAAATCAGGAATTTGATTATAATTTACACTTTGACCATAAAAAATACGAAAACTTTCTTCGGCTCGCAGGCATTCCTAATATACTTAATACATCCGCAACACTTATTAATTTGGGCGTTGCCGAAAAACCCGGAAGTAAGTTAATATTCAACAATACCGGCATACTTTTCTTTGCTAAAAATCTTAACGATATATATCGTCACACAATGATAACTTGTGCCCTTTATAAAGGAAACGAAAAGGTTAACATATTAGACAGGAAAGATTTTAACG
>Ga0194112_10010157_pt1 | contig 11853 bp, 8 predicted proteins | sample TA2MahC400mmetaG_FD_146191 | JGI IMG/M metagenome (GOLD analysis project Ga0194112, IMG submission 146191) | Freshwater microbial communities from Lake Tanganyika, Tanzania - TA2015016 Mahale Deep Cast 400m | ecosystem: Environmental > Aquatic > Freshwater > Lake | place: Tanzania: Lake...
CCAGCTTTTTCCATCGTATCGGTAGACCCCCCAACCACCGGTGCTAAACCAGAGAGCTCCGTCTTGGGCCTGGATGATGGAAGTAGTTCGATGCACCAACGGGATACCTTCTTCTGACAGGTTCTCATCGTGTGTGATGTAACGAACCCAACTTCGCCTGTCAAGGCGACTGATGCCCGCTTCCAAATCACCAAACCAGAGTATGCCTTCCTGGTCCTGAAAGGTTAGAAATGTCATGTTCCCTGCCAATCCATCTTTTTTAGTGTAGTTCCTCCAACGCTTTCCATCAAATCGACTTACTCCTCCCAATGGTTCCGAAGCATCTCCGAACCACCACCAACCTGTCCCCAGCCAAAGGGATCCTTCGTTATCTTGTGTAATATCACAAATCATGTTATGTCCCAATCCATCCTGCGTAGCATAATGTTTCCACTGATGTCCATCAAAATAACTTGCCCCGTTCCAATCACCATATCCACCGATAAACCAGAGCCCTCCCCTCCAGTCTTGAAGAATTTTAATTACTTGGTGTAGTGGTAAGGTGTAGGTGGTCCATCTTTTCCCATCGAAACAACTGACACGATTTTCCTTTTCTCCAAACCAGATTCCCCCTCCAAACCAAATAGTGTCATCTCCATCTTGGAAGATAACGCGGACTGGGGCGATGGCTAATCCATTCTTTTGGCTGTAGTTGTTCCAATGCTTCCCATCGAAGTGGCTGACCCCACCATCTGTCCCAAACCAGAAGCCTCCCTCCCTATCCTGAACAATACACCGAACCTGATTGTCAATTAAGCCATTCGCCGTCGTATAGCTTATCCAGTTTTTCCCATCGAAACGGCTTACTCCAGTATCGGTAGCGAACCACATTACTCCATCTCTGTCGCGGAACATATTATTCACCGTGTCGCTTGCCAATCCGTCCCCTGTTGTATAAGTCTTCCACTGCTTTCCATTGAAGCGACTGGCTCTGGGGGAGTTACCGTATAAATCGACAGTTGTACGAACCCAAATCATACCGTCACTGTCCTGGTTAATATCCCAAACAATGTTGCGCGCCAATCCATCCTCCGTCGTATAAGTCGTCCAATCTACCCCGTCAAAGCGGCTGACGCCCCTATCCGTACCAAACCAGAGGGTACCATCTTTGTCCTGGAATATTGCAAAACCTCTGTTTCCTGCCAATCCATCTACATAGTTGTAAGTCCGCCACAGTTCGAGCCTTTGTTCCTCAACAGATTGGGGGACGCCAACGGATTTGAGTTCAATGGATGCAGTAGCCCATACTCTTCCGCAGAGCAGAAACCCTATTGACAATAACAGTAAGAATATTGGTTTAACATCTTCGCCCATTTTACTACCTCATCAATAATTTTTCTGTTCGGAGTGCGAAAATTCTATTTTCGTCGAGACCAAAGGTCGAGACTACCCACCCCTGCCCCTCCAAAGGAGGGGATTGGCGACTTCGTCGCTACGCGTAGACAAAGTTTTCGCACTCCGTAAATCAATTTTCAAATTGAATCTCATTTACTGAATTTAATTTCTCCCCACATTTTTGGTAGCTTGCCATATGCCTCCACGGAGGAAAACACGGCACCACCTCCCAATTTCTCCGAAGCCCACTCGAAGCTTCCCAAAAACCTTTGGAATAGGGCAGCAGCGTCAATGTGGCGACCATCATCCTCAACATATTCATGAGGGAAACCGAACTCCTCAAGCATCTTGATAAATTCACGGTTCGCGCCCGTGATTCCAAACTCTTCGTTTCGACCATAGCCGAACCAGAAGTCAATTGGGAAACGTTTTTGTAGATATGCTTCAAGCAACTTCCGTCCTGGGAGGGCACGAGCGCCTCCAGCAGAGATGCCTGCCACGAAGCGGAACAGTTCAGAATGGGAAAGTGCGATGTGCAAGGCATCTGCTCCCCCTTGGGAGACTCCTGCAATCGCACGTCCTTCTCGACGGGGGATAGTCCGATACTTCCCATCTATAAAAGGGAGGATGTCTCGAACCAGATACTCATCCTCAATCTCGGCAATTCGGTTATCCCCGCCCATATAGGGCATGACGATTATCATCGGCTTTGGTACTGCTGCAAACAATGAATCCACGGAGTATATGAACCAGAAACGATTGGTGGACATGGCCCCATGTATCAGGTACAGCACAGGATAAGCCAAATCCGAGGTGTCATATTCTTCAGGTAGATAGACACTCAATTCTCTGTCGGCAGGTTGACCCGCATCACTTAGGATTTTACTTGTAATCTGATGATGCTCAACTCTCCCTTTAGCGAAGGTAACAGGCGGTACTATCAAACAGAGCCAGATAGTACAAACAAGCGGACAAAATTTTTTTATCATCATAACCTCCAATAGGATAATACAGACAAAATTTTTTATCAAGGAAAAAAAGATACCAGAACTTCGAAGCCCACGCCATGTTTTAGATTATACTGATTATTCACAAGCGCGCTTCATCTTCCCCCATGTGATTGACAGCTTACCTTGCCACTCAACGGTGGTGGTAGCCGGTAATTCAAACGACAGATAATCCGAAAGGAATTGCAGCCCTTCAGCAGGAAGGGGCTCATGTCCGCCACCGTGCTCCACATACACATGGTCAATTCCCAGGTCATTCATGGCCTGATCCAAATCTCGGGCCTGGGCTACAGGCACATAACCATCCGATCTGCCATGGACGAACTTTATAGCATCCAGGCGAACTGGCTGTTTGAGATATTGTTCCAGTTCACTATCAACGATGCCTGCACTAATCCAGCGCTCCATAACATCAGGAACTTCCTGAATCTTGCCATCGATTTCCTCATAAGGCTTGTCCAGGAAAAACGGCGGTTTATCAGGGTTCGGGCATACTGCCGCCAGATATGCAAAAGCGCCTGGCGCATTCGGACAAGGGGCGAACTCTCCCCAATCCTTGGGATTAGAACTGGCAGCTTGCTTTATGTACGATTTTCCAAAGTCACTGTCGTGGTGGTAAATGCCACTTGAAGCAACTACTACACTGAAAACTTCCGGATATTTCAGAGCGAGGTACATACTTCCGGTTCCACCCATTGAGTGGCCTGTAATTCCACGACTCCGTCGATGGGCAATTGTGCGGTAGTTGCTGTCAACATAGTCAATCAGATCCTTTGTGATGTATCCCTCGTAATCTCCGATTACTTCCGAACTGCGATACCAGCTTCCGCAAAACCTGTTGGTTCCATCAACGAGGATAATTATCATCTCCCCAATCTGATCGTTCTTAATCATGCTGTCCATAGGGGATTTGTTGTAAGGTATGCACAATGAAATCATGGATGTTCCTGAATCTGCTCCGTATGGATGAAGAGCATAGACAACCGGATAAAGCTTGTCGCTGGTTTCGTAGCTTGGGGGTAGATAAACTGCAAAGGGACGTGTTGCAGGGTCACCAATGAGATTGCCTTCAAGAGAAGGACTCTCTATTGTGTCCCATTTTATCTTGCTTTCCTGGGCAACGGTGATAAACGACAGGGACAAAGTGAACAACAAACATAGCAGAGCTTTCCAGGCTGATAGATTGTGCCCGCGAATCATAGTTATTCCTCCACATTTATAAAAAGATTTTTTATCAAGAAAAATGTGAGCGATTGGATACTCAAACGTCACAACAATCTAATATCAAAAATCGTGCCAACCTGGTCAGGAAGGAATGGAAGCCTTATGTGGCAAGGTTTCAGGGCATCAATACCTGAAAAAGATAATTCGGCGGGGGTGTAAAGGTTGTAAAGTTTTTTTACAGGCATTTGTAAGGAATTTTTACAAGTCCAAAGTTACATTTAATTTCTTGGTTTTAGATAGTTTTGAAATCAGCATTTTTTCTATTGATATTCCAGCAATTTTATGGTATTTCCAGAAGATAACCGAATATTATAAACTTCGCACAGAAGACTTCCCACCTTTAAGGTGGGAAGATTCACCCCGTGAGATATATGCCATAGAACGTTAATGACTAATAGGGTAAATCTCACGGGGTGAATGTGCGGAAATTTTTTAACCTCAATGGTTAAATTTTTCCCTTGACAAAACTATGATTTTACTATATAATATATAGTATGAAACGTCAATTAAATATCACTATAGAAGAAGAGTTAATAAATGTTGCAAAGCGATACGCAAAACAAAACTATACATCAGTTTCTCAATTAATCCGAAATTACCTTTTACAGTTAAAGCGTGAGCTTGAAAGGAGTGAACAAAATGATTCGCCCCAGACAAATTCGGTTAAAACTCGATAAGTCTACATTTCAACATTGTCAACAATTATCGCAAGAATCTGCTCACGTTTGGAATACCGCTAAAAACTTCTTTTGGAGAACCTACCGCAAAAAGGGGATTTGGCTTTCTGAATCTTCCTTAAAGCGTTACGTTGTTGGACGATTTTCATTGCATTCACAAAGTATTCAAGCTATCGTAGAAAAATTCTGCGACAATCTAAAAACTGCAGTGGTTTACGAAGTAAACTACGCGAAGCCATACTCTCCGAAAAGAAAACAAAAGCATTCGCTATCCTTACAAAAACAAGAACTGGTATTATGTTCACTTCGTTCAGTGGTTTACTTCGTAAACCACTCCATTGGAAAAAGAGCGCTATACAAGTTTCTGGTCGCTATATTCATCTCTCCCTTGGTCGTGGCACCGGTCGTGGCTATGGAGAGACCAAGCCTTCCACAGGAGAGACCAAGCCTTCCACAGGGATTGGGCGTCAATGTATCATTTTCAAGCTTCCGAGTGAGTTTGCACAGTGCCACCCCAACTGTGTTGAGTTGATATGGCGAAATGGGTACTGGCTTTCCATTACCGTCGAAGTAGAAGGTAAACAACAACTATTAGGCTTTAACACTGCTGCCGTTGACATGGGGGAAATCCATGCAATAACTATCACCGAAGGTAAAGAAGCTACTGTAATATCAGGTCGTCAGTTGAGGTCGGTCAAGCGCAATCGTAACAAGCGTGTGGCGCAAATTTCCAGACTGCAATCACGATGCAAGAAAGAGGGACGACGATTTAAGCAATTGCAAGCCTTGAAATCAAAAGTTCAAGCTTCATGCCACAGGAGAACCAGAGACTTAAACCACAAAATCACTCGACTTGCCGTCGATTGGTGTGTCGAACATAATATTGGAAAACTGGTCATCGGTGATGTTACTGGTATTTCAAAAAACACGAAGAACGAAAAACGGTTGAATAAACAAAACCGTCAGAAAGTCTCACAATGGGCATTTTACCAACAACGGCAATATCTTGAATATAAGTGTGATGAAATCGGAATCGAAACTGTTTTAGAACCTGAGAACCAAACTTCTAAGACTTGTCCTAAATGCGGACATAAACATAAACCAAATGGGCGAAATTACAATTGTCCAGCCTGTAATCTAAAAATCCACAGGGATGTAGTCGGTGCATGTAATATCCGAACTAAACATCTTACTGGTGTATTGAATGGCAATGACAATTTCAAAAGTCCAACGGTAAAGTATCTACGTATTGACCATTGGTCGAAAAGTAGTAGTGTTGCTGACGTCAACCGACGGGATCCCGTAAAAAGCGGGAGTTTGCACCGCCGTAGATTGGGTGTTTCTACACAACTGACCTTGTTCTGAGAAACAGGGCGGGCTGTGTAGTAAAACCTAAGAAGCCCTACCCCTTCAAGGGGTAGGGAGTACGTCACGGAGAGGAGTTTTTGAATATGTATACCAAGGAAGATTTTCTGCGGGATTATCCGCCCAAGGAGCATCCGTTTGTCTTTCCCTGGGAGAAGGAATATCATGAGAAAGCGATTCAAGAAGCCACACAGCAAGGCATTGAGCAAGGCGTTGAGCAAGGCATTGAGAAAAACAAACTGGAAACCGCCAGGAAGATGCTTGCCGAAGGAGTGGAGATCTCCTTTATCTTGAGAATCACAGGGCTCTCAGAAGACGACATTTTAACATTAAAGGCAGAATAAAAGAACCACCGACTTCTTTTTTCTTTTGTATCCTATTAACTTATTCCACAGGAGCTTCATGGAGAGGAGTTTTTGAATATGTATACCAAGGAAGATTTTTTTCGGGATTATCCGCCCAAGAAGGAGTATCCGTTTGTCTTCCCCTGGGAGAAGGAATATCATGAGAAAACGATTCAAGAAGCCATACAAAAAAGCAAACTGGAAACCGCCGGGAATATGCTTGACAAAGAATTTGAGAGTCCCCTTATCTCGGAAATCACAGGTCTTTCAGAAGGCGATATTTTAGCCTTGCAGAAAGGCATTAAGAAAGGCAAACTGGAAATCGCTAAGAAGATGCTTGCCAAAGGGTTGGAAATTTCCCTTATCTCGGAAATCACAGGGCTTTCAGAGGACGACATTTTAACCTTAAAAGCGGAGTAAAGGTTCATTGGCTTTTTTCAGTGACAGCACATAAAATTTTCGCATCAATGTTTATTTAGAACAACCCAAAAGCCCATGTAACTTAGGTTGCATGGGCTTTTAAGCAGGGAACTCTGCTTCCGTTCGTGCGAGTTTACTGTAGAGGGTTGGTCGGGTGACGCCGAGAAGACGTGCAGCCTCGGAGATGTTCCCATTAGCCTGCTTCAGCGCGCGCTTAATCAGGCAAACCTCGGCTTGTTGCAAGTTGAGAGGAATCTCAAAGGAGGATTCATCTTTGGGAAGCATAGTGTCAGGGAGAAAGTGCAGGTGTTTCGGTTGAATCGCTGAACCACCGCTTTTGATTAAGGCGCCTTCGATGATGTGTTTCAGTTCTCGGACGTTGCCGGGGAAATGGTATGCTGCCAAAGCTGCCAACGCCTCCTGGCTCAACTCAGGTTTTGCCACGCCCATCTCCGTGGCGAACAGTTTCAGGAAATGTTCTGCCAGAAGTGGAATATCTTCTTGGCGCTCGCGTAACGGTGGCACGATAACCCGGAATTGTGCGAGACGAAAGTAGAGGTCAGGTCGGAATTTGCCGGCGGCGATTTTGGTTTCAAGGTCAGTGTTGGTTGCCGCGAGGATGCGGACATCGACCGGTTTTGAGCGCTCGTCACCGATGGGAGTAATGCAGCGCTCGTCGAGAACGCGCAACAGTTTGGCCTGGAGCTCAAACGGCATATCGCTGACCTCATCAAGGAACAGTGTTCCACCATCAGCCAGTTCAAAGTGGCCTTTGCGGGCCGAACTCGCCCCAGTGAACGCGCCTTTGACATGTCCGAACAATTCCGACTCTGCCAGGTCTTTGGGGATGGCAGAGCAGTTGACCGGAATGAAGGGATGTTTGGCTCGCGTTGACCCAAAATGGATGGCACGAGCGATTAACTCTTTGCCGGTGCCGCTCTCGCCAGTAATCAAAACACTTACTGTTTCGGTCTTCTGAAGGCGATTCACATCATCAAGGATTTTGGCGATAGTTTGACTTTTCCCGATAAAGCCTTTGAGTCCCCAACGCTCTACCTCGCGCTGGGAGATTAGAGAAAGTTGTTCATCTGCGATTTGACGTGCAGTCTCAGCCTGCTCGCGTGCTGCCTCTGCTTGCTTGCGTGTGGCGATTTCCTGTTCTAATTCCCTGTTTTTCCTTAATAGTTCTTGGGTGAGATGGTGAATTTTTAAGTGGGTCTGGACGCGAACCAGCACTTCCTCATTCTCAAACGGTTTGGTGATATAATCCACACCGCCAACTCGAAAGCCTTTGACAAGACTTTCGGTTTCATCTCTGGCGGTGATGAAAATTACCGGTATATCCGATAAACGCTTATTCGCTTTGAGCCGCTGGCAGGTTTCAAAACCGTCCATCTCAGGCATTACAATGTCCAGCATAATCAAATCTGGCGGTGTTTGAGCAGCAATCTTCAGTGCCATTTCGCCACCAGGGACAGCAATGACGTTATAGCCAAAGGATTCGAGTGTTTGGCATAACAAATTCAGATTTTCTGGAATATCATCAACGATGAGGATATCCGCTTTTATCGGATTTATGAGTTCTTTATTCATAGTGGATGTCCAATCAAGTCAGTCATTTGGCAACAAGAACCTAAATTATTCAAAAAGGTCTTCTTTTTGAAACGATAAAATCCGGAATCGAAAAAACAGGAACATCAAACTTTTTCTATAACCAGGCAAGACTACCCTTTTGGAACGTCATCATTTTAACATAATTGATTCTCTCAATCAATCGGAAAGTTATGATGTTTGCCTTGTGCTCAGATATACGGATTTGAGCCTCATTATCATCTGGATGAGTCCAAGGCAAACAAATATGCAACTTTCCGATTCCGGAATGAATTAAATCCGCAATCCGTTATCACGATAGGGTCAGAGTGTATTTATAGTTGTCTGCGCTGAAAACATTCTTCTCATCTTGACCGTAGGTCGTCAGGTATAGTTCCAGTTCATGGGTCTCCCGGTTCTCCAGGAGTGAGAAGTTCGAGAATTGAATGGCGGCGCTTTGTCCCGGCTGTTGGTCGTCAATGACGGTGACTGTGCTTTTCTTTAGGGCTGGTATCTCTTCGTCCACTTCCGCAATGACCAGAGGATAGCGGGGTGAGTTTCCATTAGGCGGCGTGGCGGAGATGTTCCCTATCCAGTACAGTTTCTCGGTGACGCTGTGGCGAATCATACGGTGGTAAGAGGATGGAGAGTAAAAGCTCGAGCCATCGTCGTACTTTAACTCCTGCCGTAAGCCGAAGGCGTCGGTGAGCGAAGCGAACACTTCGTTGAGCGTCATGCCGCCGTCATTTGAAAGGCTGAACCATTTGCGCCCTGGGGTTTTCGCTGTATTCGAACCGCGCCAAATCACCAGCACCCGCCCATCCTTCAGTTCAGCGACCTCCGGTTCCATAAGTCCGCGTGACGAAAGGTCCGGCGAGATTTCCACCCGCTTGCCCGCAGTCCATTGGTAATCGTGTGCGTTAGCATCCCACCTGCCGATGAAGCACAAAGAGCCCATCCGCCACGGGCGTGTATCGTTATCGGGGTCACCGGAAGCGTTGGCGTGTGCCACACCATGGATGAGCGTACCATTGCTGTGACGCAGGATGTTGCTGCCAAAATAGGCTTGGTTGTATTTAAGGAAACTCGGTTTGAGGGGATTTCTTGGGTCGAAGTCGTCCCCTTCTTCGTAGCGTAGTTGCCTGGGCGTGGTCCAGGTTTTGCCGTGGTCGTGTGAGAGCCTGTAGTAAGTGAAGTTGTTGTATAGCCCGTTCACTGCAATCTGACGCAACCACATTTCCATTAGGACGCCTGCGATGGGGTCGTAAAACTTGGGTCCGGAACCCTCCCAGACCTCAACTCCGTTCGGGTAACTCAAAGTTGGAGGTAGTGGTTCAAACTGAGACCAAGTTCTGCCGTTGTCGGTTGAATAGCGCCGCATGGGTTCAGAAGGCACATCATCCCTGATTTCCAGAGCATGGATTTCCATTCGCTCAAGATTTGGTCCGACGTAGAACACCGAAACCATTGCAGCGGCTCCTAGTTTAGGATGCTGCTTGTAGAGTTCTTTCTTGACGCTGACAATGGGTTTGTTGACTTGCCACGGCATTATTGATAGGTCTGAGTTCAGCAGTTTAGAAACTAAACTGCCCTCTACGTATTCAACGAGGAATCCCGCGTCGTCAGTTTGTTCCGATGTCGAACGAAGTCTGAGATAGCATGCGCCATCGGTATCCCTCAATTGTGGTAGGACTAAGACCTGGCGACCATCCAGAGAGACAGTGCATTTGCGTTTTATACAATCCCAGTTTAATTCTATGGTATACCAATGACCAGTTGTCAACTTTATTCCCTCCGCTATCTGACCGCTACTCCCTCCCTGCTGACGGGGCAGGGCGAGGAAGTGGCCTATCTGCAAATTGAACAAATTGTAAAATATGTCTTCCTGGTCGAACGGAACAGAAAAGTGGTCGGTGATACCTACGAGCGCACCGTTAAAATCTCCCTTACCACCTTTGTCAAAGGGAGAAGGATTCAGTAAAAGTCTCAGACGTAGACGCCCCTTTACTCCTGAAGGGAAATTCCAGACAGCCGCAGCGGGCCAATCGGCAGTGGTCTTACGGATTCTCATAACTTGAGCATTTTCCTTTTCCGGGTGCGGTACTACTTCGACTCCTTTCGTCCCGAAGATTGACCAATTTTCTATGCCAGCCGAGAAATCATCCTTCTGGTGCGTTTCATAAAGCCAGTCAGGGCCAAGCAGCACGCAGAAATTTCTGCCTGGCCCCTGTCCAGTGGTAAATATGACCTTTCCCTCCTTTGCTAACGTCGGAAAGGGATATGCCGTTCCATGGTCGCCTGTCGGAGGCGGCGGTTCATCGCGGAGAGGGTCGCGGGCGACTTCTCTCACACCACGCCACGTTCGTCCCTCATCCTCGGAAATGGCGGCGTGGAGGACGTGTCTTCCTCCATAAGCGTAGGGAAATCTGAGGCAATTGTTCCAGAGCAATACGATGCGCCCATCTACTAAGCGAACGAGACCAGCAGGCGAATCCGAGGAAAGCAAACGTGTAGGTTGGGGGTTAGACCAAACAATACCATCTTCGGAGAAAGACTCGTAAAAACGACCAAGTTGAGTGCGGATTAGCATCCAGACGCGACCAGCTTTCAACTCCAGAACTACGGGTTCCACCGCGCCGTAAGCCGATACTATGTCTGGTGTTGCTACCTTCAGGTCGGCTGGGGCGAGATGCCAGGTATCTCCACCGTCGTCCGAATAGACCAACGTACAATTAAAGTGGCCTCTGAACGTGAACGCGTCAAGACCATCCCCACGGTTCGCCCATGTTCGTGTCGTCATATAAGAAAAGGGAAGCAGGATTCGCCCATTTTTGAGTTGGATTACCGAATTCAACGCCCCTGTATATCCCTGCCAAATACATTTTGGAGGTTGCCAATTCTTCCTGCCATCCGTTGACTTCACGTACCATATATCAAGCCTTTTTTGACCTCCGCTGGCGTGTTGCGCTTCGCCGGTCCGTATAACACCGGTGTGTGCGTCATTAAGAAAGAATAGATGAATTTCGCCATCGCTATCCACAAGCGCCTCAAGCCCACCCCAACCCCCAGGTTCACTCGGAAGATTAAATAGGGTTGTTTCTTCACTCCAGGAATAGCCGTTATCGCCGGAGATACAGGCAGTAGCTTGTTGAACATCATCTTCGGTCCGCATGAAGAACGCCATAAGCGTTTCATCAGGTAGTTGAGCAATAATTGGTCTTTGATTAAAATTCGCTAACAAAACAGGTTTCATAATATTCACCTTTCTATGGGTTCCGATAGATGTAATTGTGATTATTAACTGATATTACACCAGTGTGCTTATGTATGGCAAGATGGCAAAATGGCAAGATGGCAAGGAATAATTATCTATCTTGCCCCCTTGCCTCTTTTAGAACAGTAATTATTTTAGCATGATTGATTCTCTATGTGAAGGATATTTTTTGTTTTTTTCAGTTGTGTTTTTTCATATCGTATGATATATTGTTTCTTATAAACCTGTTGGACAATAAACTATAAAATGAGGTGATAAAATATCATGAGTGGCAAGACCATTGTTGTGCTGGCTACCCTGGACACCAAGGGTCGCGAAGCACAATATCTACGCAAGCAGATTGAAAAACTGGGGGAGAAGGCGTTAGTGGTTGACACGGGAGTGGTCGGTATTCCAGCGGCTAAAGCTGATATAACGCGCGAAGAGGTTGCCGAAGCGGGCGGAATGCCTTTAGCTAAGATTCTGGAGAAACCGACACGGGATTTGGCAGCGCCTGTGATGGCTGACGGCGCGGCAAAGATTATCACCCAGTTGGCGGTTGAGGGAAAAGTTCACGGTATAGTGGCGATGGGCGGCAC
>Ga0194112_10010163_pt1 | contig 11851 bp, 10 predicted proteins | sample TA2MahC400mmetaG_FD_146191 | JGI IMG/M metagenome (GOLD analysis project Ga0194112, IMG submission 146191) | Freshwater microbial communities from Lake Tanganyika, Tanzania - TA2015016 Mahale Deep Cast 400m | ecosystem: Environmental > Aquatic > Freshwater > Lake | place: Tanzania: Lake...
GATTGGGCAGCAAAAAGAGGAATTTCTTCAGAATCGAACCCGCAGATGGAAAGTTCCAAAAATCGCGTTCAATCGACGCTGCCAAGGTTGCCGCATAATCTGGGTTAAAAGGCATCTCTATGAGCCCGGGCCAATCCCATGATGTAGGGTCGGCCAACGTCGGGGCCTGTCCCACCCTTCGGCAATGTAAAGGAGGGGTTGGAATAACGCTTGTCTTTGGATTCCTATTGTTTTGAGGCAGTTGGAGGACCTTGGATGCCATTGCCTAAAAAATGGAAATGGCGAGGCTGCCTGCCGCGGTGTAATTTAGATTGACAAACGCCGCCGGTATTGGCTAAAATTTTGCAAAACCGTCTGGGTACCGTTCGGGTTTAATAGGGAAGACGGAAAGCCGTCGCGGTCCCGCCGCTGTGACCGGGGACGAAACCTGCATCTGGCCACTGTTTCTCTTAAGCGAGATGGGAAGGCGCAGGGAGTAGGTCGATCCGGGAGCCAGAAGACCTGCCCAGATTGGCGCGGACGATCGCAGCGCGAGCGACTGCGGCCCCGCGGATCGCCGGCTGGACACCGGCAGTCGCCTTAAGGATTAATAACCGGGTGTCATCCTTAAGTCCTTCGTGGCTTAAGGATTTTTTTTACTCGCACCGCGGCGGGACGCGACAACCATTTCCTTAAACAGGAGGAGAAGATGATGTGCCTGTTGCTGAGATTCTGGTTGTTGCTGTTTGTTCTGGTTCCGGCCATGCCCGCGGTTTCTTCCGCCGTCGCGGCCAAACCCGCCATCGTGCTGGTGGCCTTCGGCACCAGCACCCCGGCCGCGGCCACCTACGATTTTTTTGAAAAACAGGTGCGGGATGGGTTCCCGGGTTATGAAATCCGTTGGGCCTTCACGTCACAAAAAGTGCGGGCCAAGGTGAAAAAGGAGCAGGGCAGGGATTTAAAGGACCTGCCCCAGGTGCTCGGGGATCTCAAGGCCGCGGGGTTTGCCCAGGTGGCCGTCCAATCCCTCCACGTGGTGCCGGGGGAGGAGTGGGAAGAGATGGTGAAGGAGAGTAAAGCTATCCCCGGCCTCCAGGTGTCCCTGGGCCCTCCGCTCCTGACTTCCCCGGAGGATCGCCAGCGCGTCCTCAAGGCCCTGGAACCGGCCTTTCCCAAGGACTTAAAGCAGACCGCGGTGGTGCTGGTGGGGCATGGCAGTCCCCACCCCAGGGGGGAAGGGGAATACCTGGCCTTCGCCGAACTGGTGCGCCGGCGGTTCCCCCAGCAACAGGCCTACCTGGCGGTAGTGGCCGGCAAGCCCACCCGGGAGGAAGTCCTGCAGAAAGTCAAGGCCTCCTCCGCCCAGGCCGTGCTGTTCATCCCCTTCCTGTTCGTGGCCGGAGAGCACATGGCCAAAGACATCATGGGGGACGAGCCGGAGAGCTGGAAATCGGAACTCCTCAAACACAAGGCTTACAAGATTCAGGCCGTGGATCGGGGTCTGGGTTATCAGGGAGGGGTGGTCCAGGTGTACCTGGACCACCTGGCCGGGGCCTTGAAAAAAGTGAGCAGTGAGCAGTGAGCAGTTAATGTTGAGGAGACTTTAGCTCAACTGTTCGCACGGGCACAGTGACGCCCCTCGTAGGGGCGGCCCGGTGGGCCGCCCGTGGCGGGCGAGCAACCCGGCTCGCCACTACCGCGCCGGCTGAAAAGCCTGTGCCACCATCTAACAAACTTTCCGGGCATAGATTGACGCCCAGGTCATTCCAAGCACAGCTTGGGAACGAGATGGCAGTTCAATTTTTTAACCGAAAACCGAAAACCAAAAAATGTAATTAAATGAAGGCCGAAGAACTCTCCCCCCTGGAAATCCGGGAAGCCTGGGACCGCCGCCGGGCCGGATCTAGACGCTTTGGCCTGACCCTGGCGGGCCTGGCCTTGGCCCTGGGATTGTCCGTATGCCTGGCCACCGCCATAGGCCGCATGGACCTGGGCTGGGGGGAGATCGCCCGGGCCTTTTTGAACAAAATCGGCCTGAGCAGCTTCACCCTGGACCGCACCGGCGAGGTGGTGGTCTTTCACCTGCGCTTCTCCCGGGCGGTGTTGGCGGCCCTGGTGGGGGCCTGCCTGGCCGTCGCGGGGGTGATCTTCCAGGGCCTGCTGCGCAACCCCCTGGCGGACCCCTTCACCATCGGGGTGTCCACCGGCGCCGCCTTCGGCGCGGCCTTGCTGGTAGTTCTGGGGGTGGAAGCGGCTTTATGGGGATTAAGCTCCCTGCCCCTGGGAGCCTTGGCCGGGGCCTTGGGGGCGTTGATGGCGGTGCTCATCCTTTCCCGGGAAGAAGGCCGCATCCGCCAGGAATCCCTGGTCCTGGCGGGCATCGTGGTGAGCACTTTCCTTTCCGCCTTTATCAGCCTCATCAAGAGCCTGGACGAAGAGTCATTGTCAGCCATCGTGTTTTGGATCATGGGCAGTTTTTCCGGCCGAGGCTGGGTGCACGTGGGGTTCCTGCTCCCTTACGGCCTGGCGGGGCTGGTCCTGGCGGCCTTCAACTGCCGGGAGTTGGACATCCTGGCACTGGGGGAGGAGCAGTCCCATTACCTGGGGGTGGAGGTGTCCCGCACCCGGCTCCAGCTGCTCCTGGCCGCATCCCTGCTCACCGCCGCGGCGGTGTCGGTGTCCGGGGTCATCGGCTTCGTGGGGCTGGTGGTGCCGCATTTAATCCGCATTCTGGCCGGCCCGTCCCACGGGCGGCTGTTGGTGCTGGCGGCCCTGGCCGGGGCCCTCACTCTCATCTGGGCCGACGTGCTTTCCCGGGTGATTCTGCCCGGCGGCCAGGAGCTGCCCGTGGGGGTGGTGACTGCGCTCCTGGGCGGCCCCTTTTTCTTTTACCTGCTCAAAACCCGCAAGGGCCGGGGGTTATGGTGATCCGGGCAACATCCCTGTCTCTGGGCTACGGCGCCCGCACCGTCCTCAGAAACCTGGACTTCCAGGTGCAGCGGGGAGAATTCGTGGGCATCCTGGGTCCCAACGGCAGCGGCAAGTCCACCCTGGTGAACGCTCTGGCGGGATTGTTGCCGCCCCAAGAGGGGGTCATCCAGCTTAATGGCCATGATCTCCAGGCCGTAGACAGCCGGGTGCGGGCCCAGACCCTGGCGGTGGTGCCCCAGAGCAACGACATCCGCTTTCCCTTCCCGTGCCTGGAAGTGGTCCTCATGGGGCGTTATCCCCGCAGGCGGCGACTGGGGACCTTGACCCCGGAGGATCTGATCGCCGGCCTCCGGGCCATGCGCCAGACCACCACGGAGCACCTCCAGGACCGTCTGGTCACCGAGGTCTCCGGCGGCGAGCGCCAACGGGTGGTCATCGCCCGGGCCTTGGCCCAGGAGCCGGATATTTTGATGCTGGACGAAGCCACCTCCAACCTGGACGTGCGCAAGAAACTGGAAATCTTTGAGCTATGCCAGGAACTCCATCGGGTAAAAAATCTGACGGTGCTCTGCGCCATTCATGATTTAAACCTGGCGGCCATGTACTGCCGGCGCCTCATCATCCTGAAGGACGATGGCCTGGCGGAAGACGGGCCTACGGAACGCGTCTTCACCTCGGAGATCCTGTCCGCGGTCTTCGAGACGCCCATGGAGGTGGCCCGGCATCCCCGGACCCGCCGGCTTTATGCGGTGATGCTCCCCCTGTCGGCCGGCGCGCCGGATGAGCCGGAAATTTTAAAGGCGGTGCGGTTATCGTGAGGCAGCGCGGTTTCCTTATTTTGATGGCTCTGACGTGGATTGGTTTTGCGGGAGTGGCTATCGCCGCGGTGACCATCACCGATGACCGGGGCCAGGAGGTGGTGCTGAATTCGCCGCCTAAGCGCATCATTTCGTTGTATGGGGCCATTACGGAAGTCCTCCAGGCTTTGGGCGCGGGGCCGCAAATCGTGGCCCGCACCCGGGGAGATGAGATCCTCCCCGGTCTTCCCACGGTGGGCACCCATCTCCAGCCCAACCTGGAGATGATCCTGGCCCTGAAGCCGGACCTGGTGGTCCAGGGCGGGGTGAAAAAAGGGCTTATCGGGGTCAACCGCCTGGAGCAGGAGGGCATCCCGGTGGCGGTCTTCGCCCCCCAGGATTTCCCCGGCCTTTTTACCACTATCCGGCGCCTGGGGCAGTTAACGGATAAGGCAGACCGGGCGTCGGCTTTGGTCCAGGACATGGAGGCCCGGCTCCGGGAAGTGGCCCGCCGGGTGGCGGGGCGGCCCTCCTCCAAGGTCTTCTTTGAGGTGCGCTATCACAACCTGCTGGCCGCCGGGCAAGGCTCCCTGGTGCATGACATCATCACCCGGGCCGGGGGGAAAAACATTGTGGCCAGCCCCCAGAAGCTGGTGAGCTTCAGCCTGGAAACCTTGATCCAAGAGGACCCGGAGGTCTACATCATTCAGAAAGGGCCCATGAACCGCAGCCCCCAGGACATCAAGGCCCGGCCCCACTATGACCTGCTCCAGGCGGTTAAGCAGGGCCGGGTGCTGGTGGTGGAGGAAAGTCTCTTTTCCCGCCCCGGCCCCCGGTCGGTGGAAGCGGTGGAAACCCTGGCCCGGTTTCTGCACCCGGACGCGGGATGGGGGAAGCCATGAAGCCGGACGGCGCCTGCCGCGGCCTGATCGTTGCCGGCCCCCACAGCGGGGTGGGTAAAACCACCGTCGCCCTGGGGCTCATCGCCGCGTTCCGCCGGCGGGGCCTCAAGGTTCAGCCCTTCAAGGTGGGGCCGGACTTCATCGATCCGGGCCACCACACCCAGGCCGCGGGAGTGATCTCCCGGAATCTGGATGGCTGGATGCTCACCCCAGAGGCCAACCAGGCCATTTTCCGGCGCCACGCGGCCTCGGCCGACCTGGCCCTGGTGGAAGGGGTGATGGGTCTCTTTGACGGCTATGACGGGGCTTCCGAGGCGGGCTCCACGGCCCAGATGGCCAAATGGCTGGGACTGCCGGCGCTCCTGGTGGTGGACGCCCGGGCTATGGCCCGGAGCGCCGCGGCGCTGGTGCACGGGTTCGCCACTTTTGACCCGGACCTGGCCCTGGCGGGGGTGCTCTTCAACCGGGTGGGCAGCGCCGTGCACCTGCGCTATTTGGAGCAAGCCCTGGAGTTTAAGAAAGACGCCCCCTCCTTGGGCGGCATTCCTAGAGACCATGAGCTGGCCATTCCCGAGCGGCACCTGGGTCTGACCACGGCCCAGGAGCATCCCCTGACGCCGCCATATCTGGACCGCCTGGCCGACTTGATGGAGCAGAACCTAGACCTGGACGGACTTTGGGAGCGGCTGCCCATTTTAAACTTGGCTGCGCCGCCAGTGACGGCCGCGGTGGGCGGGCAGGCGGGGACGCCTGCTCCACATTTACTTAATGCCGGACCTGTTCGCCTGGGAGTGGCCCAGGATGAGGCTTTTTGCTTCTATTACCCGGAAAACCTGGAGTGGCTGGAGCATTTCGGGGCGGCAATCATCCCCTTTTCCCCCTTGCGTGACCCGGATTTGCCTTCCGGACTCCACGGCCTTTACCTGGGAGGGGGCTACCCGGAAATGTTCGCTGGGCAATTAGCCCAAAACCGGGGCCTTCTGAAATCCTTGGGAGATCAGGCCAGGGGGGGGATGCCCATTTATGCCGAGTGCGGCGGGCTGATGTTTTTATCTCAAGAGATACAAGATCTGGACTGGAAGAGCCATGCCATGGCGGGAGTGCTGCCCTTCCGGGTGCGCATGCTGCCCCGGCTGAGGGCCTTGGGATATCGGGAAATCACCCTCACGGCCGACGGCCTCTTAGGTCCCCATGGAACCCGGGCCCGAGGCCATGAATTCCACTATTCGGAAATTATCTCCGAACCCGACAGCCTGGGCCGCCTCTACCGCCTCGCGGACCGGGACGGCGCGGCTTCCCGTCTGGAAGGGTACACCCAAGACAACGTCCTGGCCAGTTACGTTCACCTCCATTTCGGCAGCAACCCGGAAGTGGCCCGGAGCCTGGTGGAGCATTGCCGGCGGTTTAAGAAGTGTTAGGAAAAGTGTTTTGGGGGGAGGGGGTAAGGGCGAGCGCCCTTAGCCCCCTCTCCCCAACAACCACAGGAGGACCCATGACCCAACTGCCCCGGCAGCCCCGGGAGATCGAGGCGGAGAGCTTCCGCCGCATCGAGGCCCAGGTGGGGGCCCACGGCCTGGCCCCGGAAGTCTGGGCCGTGGTGCGGCGCATGATTCACACCACCGCGGATTTCGATTATTTCACCATTGCCCGGGTCCATCCCCGGGCGGTAGCCGCGGGGGTGGAAGCCTTGCGGGCCGGCCGGACCGTGGTGACCGACACCCGCATGCTGTTGGCGGGCATCAGGTCCCGGTTGGAAAAGTTGGGGGTGGAGGGCCTCTGCTTCATCGATGATTCCCAGGTGGCCCAGGAAGCCGCCCGGCGAGGCATAACCCGGGCGGCCGCGGCCATGGATAAGGCCCTGCCTCATCTGGCGGGAGGCATTGCCGCCATCGGCAATGCGCCCACGGCCCTGTTTCGGCTCCTGGAATTAATGAAGGAAGGAGCGCCCCCCCCGGCCCTCATTGTGGGCTTGCCGGTGGGTTTGGTGGGCGCGGCGGAAGCGAAAGAAGCCCTGCTTCACCAGGATATCCCTTACATCACCGCAGCGGGGCCCAAGGGCGGCTCCGCGGTAGCCGCCGCGGTGATCAATGCCCTGGCCATCATGGCCCTGGAGACCTGATTATGGGCGATAAAATCGGCACCCTGTACGGCGTGGGCGTGGGTCCGGGAGACCCGGACCTCATCACCCTCAAGGCACTCAGGATCCTGGAACGGGTACCCCGGATCTTTGCGGCCCGTTCCACCCAGAATAGCTACAGCCTGGCCCTGAACATCGTGCAACGCCACCTGAACGGGGCGGAAATCATCCCCTTGGCCTTTCCCATGACCAAAGACGCCCAGATCCTCCGGGACTCCTGGGAGACCAACGCCCGGCAGGTGCTCGAGGTGTTGCTGGCCGGGGAGGACGCGGCCTTCATCACCCTGGGGGATCCCCTGACCTACTCCACTTACGGGTATCTTCTCAAGACTCTCAAGGCTCTGCACCCCCAGGTGAAGGTGGTGACCATCCCGGGCATTACCTCTTACAACGCCGCCGCGGCCGTGCTCAACACGCCCCTGGCCGAGGGCGAGGAATCCTGCTATCTGGTGTCCGGGGCCATGGGCGGGGCCAAGCTTAAAGAGGTGGCCCAGACCGCGGAAAATATCGTGATGCTCAAAACTTACCGCCACTTCGACGACATCTGCCAGACCCTGGAGGACCTGGACCTCATGGACCGGGCCACCTGCGTGCGCCTCTGCGGTCTGGAGGGGGAGATGGTGGAAAAAGATTTGAGCGCCCTGAAAGGCCAGAAGATGCCGTATCTGTCCATGATCATTATCAAAAAAAACGGCAAAGCTTAGATGCGGTTTTCGGTCTTCGGTCTTCGGTCTTCGGTCAAAGACCACAGGTATGCCGCCTTCATTTTCAGAAGACCTAAAATAAAAAGGAAGGCCATGGATCTTCAAAATTAGAATTTGAATAATAATGCGAATGGCCAAATGGAAGCTCATTTAAAAAACCGAAAACCGAAAACCGAAAACCGAAAACCGGTATTAATGGCCGTAGTCCTGGCCGGGGTGGCCGCATTCCTGGTCTATGAAGTGCTGACGGTTCCAGGGCTCACTCCCCAAAAGCTGTCCCGGGGGTTGGGCCTGCCCCTCCTGCGCCTGCTGTTTTACATGGGAGTCGGCCTGCTCATCGGCCAGGTAATCGAATCCTTGAACTGGTCCGCCCGGCTGGGCGTCTGGGCCGGTCCGGTGCTGCGCTGGGGGCGCCTCAAGACCGAATGCGGCGCCGCCTTCACCGCGGCGTTTTTTTCCGGCATCCTGGCCAACACCATGCTCATGACTTTTTACCAGGAGGGCAAACTCAGCCGCCGGGAGATGACCTGCACTTATCTCCTCAACAACGGTCTGCCGGTATATTTGCTGCACCTGCCCACCACCTTTTTCATCATCTTGCCCTTAACCCGCCAGGCCGGGTTGATTTACCTGGGATTGGGGTTGGCGGCGGCGCTGCTGCGCAGTGCAGCATTGCTGGTTTACACCCACCTGCGATTCCCGGCCGCACCGGGACGAAGCGCCGCCGTTGACCCGGCGCCGGCTCCGGCCCGGAAGCCGGGGGGGCTGGGGGAACTTTGGCCCCGGTTCCGGACGCGGTTTTCCCGGGTGGTGCTGTACACCATTCCCATATACCTCCTCATCTTCCTGTTAACGGAAAAGGGCCTCTTCATGTGGCTGCGGGAAGCCATGGCCCGTTGGGTGACCTGGAGATTCCTGCCGGTGGAGGCGGCCAGCGTGGTGATTTTCAGCGTGGCCGCGGAATTCACCGCCGGCATGGCCGCGGCCGGGGCCCTCATGGACGCCGGGGCTTTGACGGTGCCCCAAACGGTGGTGGCCCTGATGCTGGGCAGCATGGTGGCCACCCCCGTCCGGGCGCTGCGGCACCAGTTGCCCTCTCACGCCGGGATTTTCTCCCCGGCCCTGGGGATGGAGTTATTGATAATGAGCCAGACGCTGCGGATTGCCAGCCTCATTGCCGTGGTTATTCCCTATTGGGCTTGGGGCAGGGATTGGTTTTTTTGAAAATGTTGGTGGCACAGGCTTTCCAGCCTGTGCAGTTTAAAACTTTTCGAATCAGTTATCATGAGAGCCTCTTGCAAAATTCATTTTGAGGCTGCGATTTTCCCAATGTTGCTTAAAGAAATATCCGGTAGCACAGGCTTTCCAGCCTGTGCCGGCGCAGGCTGAAGCCTGCGGCTACATAATTTTGCAAGGGGCTCATGAGCCATTAGTTTCCCGTAATTTATGAAAATCTTTGGAGATGCGGTCTAAACTTTGATGACATCGTAAAAAGTCAAATCTCGTTCCCAAGCTGGGCTTGGGAACCAGATGGTTTGGTTGCCGATGCCGGTCTATTGGACTATTTACGAATCCATCAACCTTGAACGTTGAACTTGTCGAAGCAGATGGAAATGCTTTTCGCGCGCCCCTGATGAAGACCGAACCCAAAATACTCCGCTGGGGATTCTCCACGGGCACGGCCGCCGCCGCGGCGGCGGCGGCGGCGCTCTATGAGCTGCTGGGGCATACCCTTCCTCAAGTCCTAGAAGTTCCCCTCCCCGGCGGCCAGCGGCTGGCGGTTCCCATCGTCCGTCACGGCAGGCCCCGCGCCGAAGTGGGGGAAGGGGTGGTGGTCAAAGACGGCGGCGACGACCCCGATGTCACCCACGGGGCCGAGATCGGCGCTCGGGTGTGGCGGCTCCACGGCAGCGGCGACGTGGAAGAATTGCACTTGCACGGGGGCGAAGGCGTGGGCCGGGTGACCAAGCCGGGGCTGCCGGTGGCCGTGGGCGAAGCGGCCATCAACCCCGTGCCCCGGCGCATGCTCCGTCAGTCATTACAAGAAACCTGGGACCGGCTCGCACCCGGCGGCCCCCTGCGGCTGGGGGCGGAAATCTTCGTTCCCCGGGGCGAAGAACTGGCCCAACAAACTCTCAACCCCCGCCTGGGGATAGTGGGAGGCATCTCCATCCTGGGCACCACCGGCCTGGTGAAGCCCTTTTCCCACGGGGCCTACCGGGCCACCATCCACGCGGCCCTCAAGGTGGCTCGGGCCGGCGGCATTGAGCATATCGTCTTGACCACGGGCCGGGAAAGCGAGGACTGCGCCCGGCGGTTGCTGCCGTCATGGCCCGAGGAAGCCTTTGTCCAGATGGGGGATTACGTGGGCTATGTCCTGGGCCAGGCCGGGCGGTTCCATTTCGTTAGGGTAACGGTGGCGGCCTTTTTCGGCAAGGCCCTGAAAATGGCCCAGGGGCTGCGGAACACCCATGCCTCCCGGGGGCCGGTGGATTTGGGCCTCCTGGGGCGCTGGACGGCAGAAATAACCGGACGCCGGGAACTGGCCCGGTCCGTGGCCGGGGCCAACACCGCCCGGCAGGCTTTGGAAATGCTGCTGGCGGCCCCAGCGCCGGCAGTGGTGGCCCGGGTGGGAGAAACCATGCTGGCCCACTTGAGGATTTGGGGCGGATCCGGCCCGCACCTGACCGCGATTATTCTTGACCCCTCGGGCCAGGTCTCGTGGCAAGGAGAGTCTCCGGGAGGATGACCTGGTGAATCTCGTAAACGTGGTGGGCCTGGGAATGGGGCCAGCGGATCTTACCCCCAAGGCCCTCAAGATTATCCGGGAGGCCCAGGTGCTGGTGGGGGGCCGGCGGCACTTAAATTACTTCCCGGATCACCCGGGGGAAAAAATTATCCTGGGGAAAAATCCGGAGGAGACGCTGGCAGCCTTGCTCCCCCTGGTTGAAACCCGCAAGGTGGTGATCCTGGCTTCCGGCGACCCCAATTATTTCGGCATCGGCCCCTTGGCGACCAAAATCCTGGGGCCGGCGCGGGTGGTCCTCCACCCCAACGTCACCGCGGTGCAGGCGGCCAGCGCCCGCCTGAAAATGGCCTGGCAGGACGCCGCGGTGGTGAGCCTCCACGGCCGGGGCTGGGAGGAATTGGCCGCAGCCCTGACCGGGGCGCAGAAAATAATGGCATACACCGACCCGGCCCACCCGCCGGAGGCGGTGGCCCGGTTCCTGCTGGACCGGGGGATGGGGGAGGCCCGTCTTTGCATCCTGGAAAATCTGGGCCAGGAGGATGAACGGGTTTCGTGGCTTCAGTTGGAAGAAGCCGGGGCGCGGCAGTTTTCCCCGCTGAACGTGGTAGTTATCTTAAAAGAAGCCTCATTGTCAACCGCCTCCGAAACCCTGACCCTGGGGATGCCCGAAGAGGCCCTGGCCCATGACGCCGGGATGATCACCAAGGTCGAAGTCCGGGCCGCGGCCCTGGCCAAGCTGCGCCTTCAGCCGGGCCTCATTCTCTGGGACGTGGGCGCCGGGTCCGGGTCCGTGGGCCTGGAGGCCACCCTCCTCCTGGGCGGCGGCCAGGTCTTCGCGGTGGAGCGGGATCCCGCCCGGGCCGCCATGATTCGGGAAAACCGGGAAAGGTTCGGGGTTCCCAACCTAAAAGTGGTGGAGGCGGCGGCCCCGGAATGCCTGGCGGGGCTGCCGGACCCGGACCGGGTCTTTGTGGGGGGCGGGGGGAAACGGCTGGAAGCCATCCTGGAGGAAGCAAGCCGCCGCCTCCGGCCGGGTGGGCGGATGGTAGTTGCGGTCACTCTGCTGGAAACCCTGGAGCTGACCCGGAACTGGCTGAAAAGCCGCGGGTGGCAGATGGAAGTGGTGCAGCTCCAGGTGAGCCGGGACCGGCCCCTGGCCGGAGGGGCTTATTTGCAGGCCCTCAACCCGGTGTGGCTTATAAGCGGCGGGTTGGCGGAGAAATGATTTTTGGGGAGGGGGCCAGGGGCCGACGGCCCCTGCCCCCTCCCCCAACCCCCATAAGAATTATTTAAAAGAAGCCTTTCTCTTCTCGTTCCCAAGCTGAGCTTGGGTACGCCGTGTTGGCCAAGCTAAGCTTGGCACCATGGTCATTCCCAAGTACAACTTGGGAACGAGAAGAAAGTAATAGTGGCACATCGCGGCCTAAAGGCCGCAACCAAACTAAAAAATGACCTAATTACTTTAATCAAATCAAGGTGTTACAGGCAAAATCTTCGCGAAAAAACCAGAAACTCGGATTCAGTAGCACAGGCTTTCCAGCCTGTGCCGGCGCTGGCTAAAGCCTGGCTACAGAAACTTTTCAGGATTTACGGGTGAGCCAACGGTTCATGAGCGACTGGTCTGAAAATGTAGCCGCAGGCTTCAGCCGGCG
>Ga0194112_10010168_pt1 | contig 11847 bp, 9 predicted proteins | sample TA2MahC400mmetaG_FD_146191 | JGI IMG/M metagenome (GOLD analysis project Ga0194112, IMG submission 146191) | Freshwater microbial communities from Lake Tanganyika, Tanzania - TA2015016 Mahale Deep Cast 400m | ecosystem: Environmental > Aquatic > Freshwater > Lake | place: Tanzania: Lake...
ATGGGCTCGGACATGAAGCCTATTTACCTTGAGGAGAGGCCGTGCGAGGTCAGGCACGCGCACTGCACGACCGACAAATCGGAGGGGCTGCTGGGCTACAGGACGAACCACACGCTGGAGCAGGGCTTGAAGAAGATGATAGACTGGGCTAGGGAGATGGGCGAGCAGAAGCCGAGCTACAGGATACCGCTGGAGATAACAAAAAAGGCGCCGCGCGTCTGGCGGGAAAAGATGATCTGATCCTTCTTATGAATTTCGGGAAAGAGATAGCAAAGAACAACATGATATTCACGGCAGGAAATGTTGGCGCCGCGCTTCTCAGCTTTGTGTTCAGCATTGTCGTGGCAGGCATGCTCGGACCCGAGCAGTTCGGGTTGTTTTCATTCACGCTCATCGCCATGGGTTTCTTCGCCATATTCACCGACATGGGGACAACAAACACACTGGTCAAGTTCATATCCGAGGCTCTTGGACAGGGAAAACCGGGCAGTGTCCGCTCCCTTGTTGTATTCCTCCTGAAGTTCCGGCTGGCTGCCGCCCTTCTTCTTTCGTTTTTTATGCTGCTCTTTTCCGAGCCGATAGCATCGCTGCTGTTCCAGAAGCCGGGATTTTCATACTTTATCATGCTCGCAGCGGCCATGCTGATAGCGGAGTCCTTGTTCAGCTTCGTGAATGTGACTTTCATAAGCTTCAAGGACTTCAGGTCAATGGTCGCCCTCAGGCTGGCGGAAAGGGCGCTCAGGATTGCAATCGTCGTCTCCCTTGTCGTTATAGGGCTGGGCGCGGTTGGCGCCTCCATTGGCGTCATGCTGACATCGCTGGTTGCTTGCGGCATAGGCGCGCTCATACTATCAAGATACAGGCAGCTAAAGTCCGCAGGCACGGGACTTGAGGTGCGCAAGCTGGCTTCGTTCGGCTTCTGGTCAATGATAGGCTCGGTTGTCGCAAGCATATACGTGATGGCCGACGGGCTTATCGTCAGCATCGTGCGCCCGATAAGCGATATCGGGTTCTACAGCATTGCATCGTCATGGACTGGGCTGATAGCTTATGTGATACCCATAAGCTCGACTGTCATGTATCCGTATTTTTCCAGGCTCAGCGGCCCCGGGAACCACGGCGCGCTGCACGGCTCGCTCAGGTATGCGTTGGTGGTGGCATTCCCTGCATCATTCCTGATGTCGGCATTCTCAACCCAGATAATCGGAATATTTTACAGCCCGACATTTGCACCTGCGGCGCAGGCGCTCAGCGTGCTGAGCATCATGGCCGTGCCGCTTGTGGTGACGCAGATACTTTCCAATTATTTCTATGGAATAGGCAGGCCGAGGGTCCATACCTACATCGTTGTAGGCGCCTTTTCCTTCGAGGCTGCGCTGGGCTTCACGTTCACCCTTTTCTACGGCATCTGGGGGGCTGCGGCGGCGATAGTCATTGCAAGGGTTGTTGAGTCCGCCATACTGATGCTTGTGCTGGTGTTCAGGGCAGGCATAAAGTTCAAAACCATGGATTTTGTGAGGCCTCTTGCCGCATCTGCTGTCATTTACCTCATGGCCCTGCAGGCTGGCGGTGTTGGTCTTCTGCAGCTGGTGGTGTTCGGTGCCGGGCTGCTCCTGCTGTATCTGGGCATTATGGTTGCGGCCGGCGGCATAAGGACGGGCGAGCTGAGGGCTGCATTCGGCATCATAAAATCAGCTGTCATTCCTGCTCGCTGAACGCGAGGCTGCATATACAACCCCGCCGGCAACAGCTACAATTATCTGTCCGATGACGAAGTACAGAAGGGACATGGATATCGTCTTGTCAGCAGCCACTCCGAGCAGGGCGAAGAGAAATACCATTGACGCCTCCCTTGTCCCGAGCCCGGATATCGTGAAAGGCAGCAAGCTCACGAGTGTGGCAAAGCATAGCATGGCGAACGCCGGGAAGAATTCGACGCTCACACCCAAGGCAAGGAATATTAGGAAGGCCTGAATGCCCACAGTAAGCCATATGACGAACGACATAGCCGTCTGCGCGACCACCCTTGAGGGGCTGCGTTTGAGGGTTTGGAAGGGTTTGTAAAGGCTCTCGAATATGCTTTCTTTGTCAATGTCGCCCTTCATGCCCAGCAGCCTTCCCATAAACGAAAAGTTTGAAAGGAAGAAGTAGGACAGTCTCTTGAATATGCGCCTGCTGAAGACAGCATAGAGCAGAACTCCGAATGTTATGACGACCAGTGCGACAGACAACAGCTCACTTGACCCGTAGACAATCGAAAGGGCTGCCGAACCGACTGCTATTATGACAATAAGGTCGAATATCCTGTCAAGCACGGATAGCGAGAATGCCATACCATTCGGCACGCCGTGGTCCCTGTTCAGGTAGCGGAACTTCAGGAGGTCGCCGAGCTTTGAGGGCGTTATCGTGCCGAAGAAAAACCCTATCATATAAACGCGGGCGGTTTCTTTCATCGATATCCTGATGCCTGAAAGGTTCGTGATTGAGTTCCAGCGGATGAACCGGAGCGCCATGCTAACCGGAGTTATGACCAGCGCCAAGAGAATGAGAAGGGGGTCTGCTTCGGCCAGAGTGGATACTATCTTTCCCACGTCGATGAAATACAGCAGCAGCGCCAGTATAACCGTGCTTGCTGTGATTTTTATTATGCTTATTTTTTTCATGGAAACTACTTCCTGGTGTAAACCCATGCAAGCGGGGCGCCCTGCACGTCTATGGTCTTTATCAGTTCATAGCTGCCCGCTATGTCCGCATGGAAGCTCTCGTTCATATAGAGCCTGAAGAATGTGTTCTCAACTAGGTAGTCAGCCTCGGGCGTGACGTTTGTCATGTCCCAGTTGATGTTCTCGGTTCCTGAGATGTATTTCGGTATGAACGGCGTAATGTCCGTAAGGTCGGCCCTCATCCGGCTGGGAAATGGCACAGCATGCCTTGGCTGGACAAAATACTGCACGGTTGAGTTCGGCTTTGCGTTGCTGTTGAGCCAGAATGCCGCCTCGCCTATGCCCTCGCCCCACTGCCCTATGGCGAACATGTGGTTGTTGTAAACATTACCCGGCCCGCCAACAAGCTCGTTGTAATAATCCAGGTAATATGGGTGGACCGAGACATCTACCGCCAGCAGGTATACAAAAACTATAAAAGGAATCGCCATATATACCGCAGTCTTTCTTGCATTGAACCTATGCATTCCGCTCAGCCATGATGAAATCCTATGAATGCCGATGCCTGCAAGCATGGCGACAGCCGGGTATATCATTATGACATAGCGCGGCCCCGCCTGCCTGAAATGATAAAATGAATATACGAACAGCGGTATGAGCAGCCACGCGAGAAGCGTGAGGTTCTCGCCGTCTCTGTGCCTGGCGGAATAATAGACTCCAAGCGCCAGCGTGGCAAGAATGAGAACAGGTGTGGTGACAACAACGTATGTCGCCATGTAGTAGATGGGGTGGCTGAGGCCGCCAAGGAAGTATTCGCTCACGTCGCCGAGGCTCTGCCACCAGTTGAAGTTTGCGAGGAGCCCGCCGATGGGGTCGAACCAGAGCCGCGGCCAGACTAGGTAGAGCACGGCGGCGGAGACGAACGGTATGAGCAGCAGGTGCTTTTTTCCGATGGCCTTCGGCCTGCGGTGGATAAAGTAAATGACAGGCAACAGAACGAACAGCGTGACCGCGTTGAACTTCGTGGCTACTGTGAGCCCGGTGACTATGAGCGATATGATAAACCATTTCCTGCTTTCCAGCCCCCTGGTGAAGGCATACACAGAGAGCGTGAACATGAACAGCAGCATGGCGTCAAGGGCGGCTATCTTCGTCTGGGCCAGGATGACGGGCAGCATCGCGAATATCGCCCCGGATATTGCGGCCATCCTGAGGCCGAATCGCCTGCGCGCATAGCCGAACAGCAGAAGGGCTGCGCCGACGGTAAAAAGGGCTGACAACAGCCTGCCAGGTATGAGGTTCTTGTACTCGTATATCGCCTGCGTGGCCTGCGTGTAGTTCATGGAGAACATGGAGCCGCCCAGCCTCGAGTACATGTACATGCCGTTCACTATGCCGTATGCGAACCTGTCCAGCGGGGGATGTATGCTGCCCACGGCATCATAGGTGTGCCAGCTCTGAGGGCTGAAATCCAGCCTTGCCACATTGTACCACTGGTAGAGGCCGACGCTGAAGGTCGTTATCTCGTCCCATGTTTCATACGGCTTGTCGATATCAACTATATGGAAGGCCAGGACCAGCATGACAAGGACAACGGCTGTTGCAAGCGCCTTCCTTCCCTCCGTGGCGCATAAAGAAATTTTCATCCGCTCCCCACCTCAACCAGCGCTATGTTCCAGAAGCCGGATGTCCTAACCTCAACTATTCTTCCATGGCGCGACAGGATGCGCGAAAGCTGTTTCCTTGTCCAGTGGTTCACATGACCCCGCGGGTTGCCGAGCCGACTCGCATGCCGCAGCCTTGCCATGTTCGCGAGCCTGAACAGCGGCTCATTTGGCACAGAAACCAGCACATGCCTCCTAGACGCGGAGAAAACGGAGTCCAGGGCCTTTTCATATGCGTCAAGATGCTCCAGCACCTCGTTGCAGACAACAAGGTCATACCTCCCTTTTATGGAGAATATATCGCCGTGACCATATGTTATGTTCCGCCTCTGCGAATGTTTTTTCGCATACGCTATCGCAGTCCTGTCCACGTCTAGCGCCGTTACCTTCGCCCCAGGAAGCCTGTCGGCTATGGCCATTGTCGTGAATCCTTCGCCGCAGCCGATGTCCAGCACAGTCTTCGGACCCGCCTCCGCGGCCATGAATGCCACTGCCGTGTTGAACTTTTCCATCGTTTTGCGCAGGAGCGGGTTCCTGCTCGTGTGCTTTTCTATGTTCATTTTTTTAGATGCCATAATATTACTCCTGTCCTTCACTAATAGTCTCTCACGTGCTTCCTTAGCGCGAATGCCCACTTGACGAGCTTGCCCGGAGTCACGCGGACGCGGCTCATCCTGAACTTGGACGTATAGCCGTACCAGCCCATGAGCACATACATGAACAGCTTGTTCGGCGGAAGCTTCACCAGCTGTTTTGTCACCGGCAGGAGCCAGGGGAATTCGACGGTCACACCAAACAGCTTCTGCATGTTCTGGCATTTCACCAGCTCCGTTGGGTCTTTGAACCTAAGGACACTCTCTATCTTGTAGTTCGCCCTTATCTTGTCATAATCCCCATCGAAGAAGCCGTGCTCGACACAGTATTCGCCCAGTTCGGTCTTTGGGTATGGCGTAAGCAGGGAGGACCATGCCATGGCAGGCCTGAGCCTGATGTTATAATAGAGCGTCTCTAGGTCTGTTTTGTATGGATGCTCGACCGGAAGTGCTAGTATGTTGAATATGCCGTACTTTATACCCGCATTGCGCAGCAGGCTGCATGCATTCTCTATCTGATCCTTGGACATGCCACGTTTAAGTATGTTGTTGCGCACGTGATCATCGGCGGTCTCAACTGCCAGAAATACGCTCATGCAGCCAGCGCGCTTCAGTGCATCCACCTTTCCTGCATCCAGCAGGTTGGCGCGCACATTGCACATGAAAGGTAATCCTACCTCCCGCTTCCACCTGTCCGCAAACTCGTCAAGCCACTCATGGCTGCACATCACGAACGTGTCATCTATTATGCGCACGAACTCCAGCGGGTATTTCGACCTTATTTCCTTGACCTCGGCTATAACGTTGCCGACGCTTCTGCGCCTCACCTTGCCCCATTCAGGCCCGTAGAGCCTGCCCATCTGGCGGTTGAAGCAGTATGTGCAGCGGTATGGGCAGCCGCGACCCACCATGATGCGCTTCTCCCCCTCATCCCTGAGGCTCACGTCATAATTGTAGACAAGCTCCCTGTCAGGGAATGGTATGCCGTCCAGGTTGCGCTCAAGCCCCCGCACAGGATTTTTTATTATCACCCCGTTCTTGCCTTTGAACCAGAAGTTTCTGGTTTTCGTTATGGGTTTTTTCTTCTCCATTTTGTCAAGCAGCTCTGCGAAGGCTTCTTCAGCTTCGCCTATGCACACCGCATCAACCCCGTCTTCGCTTATCATCTCGGGGAAATAGGTTGCGTGGGGCCCGCCGAACACCGCGAAAAAATTGTACTTCTCCTTCAGCTTCCTGTTGAATGCTATTGCATGCTTGTGCTCCCCCGTATGGATGCTGTAAGCGAGCACGTCAGGCCTGTAGGACTGCATCTTCCTGTCTATGCTCTCCTTGTCCGTGGCTATTATGTCCGTCTCGTGGCCGGCCGCCTTGGCTGCAGCCGAAAGGTACATTATCCCGAGTCGCTCGCACATCCTGATGTCCCTTAGAACGAATAATGCCCTCATAATCACTCCACATCCAGCCCTGTCAGCCTGCCTGGGCATTGCCTGCACATGACTATTGCCTGCTTGTTTTTGCGCACAGCCCTCCTCAGGGCGTTGTATTTTTCGCTGTTCCAGACCCTGCCGAGACCGCCCTCGCTGAACATGTTTCCCATGTCGAAGATCCTGTGCGGGTCGTAGCAGCACGGCGAGACGCTGCCGTCCCAGTTGACCACCGACGACATCCAGAGCCTTGTGCAGCCTCTTGGTATTGCGTCTTTCCTGTTTAGGTTTTTGCTGTACCTGCTGTATTTCCATTCCTTTGGGAGGTACTTTGCGTTTTTTTCCTCATGGCCCGCGGACTCCATATCAAGATTCACCGTCTTGAGTTTTAGGGCGTCAACGCCCATGTCCCGAGCCAGCTTCCTTATCTTTCCTATTTCATGCTCGTTGTGCCGCATCACGATGAACTGGATCTCTATGAACGGGGTCCTGCTTTTCATCCTTCTTTTCGTTTCAACAAGCTTCTTGAGATTATCCATCACGGCTTCAAAGTCGCCGCTCTTTCTGTACTTCATGAACGTTTCCCTGCTCGCCCCGTCCAGCGAGAATATCAGCTCATCCATGCCTGACCTCACGACGCGTTCTATGTTTTTGGAGTCCTTCAGCAGGTGACCGTTCGTGCTCACGCGCACAAATATCCGCCTCTTCTTGGCGTATTCTATCATGTCATAGACCCTCCTGTTCAGGAAAGGCTCGCCCCAGTTCCAGAGCGTCAGGTTCAGCAGGTATGGGCCGCATTCGTCAATGATTTTCTTGAAATTTGCCAGCTTCATGCTGCCGCGCGGCGCGCGCAATGTTCCCTGTCCTGTTGGGCAGAGTTCACATTTCAGGTTACACAAGTTGGTTGGCTCCACCATGAGTATGCTGGGATAGCCTGCGGGTTCAAGCCTGCCGAACTTCATCATGCCGAAGCACTTCAGTGCGTTGCAGACTCTTCTGGTCGTGACCTCCCTGCCGCGGAGCATGTAAAATAACATGTCCTTCTTTTTCATAACAACCACTAAAGGGTTGGCCCTCTGTTTTTTAAGGCGCATCTTTTGTGCGGCTTACTATCATCTCTCCGATGAGACCGAGTGATATAAACTGCACACCAAGCACCAGCAGCAGGACGCACAGCATGAGCAGCGGCCTTTCGCCTATGGCATGCTTCAGCACGACCTGCTCATAAACCAGTTCCAGCCCCGATATTATGCTCGCCGCTATGAACACCAGCCCCATTGTGCCGAACAGGTGCATCGGCCTCTTGCCGTAGCTGTTCAGGAACTTTATGGTCAGAAGGTCGAGCATGCCCTTCAGCAACCTGCTGATGCCGTACTTTGACCTGCCGAAGGCTCTCGGGTTGTGCGCAACCCTTATCTCTGTCACCCTGTAGCCCTTCCAGTGCGCCAGCGCCGGTATGTACCTGTGCAACTCGCCATACACCCTTATGTCCCTCGCCACCCCCCTTCTGAATATCTTGAAGCAGCAGTTGGAGTCATGGATTTCCAGACCCGTGAGCTTCCGTGTGAGCCAGTTGAAAAATCTTGAAGGCAGACGCTTGGTTAGGGGGTCGCGCCTCCTGAATTTCCAGCCCACTACCATGTCATAGCCTTCGCCAATCTTGCGCATGAAGTTCGGTATCTCATGCGGGTCGTCCTGCAGGTCGCCGTCCATAGTTATGATTAGACTTCCCTTCGCCGCAGCAAACCCCGCGGAAAGGGCGTCCGACTTGCCGAGGTGCACCCTGAAACTTATCAGCTTCACGTGCCTGTCCTTTGCGTGCAAGCCCTCGATGGCGCTCTTTGTCCTGTCCTCAGAGCCGTCATCCACGAATATTATCTCGTAGTTCTTCCCTGTTTTTTTCATAACTTCGGTGAGCTGCTTGTGAAGGGGGAGTATGTTTTCTTCCTCGTTCCAGACGGGTATCACTATCGATATGTCCATGTTTGCCTCTCGCTTTTATCTTTTGGCCAATACGAGGTATAAAGCTATATCAATGCCTCGCCGCCTCCTCGTATATCCTTTTGAGCTGGCTGTTCCTGCGCGCGATGGAGAACCTTCCTGATTCAACCTCACACCTTCCACATGAACCCATTTTTCTCCTGAGCGCTGGGTTTTCTATAAGCCTGGATATGTTTGAAACCAGCCCGTCAACCACCTCCGGTTTGCTCTCCTTCTCGCAGTACCGCTCAAACTCCTTCCAGCTCTTCCATGCGAAAAGCCCGTCTTGACCGTACCAGGAAAATTTGCTGGCATCAACACATATCCCTGACTTGCCGAGGATCTCTGGTATGGCGAACGTGTTTGCGGCCACCACAGGGACGCGGCTTGCCATGGCCTCAAGAAACACCATGCCGAAGGTGTCCATGTAGGATGGCAGGACGAAGATGTCGGTCCTCGGGAAGAAATTGGCGAGTATCTCAGTTCTCGGCACGTTCGGCTCAAGGAATCTCACGCTGCTGTATCTCTGGCGCAGTTCTTCCGGGACGCTGCTTATGACCGTGAGTTCAATGTCATACTTCTTCTGCAGCCTGCCATATGCTTCAAGCAACTCCTTCCCGCCTTTGGTGAAGAAGCGCATGCTTATAAAAAGCAGCGACAGTTTGTCATGCTTTTCCCGCTTGATCTTTATTGGCTCAATAGCAGGATAGACGACCTCAATCTTGTCATCGAATCCAGCGGCGTTGAGGCCATTCATGATGGACATTCTGCCGGCTTCGGACCATGGCATTATCTTCCTGCAGTATTCAGATGACAGCAGTTTCTCAACGGCCGGCCTGACCTTTTCAAGCCTCCCTGCCTCGAAGCCAGCGAAGGATGCGACATGTTCTGTATCTATAATCCATGGTCTGTGGTTCTTTATCATTATTCCGGAGCAGGCATGTATCAGATCCGCGTTGCCGCTGTTGACGTAAATGGCATGCGGTTTTCTCAGCGCGTGCAGATAAGCCGAGAATGCGCGCTTTTTCAGGCTGTCCATAACCTTGGAGCCTGAAGCGGAAACAAATCTGGGCGTCACATACCCAATGCCCTTCGGCGGGTGCTTCGTCAGGTCGTCATAAACAGAATGGTGGCCCCTCCTCAGGTAGACTTTCATCACAGCCATAACAAGAGATTGGCAGCACTCCCTAAAAGGCTTATGAACCATAGGACTCGTAAGATATGCCTCAGTTCATTTCTGTTGCAGGGCACTGCGTTGGTGGCCAATTTTCCTGGCAAAGAAGATGAGGCTGTCGGCCTTCAGAAACTCCCTGTTCTTGGGCCTGAGAAAAGGGCGGAGCAAGGCATATGCAAGCCTTGCGGCGAACCTCTTGGCCTGCACATTGGCATTGTCGAGCCCCGAGAGTCTCAGGTATTCACTAGCCTTCACGCCCACGACCCTGAAACCCGAAGCCTCAAGGGATTCCTGCATAAGCCAAGGCGGAACTGGGTTGATGTGGCCAAGCTTGCGCTCATACCTGCTGAAGCAGAAAAACTCACCTGTCAGCAGAAACTTCAACCTTGAGAATATATTCCCTATGTTCGGTGTTGATATCAGCAGCGTGCCGCCGTTCCTGATCACCCTGCTGAACTCGCGGATAAGATGCCTCGTGTTTTCTATGTGTTCGGCTACCTCAAGACATACAATATAGTCAAACTTTCCTGCACGGAACGGCAGGTTGTTGTTGAGGTTTGCGCTGCGGCAGCCCCTGAACTCAGGCTCTATGTCAACAGCTGTCACGGCGAAGCCAAACCTCTGGAGTGATTTCGTGATATCGCCGGGCCCAGCGCCAGCGTCAAGCACTGCGCCTTTCCTTCCAGAGTTCCTCTCGCCAAGAAAAAACCGCTCCACCGCGGCATGCAGGGCGTTCATTGCACCACACAATAAGAGTGCGCATCTGTTTTTAAAAACCTTTGGCATAATTAGGTTAATGGCAAATATCATCGAATGGGCCAAGAACAACAGGACGGATGCGCTGCTTGTTGCCCTCACTGCAGTCTCGCTGCTTCTCATGTCGCTGCCGTTGTTGGTGTTCAGCTACCCCAGCTTCATCAATAACGGCGATGTGGCGCTGCATTACAAGCTCTCTTCGCTTGTCTTCGAGAACTGGAGGTTCCTGGCATTTGAGCTCTACCCAAAACTGTTTCACATAATGGTTTCATTGCTCGCGTACGCCATGCCATGGCTTGGCGTCTGGGGCGGCATGGTCACAGTCACGCTCGCTTTCGTTGTATTCATGCCCGTCGCCATGTATAAGCTCGCCTTTGAGCTCTTCGGTAGCAGGCGGGTCTCCATACTATCAGCCTTCTTCTCTGTGATTATTCTTGTCCACAACTCAGCTTTCGTTGGGGTCGCCTTGGCTGTCCCGCAGACGCTTGCCATGACACTTGCCCCTGCGATACTCTATTTCTTCCTGAGGAAGAGGTGGATTTCAACTGGCGTGCTTCTTGGCGCGCTGATGCTGCTCCACGGTTCATGGCCAATGCTCGTTGTATTCATGTTCCTATACGCAGTTATCATGCAATGCAGGAAGAAGGCGTTCCTTGGGTGGATGGGGGTGGCTGTCTTCTCCACTGCCCTTGCGGCAATAATCTCACTGCCGCTGACAGCCTACAACAAGATGTTCCTCTTCCATGACACGATAAATGCGACTGTACTGGGCACAACAGCCTATGTTTCATCCATGATTTCAATATTCGCAGTGCCGCTGATAATCGTGCCGTTCTTTTCCTTTATCCTTTATGTTTATGGTGGTTGGAATATATTCAGGAAAAGGGGCAAGGAAAAGATTCCGATGATGGTCCTGCTCTTCCTCGCCCTTGTGCTGGCAACATCGCAGGCCTTCCTTCTTCTGCCAGCAGGCCACATATTTGGGCTGGTTTTTATATCCTCAAGAGTGCTCTTCCTTGTTTTCATACCGATAGCCATGCTATGTGCATACGGCCTTGTGGCGGCATCAAGGGGCAAAAGTTATGTGGTTGTCGCGGTGGCATTTCTGTTTATAGCAGCCTCCATCCCCTACTATCACGCTTGGTATGAACACAAAAACGTCGCCATGGGGGCAGGGGAAATCGAGGCTGCCTCATTCCTATCAGGGTCAGGCCAGCGTAATGCCATGGTGCTTTTCAACCCGCTACGCTACAACATGCAGGAGCATTTCATTGTCATGACAGGTCTGCAGGATTTCAACCTCACCAACGCGGCCCTGCTGCTGTCGGGTTATAACAAAAGCGCGGTAAGCTTCAGGTATGTCCTTGCCGAAAAAAACGACAGTGCCATGAAACTTTTCACTGACGCCAACTCTTGGAGGCTCTCAGAGATCTATTCGAACAGCAAGTACTCTGTATTCAGCGTTACGGGGGGGTTTGAACTGGAAGAACCGGATATTGATTCATATGTCCGAGGGTTCACATTCTTCTACAACCAGAACCAGAGGCTGAGGGGGTTGGTGGTGTCCGAGCCGGTCAGTCTTGCCGTGAAGTC
>Ga0194112_10010169_pt1 | contig 11847 bp, 6 predicted proteins | sample TA2MahC400mmetaG_FD_146191 | JGI IMG/M metagenome (GOLD analysis project Ga0194112, IMG submission 146191) | Freshwater microbial communities from Lake Tanganyika, Tanzania - TA2015016 Mahale Deep Cast 400m | ecosystem: Environmental > Aquatic > Freshwater > Lake | place: Tanzania: Lake...
CGGGTCGAGTATTCCCGGTCATCGCCCGCGAAGGCCTGGATCGCGTGGGCCCCGGCCGCGAGGCGGATCGCGGGCGCTGATGGCGACCACCGCCGCACGTACTCCCCCTCCGGGCTCGGATCCCGGCGTCTCGCGACGATCGTCGCCTCATCGGGCATCGAGCCGTCGGGGAGGCGGATCGTGAAGGGAACCTTCACGATCGGCCGGGCGATGAATCGGGCGGGCCGGTCCGGACGCAGAGGCATGCGGGAAGGCAGAACCTCTGAGCCCTTCCGAAAGGCCGCGACCTCGTACTTCGGAGCCTCCGGGAGGCCGGTCACCGCGAAGCGGCCCTCGGCATCCGTGACGGCCTCCCGGGTCCGCGCCATTCGGTGGCGCTCTGTCCGGACGAAATCGACGAGACGCGCCGCCAGGTCTCGCGTCTTGGTCGAGGAGGGAGCGGCCGATCCTGCGGGCCCAACGATGGCGAACGCGCGGATCCGCGCGCCCTGGACGGGAGTTCCGTCGATCATCCGGACCGATCCCGTGATCAGCACGGTCCCCGTCGCAGAGTCCTCGACCGGGATGCGACCGAGTAGATCCGCGATGTCGCCTGGCGGCGCCTGCGGGTGCGGAAGGGCATACCCCAGGACGATGCCTGCGACGGATACGGCCATAAGGAGGCGTGTGCGGGATCCGCTCATGGCGCCTCCGTATGGATGGGCCACAGCGCAGAGACGAGGTCGCTCATGGCGATGGCGAACGCGCCCGGCTCCACGGCGATCTCGATCGTCTCGTCCCCGCGCAGGACGATGAGGGGGATGCGCTCCGCATCCCTCTCGGGCCCCACCAGACGACCCAGATCGGCGAAGCTGCGGAATCGCTCTCCGCGGGCACCCAGGATGATGTCCCCGCATCGAAAGCCGGCGGCCTCGAGATATCCCTTCGGATCCACGCACGCGACCTTCAGGGCATTGAAGGGCTTGGGCTCGTAGACGGCGCTCGCATCGTGCGCGACCCCCATCTCCCCCAGGTCGGATCCGTTCCAGATCGTGACCCAATACGTCCCCGGAGGAAGCCCCTCGAATCGAACCGTGCCGCCCTCCGGAATCCTGCATCCCCCGAAGTAGTCCGCTCCGAAATACGTGAGGCCGAACCTGTTTGGGATCCTGTCTTCCCTGCGCAGCGTGATGTGGTCCCCCTTCTTCGCTCCGGGAGCACTCACGGTGAGCGTCCAGATGCGGGGCTTCTTGACCGTCATCGCGTTCTGTCCCGGCTTCAGATCGACGACGATGCGCTCGCTCGTGCCGGGGTGAAACGTTCGTCTCGGGTTCATATCAACGCCCTCGGTATAGCCGACGTCACTGCAGCCCCCGACATACGTCGAGACCGTGCACGAGCCGGGATCAAGGTTGTCCACCAGGATCGATCCCTTCTCATCGAGGCGATGGCTCTGGAGGAATTCGTCCCTCGCCCCCTGGACGACGCGGACGCCCCAGGCTTCGGATTCCGTTGCGGGCTCGTAGCCGTCCACGGAGATCTCGAGCGTCGCCCCCTCTCCGGCCTCAGGGATGGAGACCGTCACCTCCCGCCGGGCCGGATCCGTCCAGCTCAGGCTCCGGCTGCCGTAGAACTCCGACTGGACGGTCAGGGAGTACTCGATGCCATCCCGACCGATCTCCTCCTCGCGCGGAGGACGGACCCGGACGCCGTAGGTCCCATCCTCGCGCCGAAACGCGTCGAACGAATCCGAGGCCGCAAGCGCCGTCCTCCAGCCGGCGTGCAGGATCTCCGCAGGAGTGAGGGCTCCATCGGGACCCTGAACGCGAACGATGAGGGGAAGCTCGCTTTGCGGAAGGAGCGCCGGATCGAAGGCATCCGGGCCGAATTCGCTCGCATCTTCCTCGAATGCGCGCCGCATCGTGTTGCTCTCTTGCCGCTCTTCGAGACGCAGGACCAGAGCGCGGGGGGGTACATTGGGGAGGAGCGCGATGTCATAGCGATCGGACTCGTACAGCCCGCCCTCCCGGGTCGCGGCCATCAGCCAGTACGTGCCGGCTCTCAGGGAAACGACGGGCGCCGAGGAGGTCCATGGCCGAGCAGCGGGTTCGTACTCGTAGGGGATTCGGCGCCATGTCTCGATCTCCGCGGCCTCGGGGGACGACCCATCCGGGAGCTGCAAGGAGATGGGGAGGGGGATGAGCCGATGCGCCGTGAGAAGCACCCGAGCGCCGGCTTCGGTCGGCCTCACGGCCGACGCATCTCCCCATCTGTCATATCTGCATCCGATCTCGCATCCTTCGACGTTGCCCGTGAGAATGTACCGGTCTCTGGTGTCGAGCCCACCGAGTTCGAAGGCGCCATGAGCATCCGAGACGGTGGTCCGCGTCCGGGCCTCCCGCGCCCGTTCCTCGTCGAGGAACTCGCGGACCCGTGCCTCGATGTCGAGGATCTCAGGAGGCGCGCCGTCCTCCGGTTCGGGGGGAGACGAACGGAGGACCGGGATGGCTCGGATCTCGACGCCGGCGAGCGGCTGGCCATCTTCCCCGCGCACAGCCCCTCGGATCATGCCCTCGCCGGGATGGACCGGAACGTCGGGAAGGCGCGCCAGCCATGCGCGCACGGCCTCCTCCGGCTTCACCGGAGCGGGAGCGGCGGTTCTCCCGCGGGCGCGAAGCCCGTAGCCGAGGCCAATCCCCACGGACAGGGCCACCAGGCAGAGGAGAAGAGTCGCCTTCATGGCACGGGTCCCCCGGAAGCTCAAGCGTTGGGTCCATTCTCCCACGAGATCGGGACGGAGGATAGGAGCGGACCGCATCCCCGGGCAGCCTGGCCCGGGCTCAGATCGGATCGTCCATTTTTCAGGCCAGTGAAAAATGGTCTTGACTATTTTTCAGTAGCCTGCAGAATAGGCGGCATGATGGAACGGCCCATGTACACGGCAGCCTGGGAGGAGCTCTCGGCCGAGAAGGCGATGGTCTTCATCGCCGGCCCGCGGCAGGTCGGCAAGACGACGCTCGCGGAGACGATCGCCCGGACATTCCCGAATCACCTCCACGTCGATTGGGATGTCGCAGATGATCGCGCGCGGATCCTCAGAGAGCCGTACTTCTTCGCCGAGATGCCCCGGCGCGATGCCTCGGCGCCCATCGTCGTCTTCGACGAGATCCACAAGCATCGCACCTGGAAGGGGTACCTCAAGGGGGTCTACGACCGCTTCGCGCGCGAGTTCCGATTCCTCGTGACCGGGAGCGGACGACTCGACATCTACCAGAAGGGCGGCGACTCCCTCGCGGGACGATATCTCCTCTTCCACCTCTGGCCCTTCACGCTCGCGGAGCTCGCCGGCCGGCGGGTCCCGATCGACCGCTTCCGCGCCGACCCGCTCGGCGTCGTCCCCGGCGATGTCGGATCGATCGAGAAGACCTGGAGGCGGCTCGCGGCATCGAGCGGATTCCCCGAGCCGTACCTCGCTCGAAAGCCGGCGAGCTACCGCCGCTGGTCCGCGATCTACCACCGCCAGCTTGTCCGCGAGGACATCCGCGACCTGACCGGCATCCGAGCGATCGGGGACCTCGAGACTCTCTTCGCTCTCCTGCCGGAACGCGTCGGCAGTCCCCTCTCGATCACGAGCCTCGCCGAAGACCTCAAGGTCTCCTACAACACTGTCCGGAGCTGGCTCGAAGCGTTCGAGCGGTTCTATGTCGTCTTCACGATCGCGCCCTGGACGCGCCGGGTCGTCCGCGCGATCCACAAGGAGCGCAAGACGTACCTCTTCGACTACGCCCTCGTCGAAGACCCGGCGGCGCGATTCGAGAACATGGTCGCGCTCGAACTCTTCCGGGCGGTCCAGCTCTGGAGCGACCTCGGGCACGGTCGATTCTCGCTCCACTACGTCAAAAACAAGGAAAAGGACGAGGTGGACTTCCTGATCGCGGAGGGCCGTCGCCCCATGCTCCTCGTCGAGGCGAAGCGCGCCGATCCGCAGGTCTCGCGCGCGCTCCGGAAGTTCCAGGATCAACTCGGCATCCCCGCCGTCCAGCTCATGGATGAAGGGCATACCTTCCAGAAGGTGCCCAACGGCGCGCAGACCATCCTGGTCGCGCCCGCATGGATGTGGGTGCCCAGGCTCCCGTGAGGCGCCGCGCGCGCCGGCGGCGGCGCGGCGCGGATCCCTACTCCACGAAGTCCATCATGACCCGATCGGCGAGGTCGAGCCCGGCCTCGGTCAGCCGGATGTGTGTGTCCGTCCGCTCGAGGAGACGCGCCGCCTCGTGGATGCGGATCGCCTCATCGAAGGTCGCGCGAGGGTCGAGCCCGGTCATCTCCTGGAACGCCTCGATGTCGATCCCCTCACGGGTCCGAAGGGCGAGCATGGCCAGCTCGCCGGCGCGCTGCCTACCATCGAGCCGCTCGCGTTCGGCGATCGCCTCGCCCTCGCGCCGGATCCGCTCGATATAACGAAAAACATCCGGCTCGTTCCGAGTCCGTTCGCCCGCAAGATGTGAGGAAGCGCCGGCGCCCACACCCAGGTACTCACCCCCGCCCCACACAGCCAGGTTGTGCAGGCACTCGCGCCCGGGACGCGCGAAGTTGCTGATCTCGTACTGCGCGAATCCGGCCGCCGATAGACGCTCCCGCACGATGGCGAGCGCATCCGCCTGGAATTCCTCGTCCGGCATCGACAGCGATCCCCTCGCCACCGCCTCCGCGAGCGGCGTCCCTTCTTCGATGCTCAGGGCGTAGACGCTCAGGTGCGCGGGATCGAGCGCCACGGCCTTCCGCAGGTCCTCCTCCAGATCGGCCCGCGTCTCGCGCGGGATCGAATGGATGAGATCGAGGTTGAGATCGAAGCGCTTTCGGATCCGCGCCGCGGCCGGCTCGATGCACGCCGGATCCTCGGGCGCCCGCCCGAGGATCCGGCGGAGCGCCGGCGAGAAGGTCTGCGCGCCCAGGCTGATCCGCGTGGCGAGGCCTTCGAGGGGCGCGAGCTTCGCGTCCGTGACCTGCGATGGATTCACCTCGACGCTCCACTCGCGCAGGACCCTGACATCCACCCGGCGCCGTACGAGGTCGAGGAGCCTCTCCCATTCGGCATCCTCGAGGCTCGACGGCGATCCGCCGCCGATGTACACCGTTCGAATCGGGCGAGGCATGGCGCGGATCCGTCTTGCGATTTCCTGATCCAGCGCGCTCAGGTAGGCGGTGCGCGTCTCGCCGGGAAAGACGCCCGAGACGAAGTCGCAGTACGCGCACTTCGAGCGGCAGAAGGGGATGTGGACGTACAGGCCGGGGACGGCGGACGCGGCGCGGATCCGCAGGGGGCGCATGGTTTCCTCTCCCATGTTCGGGGACAATAGCACGCAATCGGGAGGTGCGCCATGAAGGAATGCTTCGCGCTTGTCGCTCTCTTCGCGATCGCGGTCCAGGCGGCCCCGCGCGACGAGATCCTTCTCGACGGCGAGTGGGGATTCCGCCTCGATCCGGAGGGGAAGGGCGAGCGAGAGAACTGGGCGGAGACGCCCGAGGGGCTCGCGAGGATCCGCGTCCCGGGCGCATGGGAGGCGCAGGGATTCGGCGCGGAGCACGAGAAGCTCCGCAACCACCACGAGGGGCTCGCGTGGTACATCCGCGACGTCGAGATCCCCGCGGGCTGGGCGGAGGGGCGGATCTTCCTCTCCTTCGGCGGGGTCCATCGCGCGGCGACGATCTTCATCGACGGACGGCGCGCGGGCGAGCATCGCGGCTACGCCGCGCCGTTCGAGATCGAGCTGACCGACCTCGCGAGGCCCGGCTCGACGGCGAAGCTCGCGATCCGCGTCGACAGCCGGCGCGATCCCGCCCTCGATGGCCTCGTCGGCTGCCAGGACCTCATCGACTTCGTCGAGACATCGTGGGGCGGCATCCATCGATCGGTGAAGATCGAGCGCCGCCCGCGCATCTTCATACGCGATGTCTTCGCGATCCCGAGAGTCGCGGAGCGGGCGGTCATCGCGCGGATCGAGATCGATGGCGCGAAAGCGGAGGCGCTGTCAATACGGGCGACGGCGGTGGGGGAAAGCGGCGAGGAGCGATCCGCGGACGCGCCGGCCTCCTCGCGGGTCGATCTCCGCGTCTCCGGCGAGCACCTCCCTATCTGGAACCCCGAGTCTCCCGCGCTCTCGCGCCTGCGCGTCGAGTTGCGGCGCGGATCCGAATGCACGGATCGCGTGGAGGTCCGCTTCGGATTCCGCGAGGTCGAGATCCGCGGCAACGACTTGTACCTGAACGGAAATAGACTCTTCCTGCGCGGCTTCGGGGACGATAGCTGCTATCCGATGACGCTTGCGCCCCCGGCCGACATCGCATACTACCGCCGCATCCTCTCGATCGCCCGCGACTACGGCTTCATCTTCACGCGCTTCCACAGCGCGGTGCCGGTCGAGGAGTATCTCCGGGCAGCCGACGAGATCGGCATCCTCGTCAAGCCGGAACTCCCGATCGCGTACCTCAACTTCTACAGCAAGGCGCCCGAGGCGCAGAAGCTCTACCTCGCATCGTGGGAGGCGATCCTCCGGAGCCGGCGCAATCATCCATCGCTCTTCTGCTGGTGCTTCGGGAACGAGCAGTGGGATGCGATCGACCTCGCCCCGAAACTCTATCGCATGGCGAAGGAGCTGGATCCCACGCGGCCGGTCATTGACACGTCCGGGATCTGGCGGGACGCCGTGATCCGCGATCCCGCATCCGGATTCCGGCCGACGCTCGACTTCCTGACCGTGTACCTCGATGAGGCGGGAGCGTTCCCGTGGGGGCGCGAGAAGGACAAGAACGCCCTCGGCGGCGTGCGGCCGGCGAAGCCCATCCTCGGCCACGAATTCGGAAACTACGCCACGTTTCCGCGCCTCGAGAGGGCGGCGCGCTACACCGGCGGCATGCGCCCGTTCTGGTTCGAGCCGTGGATCGCGAGGGCGAAGGCGCGCGGGCTCTCGGCCGAGGACCTCGCGACGCTCGCAGGCGCGTCGGAGAATCTCCAGGCCCTCTCGCACAAGCTCAACGTCGAGTCCGCCCGCCTGAATCCCGAGATCGACGGCTACGACCTCTGGTTGCTCCAGGACTACTGGACCGTGAACCAGGGGCTCCTCGACCAGTTCTACGAGCCCAAGGCGATCGATGCGGCGACGATGCGGAAGTGGAACGGCCCAACGGTCCTCCTCATCGACCGCGACCGCGCGACCTATTGGGATGGCGAGACGATCCGCACGAAGGTGTATGTTTCTCGCTTCGATGACGCGGCGCGGATCCGCGGGAACGTGATCGCGTCCGTCGATGGTGTCATCGAGTACCGGAAGGGCATGGATGTGACGCTCGATGGCGCGGGTCTCTTGGGTCCTATCGCAGAGTTCGAGATCCACGCGCTTCTCGCGGATCCGCGTCCCGCCAAGGTCGTCTTGCGCCTGCGGCTTCGCGCGGGCTCTCTCGACATCGAGAACGACTGGCCGTTCTGGGTCTTCCCGCGGCGCGAGATCCCGCCGGCGGGGGAGGGCGGTGCGATCGTCGCGCGGCGCCTGAGCGATGACCTGCTCGCCAGGATCCGCGCCGGGCGCCGGGCGCTCGTCCTCTCGGCGGACGGGCTCTTCCGCGAGGTCCCTTCGCGCTTCAAGCCCGCGTGGTGGTCGGGATCCGATGGCGACCGCAACCTCGGGCTGGTCGTGCGATCCCATCCGGCGCTCGGCGACTTCCCGCACGAGGGCTGGGGAGACCTCCACTTCTACTGGCTCGCGGACGGGCGGCCCCAGTTCTTGCTGGAGGGTCCGCTCGCTCAAGCGCGGCCGATCCTCCAGGGCATCGATCTCCCATCGCACATGGAGAACAAGGCGCTGCTCGCGGACTTCCGCGTCGGCGGGGGCGAGCTCGTCATCGCGACGGTCGATCTCGGCGCGGAGGCGGTCCGCGAGCGGCCGGAGTGCCGGGCCTTGCTCGAGAATCTTGTTCGCTATATTACCGGACGCGACGCGGATCCGAACCGCCCGGTCCTCCCGGACGAGATCCTCGCGCGCTGGCGCGCGAGCCAGCCGTATGTCGAGGGCGCCGTGCTCGCCGAGGGATTCGCGGGCATCGTCGAATCGACGAACGAGCCGCTCGACCATCGCAGCGCGCGGAGCGAGCGCGCGCGGTCCTGGTACGCGCGCGCCCTCGATGAGAAGCAGCTCGTGCGCTGGAAGACCGCGCCCGCGCCGGATGCCGAGCGCGCGACGTTCGTCCTCTTCGGCGCCATGGGGTGGCGGAGCCAGCCGCGGGCGGAATTCACGATGGAGGTCGCCGGGCGAATCATCTTCCGCTTCGACGTGCCCGACGCGACGACGGCGTGGGATGGCGAGGTCCCGGGCGCGCGGCTCGTCCTCCGCGTCCTCGCCCGGGACTCCGAGGATGTGCTGGGGCTCTTCTTCCTGACCCTGCCGCGGGACCTTCGGCCTGCGGGCAAGCCGGTCGAGATCACGGTGCGCGGGAACGCCGCCTCGTCGCAGCGCTGGTTCATGGTGCAGGACGAGCGGGACGCGGTCGGGTTCTGGGGGGGAGGGGAGTGAGGCGACTGCATCGGCCGCCTTGAAGGAATTACCCGGCATCTCCGTCAAACGATTCGAGTGATCGGGAGCCGAGAAGGCGCCCGGGGGAACGAGATGCCCATGAAAGATCCAGTCCCTATGACCCGCCGCGATGCCTTGCGGTCCTTTCTCGGATTCTCGGGGTTCGTGAGCGCCACGTTCGGGCTCGGCGGGTGCGCGGTCGAATCGGACGGCGGCTACGGGGACTACTTCGATTACGCCGACTACTTCGACCATCCGGGCGAGCGGAGGGGCTGATCGTGCGCACGCCGTCTCCTCAGGCGCTCGAATCGGGCGGGCCTTCCCCGGAGCTCGGCAACTCGCCCGCCTTGCGTACGAGGGTTTGGGCATCCCAGGCCGGAAGGAACGCGTCGCGCTCGTGCGTGTAGTCGCCGCGTCCCACCTCATACTGCTGGATGAAGCGGACCGCGTTCACCCAGCCCAGGGCATCGACGAGTGCCTTGAAGCCCCTTTCGCGAAGCTCAACGGGGTCATAGATGATGGGCGTCACGGTATCGCCTCCGCACCGGTCCGGGTGGGTCTGTGCCACAACAGGATTATACACCGCAAGGACCATCGAGAACTTGAAGGCGGGGATCCCGGCGCTGCCCTGCGCCTGCCCGCTCAGTCGACCTGCAGGAACCGGACGGTCCCGAAGATCTGGCCGCCGGAGATGAAGAGCACCTTCTTCCCGTCTCCGGAGATGGACGGGCCGTAGTCCCAGGCGTCCGATCCGCTCAGGGTCTTCACCAGCCCGGTCTCGACATCAGCAAAGAAGAGCTGCCGACTTTCCCCCATCAGGCCTGAGAAGACGATCCGCCTGCCGTCGGCCGAGATCCGCGGGAAATCGTCCTTCCCTTCGCGGCGAGAGATGTCGCGGATCGTACCCGCGCGGAGGTCCGCGAGGAGGATCTCGCGATCGCCGAAGACCTCTCCCGCGAATGCGACGCGAGTCCCATCGGCGGAGATCGAGGACAGCGAGTCATCGCCGGGGCGATCGGAGATCAAGTGGCGCGTCCCCGCGCGCAGGTCAGCCGCGAAGAGATCCAAGTCGTTGGTGCTCCGCGCGGAGTAGGCCAGCGTGTTTCCATCGGCGGAGATGGCGACTTCAACCGGCTCGCCTCCGGGATCGAAGGATCGCGCTGTACCCGCCTCCATGTCCGCCACGACGACGGCACGCTCGCCGCCGCCGGAGGCGGCGAACGCGATGAGCCGGCCATCGGCCGAGAGGCTCGGCGATCGGTGGTCGGTCTTCTCCGATGCGAGGACGTGCATGCGCGAAGACACCAGATCGATGACAGCGATCGCCGAACGGGACTCTTGCACGACACTGTCGGCCCCTCGCTTGACGACGACCGGGCTCCGATCGAGTTCGACAGCAATCCGCTTTCCGTCGCGGGAGAGGCTCACAGGCCCAAGGACGTACAGACTCGGGGCCTCCTTCGGGAAGATGGCCATCGTGCGAGACCGAGGACGAAGATCAAAGGCCCGGAGTTCTCTCCCGCACCGATCGATGGCGATGACGGTGTTCCCATCTGCGGAGATGCATGCCCCCGTCGGGTGGCCGATGATGTCCCAGGCAAGCGGGCCTCCCGCCGGGAGCGAAACGCCCCGTTCGATCGCCGTGGAAACCGGATACGTCCGGACATCGATCGGCCCCTCGCGGATCGCGACTGGATCGGGCGGAGCCTTGATCTCCGCGATGACCGTATCCATGGCATCGACGAGGATCTCGTCGCACTCCCGCACGACGATCCCTACGCGCACAATCTCGCCCGGGATTGGATCGATCTCGAGGGGAAGGACTGCATCGTAGATCCACTGCGGGATCACGGTGATGGCGCGCAAGCCAGGTTTCGCGAAGAAGTCTTCGCGCCAGGTGCGAAGCAGTGCGCGCGCTTCGGGCCCCGTGAGACCTCTCGAGACAAGTGTTTCATCGAGCGCCGCATCGAATCCTCCCGGGACGGGCGCGAGAGCACCGAGCGCGATTTCGCGACGCGGATCCGAGGGGGAGAGGTCCTTCCAGATCGCCCCGACCGTCTCTTCACCCTTTTCGACGCGCACGAGGAAGAGCGCGGGGAGACCGGGCCGGCCGCGAGAGTCAGCACCCCGCAGAGGATACGATTCGAATGGCTGCACGCGGATCCGAAGGGCCTCTTTTCGCGCATCGGTCCACCGGATCTGGACCGGACCGGGGATGTCGATCGAGCCGTCATAGAAGAGGAACCGCTCCGACTCTCCTCCGATCGCAACAGGCGCGGACGGAACATCCCGAAGGAATCGCCACCAATGGCCCGCCGGCGCATCGGGCGGCGCAGCTTCGAGGTCCGGAGGGAAACCGACCCGCAGGCCTCGCCATTCCACGCCGATGCCCGCCAGGAGTCGGTCTCCCGATCCGGTGCGGCGGGCCGTCACATCGTGCGGCGGGAACACCCACGGCGCGACGGCGTAGAAGCGCCGGAGGTCTCCGTTGGGCACGCTGTACCCGAGGAAGGGGAGATGGAGATCCCTCGGCCACAACGAGCCGATCTCACGCGCATCCCCCACCCAGGACGGGCGCAATCCCGGGCGGTCCTCGAAGGACTCGGGGCCCGGGAACGGACGCGGATCGCCGGGCTGTCGCGGGTCCCAGAGGAAGCCGCTCCGGCTCCTCACGGACTCGACGTAGTCCGTGATCTCGGGGAAGAAACTCCAGGGCCTCCCGCGGCAGAAGGTCGCGCGAAGGATGACGATGATCGGCTCGGGGCAGTAGAAGTAGACGACCGGCTTCGTGACCGACATCGGCCTGAAGCTGTGCGCGTCCCAGAGATCCGCCGCCGCCGTCTGCGAGAGGTGGACGAAGGGCGGCAGATCTTCCGCCTCGTGCGCCGCCCGGAGGAGAGGCCCTCGATCGAACCAGACCCCCCACTCATGGATCCGGAGGTCCGCCCGCGTTTCGATCGGGAGCTTCTCCTTTGATTCCCGCAGGTACCACGCGCGGTCCAGCGCGATCGCCCGCGACGCCGCGTCGCGCAGGTGCGGATCCTTCTCTTCGGCGAGGATCCTATCGAGGCGCGCGATCTCTCCGGTATCGAGCCGTCCGAATCGAGCGATCTCATAGGACGGGGACGGCTGGCGCGCGAGCAGGAAGCTCTCCCATAGTTCCAGCCCGACCACATCCGAGAGCCGGCACATCGAGACGCTGCGCGCCTGGATGGCATGGAGGAGGATCTCGGGATCCTTCTCCTCGATGAGGCATTTCCGGAGGTCCACGTTCCCGGGCATCTCTCCCATGAAGGAGGCA
>Ga0194112_10010174_pt1 | contig 11844 bp, 8 predicted proteins | sample TA2MahC400mmetaG_FD_146191 | JGI IMG/M metagenome (GOLD analysis project Ga0194112, IMG submission 146191) | Freshwater microbial communities from Lake Tanganyika, Tanzania - TA2015016 Mahale Deep Cast 400m | ecosystem: Environmental > Aquatic > Freshwater > Lake | place: Tanzania: Lake...
CCGTCGGCCATCGTTGTAATGCTTCTGCAAGTGCTCGTGCATGGCTCTGGCCGCAGGCCCGAGCAGCACGTCCGCGCTCTCCTCCGGCGCGCCATGCGCAAACGCCTTCACGAAGACCCAGTTCGGTCGGCCGGACACGTGAATCCATGTCCGGACCCAGAGGTCCACACGCCTCGGGCTTGGGGGCAAGGCGCCGGAAATCTCGCCCATGTCCACTCGCGGACGCAGCCTCGTCAACGACGCACGCCAGTCAATCCCGATTGGGCCGGGGATCATCATCAGGTCGCCGGACTCCCTGCCGTCGGCCTGAACCTCCGCGCCGGAATCGTGCGACTTCGGCTTCCTCGGGTCGTCCGTGGCGTAGAAGATGCAGTTCGCCTGACGGGCCTGGAGCTCGGCCGGCGCGGGCAGGCCGAAATCTGCATAGCAGCCCGCGCGCGCCAGGATGGAGATTTCGTCGTTCACGCCGCAATAACGCTCATCCGCGTTGTCCAGCGCCCACATACCATGGATGAATCCGAACGTCTGCCGCGGCTTTCGCTCGGCCGTCACAAACACGCCGAACTGCGAGTATTCCGCCAGGCAGCGCTGGACCAGCTTCTCCAGCTCCGCCGAAGTCCGCGCGCAGTTCCCGTGGTGAAGGTGCATCTCGACTTCGCCAAACCCGGCGCGGCAGAGCGCGTTCAGCTTCAGCAGATGCTCCGGCTCGAACTCGTGATAGGGATAGAACCACGTGTAGCGGGGATGTCGCCCGTCAGCGTCAACGAACTCCTTCGCCAGTCTCGGATACTCGTCGGCCCATCGTTGCACTCGCGCCAGCGCTTGCTCCGCGCTCACGCCGCCAAACTTGGGCTCGAAGTGATCCGTGACACAGAACATCACATGGACGGGGCCGTGCTGCTTGCGCACCGAGACTGCGCGCCGGACCGAACGCCGCACATAGCTGGGCAGCCAGATGTACGATTTGTTCCGAATGACGCCGGCCAGCGCCGGCGTTGCTGCGAGCACAACCAACACGGCTATGGCTATAAGTATCGTCGTCATGGCCGCGGGCTTTACTCCACCATCGCCGCCGCAACGTTGGACAGCGGCGACTGGAACTGCCGCTCGTTCTCAATCCGGACGGAAAACCATAACCGCTTAAGCGGCAAGCCTTTAACAAGCATTACCTCCGGCGTCTCCGCTGTGCCAGGGGCAAAGGCGCACGGCACATCTTCGCCTTCCGCCCAGTTCTGTTCATTGAGCGACTCGGTGTAATACTTCACGAGGTATCTGCCCGTCACGCCGTTCGAGGCATCCGGCAATGGCGCCGTCCAAGTCAACCGCACATTGCCGCGGCCACAAGCCACCGCTCTCAAGTCGCTCACCGGTGGCGGCGTGACCGCCGCACACGCGCCATCGAAGTCTCGCCGAACCGTCTTGCTGACCTTGAGCTCGTCAACCACCGCGTCCAGGCCATTGCTCGGATCGCCCACAATCAGCGTCTCGTCAAGCGCCAAGGGCGAGGGGACTCGCGTGGCCTGCTTCAGCCGACCATCCACATGCAGCGCGAAACCATCGTCGCCCCAAGTGATCGCGACGTGATGCGCCTCGCCGGGCTTCCAGGTGAGACCGGTGGCCGCCAGGGTCGTCGCGGCCTGCCCGATCCGGTTGCTGAACGTCAAACCTTGCGCATCGAGCCACAGGAAGAACTCCTCGGGCGAATTGTAGGACCCGCTTGAGATGACTCGACGGTAGCGATACGCAGCCAAGTCGTTCAGCGGCCTCAGCCAGAACTCGATTGTGCCCTGTCCCTTCGCCACATTGCCTTCGGTCGGGAAGAAGACATAGTTCCTTCCGCTCTCATCTGTCTTCCTCGACAGGTATCCCGTTCCGCTCTTCCCAGGCTCAAACGCGCCTCTCATCACCGCGCCGCCTCGGCCGTATGTCGGAAAGGCAATGTCCGCGGCATTCTCCAAGTGGCACAACAGCGACACCTCGGGATGAGTCGGCAGAGTCTTGGCATACGCTTCCCACCAGTAGAAGAATCGAGCCGCGCTACGGCCATTCTGACCGACCTGCTTGCCAATGTACGCCGTGTCCATCAACGCGGGCATCATCAGCCGCGCAGCCTTCTTCAGATACCGTGGGTCGTTCGTCCAGGAATACGCGTCGCCGAGGTAGGGCGCGGTGAGTGCGCTGATCCCGCCTGTGTACTTCGCTGTCCTCGACAGAAGCGGTCGCGCGATCAGGCCGTCCGCGTCGCCGTCCTTCTCGTTGGGCGCCCAGAACGTTGGGCTCAGCAGAGCGTCCGAAGCCCTCGTGACCATCGGCACAACGGACTCATCGCCGCTTACGTCGTAGTACTTCCGCAACGCCTCCATGAGGATGCCCATCATGAACGACGCCGGCCCCTCGCTGCTCACGGGGACGTCCCAAGTCCCGTTCTGCGCTTGCCAGTCCCGCGCATGTTGAACCAGTTTCTTCATGGCTCGCAGGTAGCGTTCGTCCCGCCTGACCGAATAGACCGCCGCCAGAGCCATCAGCGGCAACGCCGTCTCGCGCTCCTCCGCCTTCCGCAGATACCCCCGGTGCGTGCCCTGGTCAGCGTAGTTGTCCGCAATGTGACAGCACCAGTCTGCTATCTTCTGAGCAACCTCAAGCCCTCGTCTGTCGCCCGTCATAACATAATGGCTAGTAAAGCCTTCCGTATAGATATGCCATAGGCCAGGATTGAAAATATGGTCCGGGTTGCCCTCGCCATAGGCATAGTTCGCACCTTCCCAGTTCGGCATCTCTGGCCTGAAGTGCTCGATGTCTACGTCCATTGCATGCTTGATCGCCGCCTCGGCTGCGTCAAAGAAGCTTCTGTCGCCGCTTCGCGCGAACTGCACGAACAACGTGTAAGCCGTGTCGTATTGCAGATTGCCCCACTTGTGCGCGGTGCCACCCATGAAGAAGTTCCAGTCGCCGTAGTTGAACATGCCATATTCGTTGTTTGCCTCGCGCTGTTTCAGCAGCACCGCGAGATTGCGGGCCATCATGCTCTCGAGAAGCGGCACGCCATAGTCAGGCAAGTTCCCAAAGACCTTCGACTCGACCACCCACTTGCTCGGCGTCGTGGCGACCAGCGGCTGGTTCAGATCAGCCACTGCCCTCCTCCGCGCCGTCTCACCACCGCCTTTGTAGAAGGCATACATGACTTCATGCGTCTTGGCCCGAGCGCGGAAGAACTTCGTGAGCGGGCCGGCATCCTTCGGCCAAAGGCCAACCTTCACGGTCCCGTCCTCGCTCACTTCAATGCTCTTCGGGAACTGCTGCCAGAAGTCCCGTACCGCCACGACCACGCCCGCGTTCCCGCTGCGGACCTCGGCCCAGCCAGCCGCCCGCCGTCCCGACACACGCTCTCCAGATGGCCGAAGGGCCTCATGCTTGTCGCTGGCCATCTGGAACAGCCTCACGGACGCCCCGCTGGTCAGCGCGCCAGTCACAGCCGACTCGCCGCCCAGCGCAAACGTCCTCTCTCCTTCAAGCCCCACACACGTCCTCAGCGCCATCTCATTCAGCCGCAGCGCCTCGCCACGGGCCATCGGCTCCTTGTTCACCACGGTGTAAGAGACCTTCACATAGCTCTTTCCCGCGAAGAAGGTCAGCCGCGCGACATAGTTGACCACGCACTTCCCGTCCTGGCTTCGGTGCTTGCCCTCGACTCTGATCACGGCCCTGAGGGGACCCGCTTCCTCCACGACGAAGCTCTCTGGCCGCCCAGCGCCGGTCAGAAACGCCCGGCCCTTGTCATCCACGATCCAGCCGCCGTTGGAACGGTTCGACGCCACCAATCGCTCGCCACTGAGCGAGACGGCATCGAGCAGGTTGAATGCGGTCCTGTCCAGAGAAACCTCGAAATCGCCCGTGCGCACAGTGCACCTCGACGGCTCATCAGCTATCCGCAGCGGATGCGCAGCCTCCGCAGTCCCTCTCACGCCCGGGCCGTACTCCAAACGGTACTCAACAACGCCACTGGCGGGCACGGTTGCCTGGAAATCAACCAAGAGCCACTTCACCGAACCGTCAGGCCAAGTGGCCAGCACATCAGCTTGGTGCGGCATAGCCGCGCCCTTCGGACTGAGAATCCTCACGTCGCTGGCCGACCTCAATGCGCCAGCGGGAAACGGCACCCCCGAGGTCACCGGCGACTCGATTCTGTCCAGACCCGCAGGCTCGGAGAGTCGTAGCATCACTGTCTCGCCAGTTACCCATCTTGCTGGCAGGCATAGGGTTACACAAATAGCAAGAAACCAGGTTCCTGACAGAAACCTGGTTTGTCCGGTTCCGAGATTGACGCTATACACTAGCCACACGTTCGTAGACCTCTGCCAGTTTCAGCCCGATCTGCCGCCAATCATAGCTCTGCTCCACGAGTTGCCGGCCGGCCACGCCCATCTCGGCGCACTGCGTCGGGTTGCCAAGCAATCGAGCCACGCCATCGGCGAACTCCTGGGGCGCGTCCGCCACAACGATGTCTCGTCCATCGCTCACGCGAAGACCTTCGCAGCCAATCGTCGTGGACACGCACGGCACACCCATCGCCATCGCTTCCAGTATCTTCAGCCGCGTGCCGCCGCCGCTCCTCAGCGGCACCACAAACACGCTCCCCTGTGCGACATACGGCCGCACGTCGGGCACCGAGCCAGTCACCTGCACTTTGGCGGCGACGCATCTGTCGCGCAGGCGTTGGGAGGGGTTGCGCCCCACAATGAACACCTGAACCTCGGGGACGGTCTGTCGAATCAGCGGCAGAATCGCGTCACAGAAGTACAGCACCGCATCTTCGTTGGGCATCCAGTCCATCGCACCCGTGAACACCAGGCTATTTGGCACCTTCGGCACTTTCACCGGCTGGAAGTACTCTGTGTCCACGCCGTTCTCAATGACCGACACGGACGCCTGGCCGCACATCGAGAGCAGTGTGCGCTTGTCTTCTTCCGAGACCACCACGCAATGGTCAAACTGAGAACAGACCTCGGCCTCATACCGCTCCAGCTTGCGCCACTGAAGCTCCATGTAGCCGCGTGAGAGCGGATTCCTGAATGTCTGCGCCAGTCGCTTCGAGATCATGGCCTCCACGTTGTGCTCGTTCAGCAGCCTCTTCGCCTCGCATCGCGGCACGTTCTGAGCTACGTGCAGGTGATCGCAGTGGATCAGTTGGATGCTATTCCGGCGGACCACGCGGGCGATCTCTTCGGACATGGCCGCTGACGAGTAGCGAGAGATCGTGTAAGGCAACGACGAGAACAGGTTGGTCACCAACCCCAGCTTCCCGTTCACACCCGCTCTCCCATGCGGTCTCTTCGGAACGAGAACCACCTCGTGGCAGTGCTCCTGCAACAGCGGAAGATGCTGCTTGTCCTCTGGGGACTCCGAGAACGTCAGGAGCGTGGTCTTGTGGCGCTGGGACACCCAACGCAGAAGGTTGAAGGTGCGAATCTTCGCGCCTGTGTCGAGCGGATACGGAAACCGTGCGCTGACGAATAGGACGTTCATGGTCTCACGCTGTCTTTGCCAGTGGAACCGGCTCTCGCTTGCGGATGAGCTTCGCCGGATTGCCTGCGACCACCGAATAATCCTCGACCGGCTTCACCACAACGCTGCCCGCGCCTACGACGCAACCCCTTCCCACATCGGCCATTACGACGGCGCTGTTGCCGATCCAGCTATTGTCGCCAATCTGGATCAGCTCGAACCGCCGCTCCTGCTCGCCGATGAGCGCGTTCGCATCCTCAATGCCATGCTGACGCCGGCCGCTGAGGATGTCCACGTTGCTGCCGATGAGCACATGGTCGCCGATGATGCTCGCCCCGATCATGCACCGAGCGCCGATGTAGGTCCTCTTGCCCACGCGAGCCGTCGGATGCGTGAACAGCGTGCCGAACGAGATGCCGCAGTCCGTGGCGCATGACTCCAGCGCGTGCACATAGAATTCGCGCCGCAGATATTCGCCGATCTTGCCGGGAAGCAGGCTCAAGACCTGAGCCAAGGTACAGAAGAGTTGCTCACTCCGGGTGACCAACACCCAGACGTCGTACGCCAGAAACAGCGGCAGCAGCGCCAACTTCGCCGCATATCTTGCCAGATGCTTGACGATTGCCTTCATAGCCATGCTCAGCCGACGTTGCTTTCTGCCCAGAGGGACAGAACCAGAAGATTCCAGATGTTCGTCTCGTGATTCACCCGACCGTGCTTGTGCTCCCCAAGCATCTGAGCCACGGCTTCCATGTTGAACACGCCCAGTCTGGGGAGCGAGCCCCGGAGAATCTTGTCTTCGGTGTACCGCTTCAGTTCTTGCCGAAACCATGCCTTGGATGGAATCTGGAAGCCTTGCTTGGGTCGTTGGAGGAATCCGGGCGGGAAGTAGTCTTTGAAGGCCTCTTTCAGGATGTGCTTGGTCGTGCGGCCATTCAGACGGTATTCCGGGGGCAGTTTCACCGTGAACTCAGCCAGCTCATGGTCAAGGAAGGGCGACCGCGCCTCCAGCGAGTGAGCCATCGTGCCAATGTCCACCTTCACGAGGAAGTCATCAGGCAGAAGCCCTGACACGAGCGCGTGCGTCATCTTGTCAAGGTCTGTGCCTTCCTTCTCGGAGTACGCTTCCTCGATGGAACGTTCCGCCGCGCTGTCCACGTGCGCCAGGAAGGATGGCGCGTAGAGCCTTCTCTTGTCCTGGCGAGCGAGGAAGAGGTTCAGCGCGGCGAACCTGGGAGCGCTGGGCATGTTCAGGAGTCTTGCGGCTCTCTGCAACTTGCGCAGCAGCCCGGTGGGGCGCTGGAAGGGGGCCGCGGCCGCCGCCGCGCTTCGCTTCACCACCTCAGGCACCCTCCGGGCCGCCTGCTCGTAACGAAGCCCGGTCAAATAGCGCGCATAGCCCGCGAAGAACTCGTCCGCACCGTCGCCCGTGAGCGCCACCGTCACGTGTTGCCGAGTCATCCGCGCCAGAAACCATACAGGCAGCGCCGACGAGTCGCCAAACGGCTCGCCGTATTGCTTCACGATCTCGGGCAACACTTCGACGGACGCGGCCTCGACCACGAAGTGATGGTGATCCGTATGGTATCGTTCGGCAACGGTTTGCGCGTATGAGCGTTCGTCGTAACCGCTTGTGGGAAAACCAATTGAGAACGTCTTTACCGGCTCCGATGTGAGGCCGCTCATGATGGCCGTGACCACGCTCGAGTCCACGCCGCCGCTGAGGAAACACCCCAGCGGCACGTCGCTGACCAAGCGCGTGCGCACCGCTTCCTCCAGCTTCCCTCGCAGCTCCTTCTTGGCCTCCTCGAAATCCAGGTCGAGTTTCGGCACGTAGTCGAGCGTCCAGTACCGACGCATCGTGACGCCCCTCTCGTCCACGCTCATAGTATGCGCGGGTGGCAGCTTCCTCACGGCCTTGAGGATCGAATGCGGTGAAGGGATGTAGCAGAGCGTGAGGAAGAGATCGAGCGCAGTGTAGTCAAGCTCGCGGCTGACGTCGGGCGCGGCGCAGAGCGCGTTGAACTCGGAGCCAAACCAGAACTTGCCGTTGGCCGCCGTGTAGAACAGCGGCTTCTTGCCAAACCGGTCTCTCGCCAGGAACAGCCGTCCATTCACGCCGTCCCAAATGGCGAACGCAAACATCCCTTTCAGCTTGGAGACGCAGTTCTCGCCATACTGCTCGTAGAGATGAACAATGGCCTCCGTGTCGCTGTTTGAGCGGAATCGGTGGCCGAAGGACTCCAGTTCGCTCCTCAGTTCCTGGAAATTGTAGATTTCGCCGTTGAACACGATGGCCATGCTGCGGTCCTCATTGAACATCGGCTGATGCCCGCCGCCGAGGTCAATGATGCTCAGCCGCCGGTGCCCGAGGACCGCTCGCCCGGTGGCGTCCATGAAAAGCCCTTCGTCGTCCGGCCCGCGATGCCGCATCCGCGACAACATGGCCTCCACGGTCCCTTTCTCAATCCGACCGTTTCCGGTGATGGCAAAGCCGCCAGCGATCCCGCACATTTCCTTGCTACTCCAAGTGGGATTCCAAACCCACGCTACGCGACGGGCGCCTTCTTCGGTCCCTCGAGAACAACCACCGCCTGCCACGCAAACATCCGGGCAAACGGCATCCATTTGAAAAGCTGGCGGTCAAGGCTGTCCAGGACTCTGAGCAGGGGCGAGAACAGCCGTGTATCCCGAAATGGCACTGCCAGCAGGGAAAACACGTGAAAGAACTCACAATGGGCCTTTTGGAAGAATCTGGCCATGGATGACAGTTCGTGAACGGTCAGAGGATGCTCGTCCTTGGTCCTGAGATGGGGGGTCAGCTTTCTGAAAAGGTTGATGAGGGGATTGTGTCCCATCGGCTCTATGAAGATCGCCTTGGCTTCTGGCCTCAAAACCGCTGTCAGCTCTCTCAGCGCCCTGTCCATGTTGAGGTGATGCAAAATGCCCGTGCCACAGACCATGTCGAAACTGTTGTCAGCAAGCGGCATGGCTTCGGCATCCGTGACCATGAACGTGATGTTCTCCAAGCCTTCGTCTTTGGCTTGTCCTTTGGCCAGCTTGAGCGCCAGCTCGGCTATGTCAATGCCCACAACCTTTGCGCCATGCCTTGCCAGAGAGAAGGCGTACGAACCCGTCCCACAGCCGTACTCCAGCACCTTCTTGTTCTGGGCATTGGCAAACAGGAACTTCTCATAGTATTCTCGGCTACTCTTGACAACGGCGTAGAACTTGGACACGCGTGCTCTTCCTGTGAACTCCAGTGTCCCGAAAAACCGCTTTTGGTCGTCCTTGTCAATCTCTTTCATGCCCTCACTCCGCAGAGCCATGCCGTCCATTCGCCAGGGCCGCGTCATAGACCGCTTCGTATCTGCGCATCATCGCGTCCAGGCTGAATGTGCGTTCCACCGTGTTCCGCGCCTCGCGCCCGACCCGCTTACAGAGCGCAGCATCAGCCAGGAGCTCCGACATGGCGGCTGCCAGCGCGTTCGTGTCCTTCGGCGGAACCAGAAGGCCGTTCACGCGATGCGTGATGACTGATGGGATGCTGCCGACGCTTGTCGCGACAACGGGCCTCGCGCACGACATCGCTTCGAGCAAGGCCAGCGGCAATCCCTCGTTGTACGACGAAAGGACGAACGCATCGAATCCCGGCAGCAACGACGGCACGTCCGTCCTCGCACCCAGAAACCGCACGAACTCCGCGATGCCGAGCGATGAGACGAGCGCTTTCAGTTCCTGTCGCAGTTCGCCGTCACCGATCAAGGCGAGCTTCGCCGGCCCGGCTGCGTTCCGCGTCAGACGGGAGAAAGCCCGTATCAGACTCGCATGATCCTTGACGGGATTCAGGCGCGACACATTCCCGAAAACGAAGTCGCTTGCGGCGCATCCGAGCCGGTCTTTATGCCTTGCGGCATCAGAGGTTACGGCGAAAGCGGTCGTGTCAATGCCGTTACGGATGACCTGCACTTTCTCGTGGCTCAAGCCCATCGTGTCCGCCAGGTACGCCGCCACATCATCCCCGACGCACACGATTCGGCTCACCAGTCGAGCAAGAACGCGCAAGGTCAGTCGAAGCCGCGGATTGCTCTGGAGGCTGAACTGCTCGTGCTCCGTGTGCACCACCGCCCTCACTCTCGCCAACCTGGCCGCCGGGAGGGCGTACAGCAGTTGACCCGCGTGGTGAGTCTGCACGATGTCAACGCGCTCACGGCGGAACAGACGGCAAAGCCTCATGACCAGCGCAGCGTCCAAGCCGCGGCGTCTGCCCATGACGTGACACGCAATTCCTCTGCTTCTCAGGTCGCTCGACAGGGGACCGTCCATCGTGAGCGCGCAGAGCGATGGGGCGAACCGTCGCTGGTCCAGATGGGCTGAGATCGTGGCCGCCAGCTTCTCCGAGCCGCCGATCTCGAACGAATACCCAACTTGCATGATGCGGACGCGTCTCGCCATGGTTCACTCAACCTGTCAGCACTTCCCGATAGAGCGCCACGAACTTCTCCATCCGGCTGGCTACGGAGTAATGGCCGGCAACAAATCGTCGTCCGTTCTCGCCCATCACGGGCAGCCTGGCCCTGTCGCGCAAGAGCGCGCTGAGCGCGCGGCCGAGGGATTCGGCGTCCGCCGGCTTCACCAGCAAACCCGTCTCACCGTCTACAACCACTTCTGGAATCCCGCCCACCCGAGTTCCGACGACCGGCTTCCCATAAGCCATCGCCTCGAGCGCCACGTTCGGCATGTTCTCCGTGAGCGACGGCAGAACGAGCACGTCGAGCGCCTGGTAGAATCTGGACACGTCAGTTCGGTAGCCGGCGAAGATGACCCGCGAGTCGAGGCCCAGAGCATGAGTCTGCTCCTTGAGATGAGCCTCCTCTTGTCCGTCCCCGACGAAGACCGCGCTTGCATCCGGCACGAGTTCCGTGGTTCGCTTGAAGGCCTCGAGGAAGTACCTGTGGCCCTTCTCAGGGCTGAGCCTCCCGACGACGCCAATCAGGGGCGTTGCGCCGGCAACGTGAAGCTCCTCTCTCAGCTTCTTCCCTTCGCCATTTACGGACTGGGGCAGCGCGATCGCGTTCGGAATCACTCTGATCTTCTTGGCGGCGACTCCGAGGCCCGCGAGCTTCGCCTTCCACTGGTTCGACACTGTAGCCACGCGGTCCGCGCGACGCATCGCAATCAAGTCGAGCTTGTTGTAGGCCCGCACCTTCCAGTCCTCATCCGTCCAACCGTGCGCGAACGCCACCCAAGGAATGCCCAAGAAATGCCTCAGAAGCATCCCTGAGACATTGGCCTTATGTCCATGAGTTTGAAGGACTTGTATCCCTTCTTGCCTGGCCAGTTCGGCCAGCCTGCTTAGGACAGTCGGATCGAATTTCACTCGTTCTCTGATGACCTCGATGGACACCTGCCGCCCCCGCGCGGCGAGCATGAACTCCGTGCTCATCCGGTGGCCGCGGATGAACGTGACGAGGTGGGGATCAATCGCGTATCTCTGCGCTTCCTGGCAAAACTGGAGCAGTCCCTTGCCGGGGCCGCCGACGCGATACGTGTCAATCGCAGCCATCACGCGTATCAGGCTCACGTCTTTGCTCCTCCGTTGCCGTTCCGTCCGTCGAGCGACCGTATCACCCGCGCCGGGCAACCGGCGGCCAGCGTGAACGGCGGCACGTCCTTCGTCACCACGGAATTCGCGCCAATCACAGCCCCGCGGCCAATCGTGACTCCCTTCAGGATCACGGCTCGCGAGCCGACCCAGACGCCATCTTCCAAGACGACGGGGTGGATGTCTTCCGTATCCACAGGGCATCCCGCCACGCGCCGGTCGTAGTCCAGCGGGTGACCGTCGTGGTCGGCGATCAGCACGCGGTCAGCGATGAGGCAATGCTTGCCAATCGTGACTCGCTTTCCGGCGCTGACAGTTACCTGGTATCCCACGTACGTGCCATCGCCGATCTCCAGAACAGGGTCGTCCGCCGCCTTCGTCGTCACGAAGCTGGTGACGCCATGCATCGTCACATCGTCGCCGACAAACACCTTCAGATGGCCAGCGATCTGCGGAATGCCGCCAATCAAAGTCAGTCTGCGGCCCACGTGGTCGCAGCGCGCCCTGAACATCGGCTCGTAGTAGAGGAAACGCATCAGGTGATGCCATACGTTGAGCCGCGCCAGCCGCTCGTAGTAGAGGAGCTTGAAGAGGAAGCGCGGGCCCGGAACATGGAACGAGCGGCACGCCTTGGCGGTTCGGTAAAGGAAACGAGCCAGCGCGCTATCCTGCCGTTTGATCGTCAGTATCGCTTGTTCGATTGACACTGTGCGCGAACTCCAACTGCTCCGCTATCT
>Ga0194112_10010177_pt1 | contig 11843 bp, 17 predicted proteins | sample TA2MahC400mmetaG_FD_146191 | JGI IMG/M metagenome (GOLD analysis project Ga0194112, IMG submission 146191) | Freshwater microbial communities from Lake Tanganyika, Tanzania - TA2015016 Mahale Deep Cast 400m | ecosystem: Environmental > Aquatic > Freshwater > Lake | place: Tanzania: Lake...
GGGGGCGATTAGCTCAGGGGTTTAGAGCGCCTGTTTTACACACAGGAGGTCATAGGTTCAAATCCTATATCGCCCACTTTCCTTCGTAAATTGACCCCATAACTGGACATTTTGCCCCATCCAAGACTTGACATACCGCTGATTCAGATGATAACATTAGAAAAAATCAGTGGAGGTTCCGTCATGGTCATTGACACCCTAACTGTAGAGCAGAGTTTCTTACTGGACTCGTTTCTCCGAGGCTTGCGGGCCGAAAACCTCTCTAAACGCACCCTTGAGACCTATGGCGAATCGGTGAGGCAGTTTATCAAGTTCCTGGTGGGCAAAGGAATGCCCACGGATCCCAGCAAGGTTACCAGAGAGTATATCGAGTCTTTCATTGCCGACCTTCTGGAGAAGTGGAAGCCTGCAACGGCTGCCAACCGGTATCGCGGCCTTCAACGTTACTTTGGCTGGCTTGTGGAAGAAGGGGAGATTAAACAATCGCCTATGGCTAAGATGCACCCCCCGAAGGTTCCAGAGCAACCACCAGAGGTATTGTCCGACGATGACATTAAGGCACTGTTCAAGGCATGCGAGGGCAAGGATTTCGAGGATCGCCGGGACACCGCCATCATACGACTACTGATTGACTGTGGTTTGAGACGAGGGGAATTGGCGAGCCTCAACTTAAATGAGGTTGACCTGGATGCCCAAACGTTGACAGTAGTGGGTAAGGGTTCTCGCCTTCGTATAGTGCCTTTCGGGAAGCGGGCAGCTAGAGACCTTGACCGTTATCTGAGAGTTCGCGCTCTTCATGCCCAAGCATCACGACCTGAACTATGGCTAGGCAAGCACGGCCCCATGACATCATCGGGAATCTACCAGGTGGTTCAAAATCGGGCAACACAGGCCGGTATAGGCCATGCCTACACCCACCTATTCCGCCATACCTTTGCTCATCTCTGGCTGGCCAGCGATGGCACGGAAGGCGATCTCATGCGGCTGGCTGGCTGGCGAAGCCGAACCATGCTGGGGCGGTATGGCGCTTCTAGGGCAGACGAAAGAGCCAGGGCAGCTCACAAGCGGCTGAGTCCGGGCGATAGGTACTAGGACGGAGCCGCCCCTAGTGACCCTGGAACCGAAGATCACGAATACTATATGACACCCCTTCCCGAATTTTGCCACCGGCTTGGGATTTCAGAACTAGGCACAAAACGGAGTAAGCAAGGTGCTGAAACATAGCCTGTGGTTGCAGCAGGAACCACTACTGAACAGGGGGCTAGTGGCTAGCGTTCTGTTTCGTTCCAAAGGTGAGATTGCCGAACTTAGCTGTGCTCCTAATCAGCCATTTGACAAAGTAGCAGTGTTTGTGTTAAACTATAAGTAGATGGAGGTGCTAATGAGGCAACGGCCTTTTATTTTTGGCCTAGGCACTACTAAACAGCAATTTGACAAAAGCATAGTGTCTATGGTATAATCTAAAGTGTCAATGGGGAGATATAAGATCAATGAGTTTAGCCGGAAAACCAAGAGAACGTAGATGATCGCTGGAGGAACCGATATGGAAGATGAGCTTGAGCAGTTCAAAGTCGAAGTCGAGAAGTGGGGGCAACTCCAAGGCGAAGAGAGGGAAAAGCAACTGGACAAGTTGCTGTCCTTTCCGAGTAACAAGGCGTGGTTGGAGAGCGACGAGGGGAAGAAGGTAAAGGAAGATGCTGAGAGAGAGGATGATGTAAGGGGAGTGGTGTTGTGGCAATCACCTCTGCATCGCCAATATCTGAAAACCAAGGAAGGCCAGGACTGGCTGTGGAAGACAGTGAGCGATGCTGTACATGAAGACATAGACACATTCGCAAGCGGATTGGATGAGGCACCAGCCGAGGAAGGAAAGGACTTCAACATCGGGCTGCGGCTGAAGATGCTCATGGAAGAATTGGCCCCGCTTTATCACAAGGACTTCAAAGGCAATGCCATCTGGAAATCAGCCAGCGCAATGGCAGAGGCACGCGGTGAGCTGTTGAAGCGCGCACAAGCCCTGAGATCCGCCCAGAGGCTCTATGAGACAGCGCAACTCAGTTATGCAGAAGCGGTATTCGAGTTGTATGAGACATTCCTCTCAGGGGCATTCCTACGTCCGTACAGTGGCGATATTAGCCGTGACCCGGTCCTGTGGTTCCATCCGGCAGAGACGATACTTGAACAAGCCAAGGCTAACGGTTGGGAAGTTACCCTATCGGCCCTCCAATACTACGTCAAACAAGGGCTGATCCCTAAACCTATTCGTGTCGGTTTGAGGGGAAAGGCGCTATACGGACCGACCACATTGCCCAGGCTAGGCCTAATCCTAAAGTGCAGCAAGGAAGGAATGACTCTGGCGGAAATAAAGAAGGTGATGCCAGAGTCACTCAAGGCGACACTCGAAGCGAACCCGAAGAGACCAGAGGTTAAAGGTCTGTTGAGGCTGGCCAGGGCAAAGTGAAGGCAGAAGACGGAGGTGAAATGGTGAAATGAGACTATTTGAATAAAGTCCCCCCAGCGACTTGACCAGAAACCAGGGGGACTTGGAACCTTCTCGGACGCTACTCCAAGGAGGCTTTTTCTATTGTAGCAGAAAATGGAAATTGGAGCGACTAGAAAGAATGGTATTTAACAGTCAAGACATGGCACTACGCGGGCGGATCGGAGGCTTCGCAAGGGCAGCCAAGTATAGCCCGGAGCAGCTCACCGGCCCTGCCCGAATTGGTTTCTTGCGGCGATTCTGGCCTGATGATGTCAGCCTATCCGACCAAGAGAAGGTTAGGAGAGCACAGGCCGGCTTGAATAGTTACATGGCAAGCCTGGCTAGGCAGAGCGCCTTGTCCAGACGGCGAAAGAAGAGGAAGAACTCAGCGATGACGTTCAACAGAGGGGAGAGCGCACGGGCAAGTGCCCACCCCAGTGACCCAAAACGCGTGCGCTCTCCTATACCTTAGAGACTCCCTAGAAAATTTGCTACCCAATTCTAGATTTCGAAGCCAAATAGGAAGGATTGTGGGAATGACTGACAACAAAATCAAACTGGAAGACGAGGTATTACGCTGCATTGATTGTGGGGCAGATTTCGTCTTCACTGCGGCAGAGGCTCGCTACTATATTGCCAAGCTGTTGACGGTGCCCCCGAAGAGATGCCCTACGTGCCGCAGACTTAGGCGGGCCTCCATTGTGCCGGATCCCGAACTGGAAAGACAGAGAGAATGGCCATGAACAGTGAGGGAGCAATGATCATGGCTGGCACGGACTACACCGACAAAGGCACTATCAAACTTCTGGCACAGAGGAACTGGCGCGGTGTGGGAATCGCTACCCTGGTGGCTCAATTCCAAGAGGCCAGAGATGCAATAGAGACGTTGACCAAGTGGCCTAACCTCTGTCCTGAGATTATCCACCGGGTTCCCAAAGACTTCCCAGGCACACGCGAGGAATACATTACCCTACGCAAGTATCACTATGCCTGCGTTGCTGGTGGGATTCTGAAGGAGATAAAGAGACGGCAATCTCTGGACTGTAATCCGCGAGCCAACACGGACAAAGAGATAATCGAGGCCATCAAGGACCGCGTACCCGTTGCCGACGTTCTGGAATGGTACACGGACGTTTTCTATGCGTCCAGGGAGCAGGGGAAGTTTCGCTGTACCCTGCACGGTGAGGACAAGCACCCTTCGGGAGTGATCTACACCAAAGAGGCGCGCTGGTGGTGCTTCGGTTGCAGCAAGGGCGGTGACGTATTCGATGCCGTCCAAGCCTTTGAGAAGACCGATCTACCGCACGCTATCGCAAAGCTGGCCCGGTATGTCGGGCTGGATACGAAGCCTCTGATTCGCAAACCGGTTCCCCAGGTCAGAGGGGGGGCGCTGGTATGAACAAGCCTGAAGTGAAAAGAGGATTCAATAGCTACTCCTATTTATGGGAGGATTTGGCTGTCTGTGTAGTGGTTGACCGTCTGACAGATGATGGCGTGGGCGAACTCTCCTTCTGGCATGGAAACGGCGATGGCCGGAGGTTGCTGCACTTCGCCAGGGCAAACCTACTATCAACTCAGACGTGCTCACAGTTGGCGAAGCGTTTAAGGCTGAATCTGGACGTGGACTGGGACACGATTTTGACCTACGTCTGCACCCTCAGCCTTCAGGAATGCCGCAAGGGTGAACCAGCCGTTGAAATCTGGCCGAGAGAAGGCGATACCCTGAAGGCCGAATACCTACTGGAACCGATTCTGTACCTCAATCAGCCTACGGTAATGTTTGGGGATTATGGCTCGTGCAAGAGCCTGATTTCCCTAGCACTCGCTTACATCGTGCAGTTGCCCCTCAAGGATAACCTGCTTGGATTGACCACATGGGAAAATGCCAACCCGTCTCTTTTCCTGGACTACGAGGATGACCAAGAGAACTTCAACAAGCGATGGAGTGCACTTAGGCGAGGGTTTCAAGAGCAGGTTCAAGCTGCAATGCCTATCCTCTATCGCCGGATGGTAAGCCCGTTGTATGACAACGTAGAACAGGTACAGCGCCTCATCTATGACAACAAGATCAAGTTCATCATAGTCGACAGCCTGGGCCCGGCAGCCCGTGGCAATCTGAACGACGCTGAGCCAGCGATACGGTATTACGAGGCCCTGCGAAGCCTGAGAACGACCAGCCTGACGCTGGCGCATTGTGCCAAAGATGCCTTGTCCAGAAACCGCACGATATTCGGCTCCGTGTTCTTTACTAACCTCGCCCGGGCAGTGTGGGAGTGCAAGGCAGAGGGCGAAGACCCAACCATCGTGAGCCTGAAGCGCACGAAGGCCAATCTGTCCAGGCGGGAGGCAACGCTTGGATTCAGTATCACGGTTAATGAGGACACCAGCACGATTACGATTGAGAAGGGAGACCTGAAAGATACCTCTCTATCGGGAGAACTGCCCCTAGCTCTGCAAATTGAGCATCTGTTATTGAGGGAAGGGCCGAAGACGGCCAGACAAATCGCGGAGGCACTGGGAAAGAGTGAGAATACGATACAGGTGACACTGAATCGAATGGAAAAGAAGAGCAAGGTGGTAAAACTGGGGGGACACCTTTGGGCAATCAAGGCAGAGGGGATTTAACAAGTGTTAATTTAACAACGCTTAACTGTTAAGTGCCACTTAACTTAACAGGGGGGGAATATATTATATTCCCCTGTTAAGTGGGCTGTTAAGTGGGTTGTTAACTGTTGATGTTAACGCAGGTATGGAGGTGAAGGATACTACATGAGCAACAATCCAGAGAACGTCACAGATCGCCAGAGGTTCATTTGCACGGCGATTAAGAAGAATGGCCAGCCCTGCACGCTGCGGGCGGTTACCGATGGCCTGTGCATTGCCCATAGGGCCCAGGCAACCGAGGCAAGGCGGAAGGGCGGCCTCAATTCCTCGAAGCAAGCCCGGCTTAATGCCATGCTCCCGGCAAGGCTGAAGCCTATCCTGAGCCTGCTTGAGAAGGCCATAGAGGAAACTTACAAGGGCGAACTAGATACCAGGATAGCTCAGGCTATGGCCTCCCTGTCAAGGGGCATGGTCACGGTCATGGAAGCAGGCGTATTTGAGGAACGGATTCAGCGACTAGAGCATAAAATGGACGGAATGAAAGGACACAGACAATGAGAAAGCTGGAAAGCCGCATAGACAACCTGGAGCAAAGGATAAACATAAAGGCGGAGGACAAAATTCTCATCATCGTGGACTATGAAGGCCAGAACATTACGCCTGAGGAAGAAGAGGCAGCTATAGGCAGGTATTTCGAGGCGCATCCTGAGGAACGCGATTGGGCCGGTTGGCTCATATTGCATGTGAAGCGGGACGAAAGCGGGGAGGTCAAGGTAGAGGGTTCAAAGCCAAGAACGCAGGCGCGAGCGGGTCCAGCAATGGACTGAGTGCTGCACCATTGAGAGACAGGGGAACCAATGAGAAGACTAAGCAACGAAGAGCAAGAGACCATCATCACCTTCGACAAGGCCGGCAACCTGGGAAGCATCTTCACTTATGAAAAGTCTTGGCAGAAACACCTAGAAGAGAGGCTGGGACTAGAGCCAGTGGCCACCAATGACTTCGGGGCAAAGGAATATTGCCTTGATAAGAAGTTGATCCGTATGCCCCTGGCCAAGAGGCAGTATACCAAGGAGCAGAGGGAGCGCATGGCAGCCCGGGGGAGACTCCTGGGGTCTGCAAGGAAGCCCAAAACTAGGTCAAAAACATAGACTGCTGTAATCGTTTTTGTGGGGCTGGCCGGGCGGGACGACATTGCTTGGGGAGGCATCGGGGCAACCGCCAACCGCTCGAAAAGGCCTATCCTAGCCCCTGAGAATAGGTTGAAAAGGGACAAAGTCGGGAAGGCCACAGCCAGCCCTAACGCTAGCAACCCTAACTTGACAGGTGGCATCATTGCGGAGGTGGTCAATCTGAGTTTCGAAAGACTGGGAGGCAAGGGCACGCCAGAGAATATCGTTAGATTGGCTTATCACCATACCAAGCTGAAGTGGCCAATATACGGAACTCATACACGTACTGCAGCCAATACTTTCTCTATTCTAAGAGTGCGCCTTCCATCTCCATCGAGTTTGCCTTGCTGATAGCGCATGTAATCAAGACTGAAGGGCCACGTCCAACATATCCTGAGTTTTTCTCTTCGAGATTCCATCTCTCCCATGTGAGGTGTGAGAGCAACGAATACGGACCCGAGTAATGCAAGCGGGATACCAATGAGATCGGCAAAAGGACGGAGAATAGCAACTCTGTCCCACAGCCAAGACGTAGCGACCAATGGCCCAAGGAACAGGACGATCCAAATGAAGCTCAGAGGTATCAGAAGCAGACCAAATGTGACTGAGACCAGGCAACCGCCAACGAAGGTCGTAACCAACTGGATTGGCAATACCACTATGGCAATTGGGCCTGAGAGAGCAAGAATAATCTTGTTCTCAATCATGATGAAACTTCATGTACTAACTGCTCGGAAGTGGATGTCAATGTCACGTTCGTCTGGTTTCCGTACTACAGCATTCAATCTCTCTTTTGGGTTCTGGGGACATTCTAATTGTGCCGTATGAACAGGTCAAGTCATGGAATGGGAACAGGGCGAAGAGAACCTCTTACAATTCACCCAGCCCGTACCGCCTGCATTTCGCAACAAGCCAAATTTGGAACCTTTCGAGGTTAGCTCATAGTGGGGAGACAGGCAAGCAGACTTGATTCTGGGCGAGTGGGCTTACTTATTCTGCTCTTCCTTCCAGCGATTTACCTTTTCCCAAACGTCGTTAATTGATGAGTTCTGACGGGTCTTCACTTCCTGGATGAAGTCATCGAGGCTTAGACCGCAGGTTGTCAATACACGACGCCATTCGGTGTAAATGTCTCTCCGGAACAATTGCGCTTCTATCCAAGGCTGCGCGTATGATCCTCCTATGTAAGATTCGGCGTTATCCATAGTGATTGTGGGGTAGAAGTAGGAGCGGGTAGCATCTCCGACGGCAAGCTCTATCTCTTCCTCATAGAGCCTAATCAAAGAATCTTTAATATGCTGCAAAGATTGAGGACACGGCAACAAGAAGATTTGCTGTACTAGAGGACGTATCTCGCCGGCATACTTGTTGCCAACGTACGAACGGAACATTGGCGCCAAACCTGGTCCTGCTTGGGGGCCATAGGTGTCGATACTCTCGTTGCGCTGTCCTTCAATTGCCAGGGCTGCTTTGGTGAATGTGGTCATAGCAGCAATATCATCTTTGGTGACCTGGGAGGAAGTGTCGTCGGTGTTTTCGGATGATGTGCTGCCACCGCAAGCCAGTACGAGTATAGCCGGGACTAGAAGAAGGCAGATTATTAAGATAAGCTTCGTCTTCATCGTATCACCTCGTCTTGATATCCTATGGAGTAAGGGAGTCCAGGCACATCCTAATGCGCGTCGCGGATTCTGTCAAGAGGGTGTAGTTCTTCAATGTTGCCGACGAGAGCCGTGCCTTTGACTTGGTGGTATAATTCCGATACAAGAACCTCTGGGTTGATTAGCTCAGCCTGGCTGATTACAAGAAAAGGGGGGGGACATGGCGCAGATTTGAAGACACATGAAATAGAGAATCTTGAAGGTAGGTGCTGTGTGCAAATGGCAGGGGACTTGGTTCGATTCATTACGAAGCTCCTGGCCAAATAGTTACCTTGCCCTTTAGAGAAAACCTTTCATTGGGGCAGGGCAGATGTTTGGGCAAGGCAGGGGGACTTCACTATGGCTAAACCTAGCATTGAAAGTATGAGAGATGTTTTGACAGAGCAAGATTGGCTTTGGTCTCCCTATTTCACAATCACACCTCTCAAGTCGGGCGAGATTGAGAGAGTCGTGTCTCAATACTATTCAGCAGTGGATAAGTGGATAGGGGACATGGAAGAAACATGGGAGATAGAAGAGACTCCCGATACTCATGTCTCCCATCCACAGAACTCTCAGAAGAACAGCCGCCCAGATGAACGAGAGCACTCGAAGGCAAAGCAATACTGTGACGACTGGAGACAGAAGGCACGAAACGCTCTCATGACTCACACGCACGTCGGAATGTGGAAACCATTTGCTGTTCGGCACCGCCGATTGTTGGAGAATCTAGGCATTTTCAGTCTGTTCCGAAAGTCCACTAGTCTGTACTACTTCGCCATCGCTTGGCAGTTTGGCGAGTGGTATGAGCATGTTCTAGAGGTCTACTATGATACTCAACATCGCCGGTTAGAGGACCAATACCAAAAGACGTCTGAAAAACTTGAGGGAACTGTTGTTGTTACTGGTGAACAGAAAGACGCCCTTCGCGACACTGTTTTGGGATATGTTCAATCAAAACAGATAGACCTACTAGAAGACCATTTGGACTCTGTTTTCGACGAAGGGGAAGAAGACTTCCACCACAAAGAACTGTTATTGGATGTCTGGATTCACTTGCGTGGCATCTCACTTGACGTCTCAGGGAAAGAAGATGTCCTGGACTATACATACGACAGGTTCGAAACCAGAACCCAGATTGAGTGAAGTCATGGCAGGTTGGTTTTCTACTTCGGGCCAGCACTCACCCTACAAGAACTGAGTCATGGTAACAGGGAGGACAAATGCCATATATGCCAAGGCCACGACCATTGATGGATTGGTTGCATTGTACAGTCCTTCCGTCACACATGGTTGAAGAGGGATTTCTTTGCGGTCAGTACGTACGCTTATACAACCATTTCATGATTCTCTCATTCCTTTACGAATCCAGCGTAATTCTCGGATGTGTCAGGAGAGACAAACTGAGCGCCTTGGAAAAGATGCCCTGCACCATGACTCCACAAAGCCCAAGCTTATCCTTAAACGTGCGTTAAACGTGCGTTGCAGACAGCGGCGCCTTGTAGAACTTCAGGCTGTGCCACTTTGTACCCAGGCTCATTTTGGCGTGGTATAATGCACGCAGAATAATCTCTGACCTAATTAGCCCAAGCCGCAGATTTGCGCAGGATAGGAGGGGTTGAATGGGGTTCTGTTCTAGGTGTGGCAACAAAGTCGCTGAGGGAGATCTTTACTGCTCAGAATGTGGGGCTAAGCTGGAACAGATTGAGAAGACTCAAGGCAGAGCCGGGGTCTGTTCCAAGTGCGGCAGCGAGGTCGCTGCGGGAAACCCATACTGCCTGCTATGTGGGAGTGAGGTGGAACGGATCGAAGAGCCTGCGCTGGAACAGATCGGAGAGCCTGAACAAATTGTAGAGCCTGAGCCTGGACAAATTGTGGTGACTGAAGACCAAAAGAGGACTCTCTATGAAGTGCTTGAGGTTCCCCGTACCGCAAATCACAAAATGATTGAGATATCGTACCGTCTTCTGAGCGAGAGATACAATCCAGATGCTAACCCATCGCCAGATGCGGCTATTCGGATGCAAGAGATAAACTCTGCGTATGACGTCCTGGGAGACCCATGGAAAAGAATAGGATATGACAAGACGCTGGAGAGGGAAGAGCAAATTGGTGAGCCACAAGCAGTAGATTCCGTAACTCACGCGAAATCAATTGAACAGCATGTAGCAGAACAATTAGATGCTGGGACACCCGGACATGAGATTGCAGAAGGATTGTCGGACGCAGGCTTAGACAGGTCAGAAGCTGAAGAGCTTGTTGACAATATTGAAAGACTTCGCCAGGAAGCACTCAATCAAGAACGCAAAAAAGCTGGCACCAAAGACCTGGGATGGGGGTTAGTTCTGCTGATTGTGGGAATGGCAATAACTTTGGGGACTTGGGCAGCCACTGACGCAGGCGGAAGTTATTGGATCATGTGGGGACCAATGGTTGCCGGTGCCTTTTATTTACTGCGCGGCTTCTACAGAAAGATAGCGACTGCGCCTGAAGGTACAACACGAATAATGTGGGTTGTTTGTGGCGTTGTTCTAATCGGTGGTATGGTTGGGGGAGGTGTAGCCATGGGCAACATGGTAAGTTCGCCCAAAAGCCACGCGCCTAGTAACTCCTTTATTGCCTGGGATGATAACTCATACTGGGAAAATGAAACGCAGGCCGTTTTCAAAGCTACTGGCACTATTACTAATACGCACACTGAATGGTCAATCGAGAACGTGGTGATTAAGATAGAGGCACTGGACGACGCAGGCAAGGTAATAAAGACGTACGACGTATCAGTCTTACCTAGTATTATACCGCCCAGGGGAACAGGGACATACTCCGCAAGCCTACAGCTACCCCTTTCTTGCGCATATGCAAATCCATCTGCTGCAGCTGGGGATTGGGTACCACCTTAGGAAAGGGGGCCAATTATGCCATTCTGCCCAAAGTGCGCGCGCGAGGTTAGCTCAGAAGCACAGTTCTGTAGCAGATGTGGAGCTAAGCTAGAAGAAGTCTGCCCCCAATGTGGCTTCAAGTTCGCTCCAGGGGAAAGATTTTGCGGCAAATGCGGGTACGAGCTTACGAAAGAGGTGACCGAGCAAGCTGCTGGCCCAAAAGCAGAGGTCAAACACGGCTTCTACCTGTCAAATACTATAGCTGCTGGTGTGGGAGCCGTTATGATGTTGGTCTCGCTGGCAGTGCCCTGGTACACAATGAAGGGCGGGTGGCTCGCAGAAAGATACCGGGATGACGTTACCCCCAGCGATCTGCTTTGGCGAGACCTGTGGCCAGGTGTGGCAAGAGTTGGCCCTTCCGTCACCCTTATCTTGACGATCATCTTCGCCGTGATAGTGCTTCTTTCCGTTGCCTATTGCCTGCGGATGCGAGGAAGAACCAGAGCGCTATGGGCCTTGATGGGTAGCCTTTCCGCCATATGCGTCATCGTTAATTGGGTCTATATCCTGCGGTGGGAGGCCACTTTCAAGCTTTACCTTTACGCAGAGCAAACACAGATCCAGGCCGGTTCCATTGTGGCCTTCGTCGGAGCCATGGTGGTGGTGTTCAGCAGCATCGGCCGCAAGCATACGACATATAGCATTCTGTGGAGCATTTGGGCGAGCATTTGGCGGCCCTGCAAGCGCATCTTCTCTAAAATATTGGCGCGAGACTAGGTTAGAGGAGCATCAGCCCACGACTGAGCTTGTTTAGGCTCTAGGGGTGAAGCGAATTAGGGTTCTATCACCCAGGACGGATAGAACGATTTTTCAGATGATAACTGGACAAGTTTTGCTGACATCTTAGCTATCTATGCCACACCGCTTAGAGCAATATACTTTACACACAGGAGGTCATAGGTTCAAATCCTATATCGCCCACCACTAAACCAGCCTTCGCTTTTCACACAAGTCCCCATAAGAACTGCCGGCTGAATTCCCAAATTATTCTCCTTCAGGATTATCT
>Ga0194112_10010183_pt1 | contig 11837 bp, 18 predicted proteins | sample TA2MahC400mmetaG_FD_146191 | JGI IMG/M metagenome (GOLD analysis project Ga0194112, IMG submission 146191) | Freshwater microbial communities from Lake Tanganyika, Tanzania - TA2015016 Mahale Deep Cast 400m | ecosystem: Environmental > Aquatic > Freshwater > Lake | place: Tanzania: Lake...
TGAAAGCCGAACCACGGCGTCGTGCGCTACCTCGCGCCCTGCGGGCGCTCGGAGGCACACGCCGGACGTTGGGTGCAAGACAAAGATGAATAAGAATGACATTGCAGTCTGGCCCGAACAGTCACGCCAGCCGTTCTGGATAGGCGGCGAGGACGCACCGTCTGCAGTTTTCTCTTTCCAGTGCCCATCCTGTGACCAAACAGTCTCGGCCAACATCTGGCACTTTGTCCCGCGATGCCGGAGATCATTCAAAACGGATCACCAAGACTATCCCTATGTGCAGGCAATGCTTCAGTTGTCGCAACGTGAACCGAATCCCACAGGAGTCGGATTGAGGCACTGTCCCGGACCACAGTACTTTGGCCGTATAACCTGCCGACATTGCTCTGCCCAGATGCTGGTCTGTGTTGCACTGGAGGAGTTTTGTAACGGAGGGTGGAAGGCTTGGTTACACGCCGCAATCAAGATCACACCCAACACCACACCGGACGGTATTTGTCAACCCGCAGACGGGTCGCCAAAACCGTCAGTGTGAACGTTGGGAGGATAGAGAGAACATGAAGATGATCCTTACTGCCGCCGTCCTGATAGCCTTTACTACATCGGCATCAGCCAAGCTTGGAGCGTTCGGGCTGGATGAAATGATACGCAAAGCGGACATCATTGTGGTTGGCAAAGTCGAAGCCCTATTGCCGAAGACAGGCGCACCTACTAACGCGACGGTTCGGGTGACCGAGACCCTCAAGGGGGCACCAGGCGAGACAATTACGCTCAACGTACAGCCGACGTGGACGTGTGACGTGTCTGAAGCCAAGGCGGGGGAACTGATCCTGCTCGTTATCTGGCGTGACCAGAAAACGGGCCGGAACCTGATCTACGGATCTGGTAGAGGTCGAATGCCGATTGACGAAGTCAATGGTAAGAGCTATGCGACGTTTTGGCCGGAGGTCCGTATGCCGCCCGGAGTCGAAATCATTGCGGGACCAGAGCCGAAGTTCGACTTCATCCGGCGTGCAAACCTGGCGAATCTGAAGGACCACATCAGCCGGATAATGAAGGAGACTCCCAACAAAGCACCGGAGGCGACGCGGTAACCCGCGCGCCTCAGTGCCGCTGTTCGCAGCAAGAGATGAATGAAAACGAAACTGATCATTGCCGTCGTCCTTGGAGTACTGATCATCATGGGCATATTTGACTTCCTGAAGCGTAAGAAGGTAGCCGAACCGATCCACCGACTCGTGTGGTTCGAATTGCAGATTGCGCCCGCCTCCTATCGCTTCGCCATCATGCCGGAGCAACCCATACTCATCGGGTACGAAGGGGAGAATGGAGAAAAGGGCGCGACCATGCTGATCCGGTATGAACACGTGCCGGATGTATTCGAGCGAACCGTCGAGAGAGTGGATGCACTCGTCCGGAAGAGTGGGATTGTGGGGCTACCCCCTCGTAACCCCGACCGCGCCTTTGACGATAGTTCCATGGCTGACCAGTCGGTTCATATTCGCATTGCATATGCCGACAATACTCGGTGGGCGTCCGTCTATGGCGCTGATGAGATCCCCCAGGCAGTGGTAGGCCTTATCCATGACAGCAAGGCCCTTGCCAGACAGATCATGCAAGAACAGACCAACGAGGCGATTGACGGAGATGCCGCAAAGGCCTTCCTTGATCCAGAGAAGAACAGGGCACAGAAGCACGCACCTTCGGTCATCGTCAAAGTGAAAGTGCTTCTGTCTGGTGAGATTACGGCCAATGGCGAGAAGGTCACCCTGAAGGAACTGGGCATCATACTGGATGATTTGAAGAAAGAAGGGGGCGGCGTGTGGTACTTCAGGGAATCGCCAGAGCAGGAACCAGCCAAGTCTCTCGTATCGACGATAAAGGGTGTTATGGATGCGATAGCGACTCGAAGCCTTCCAGTGAGGTTGCAACCAGAGGAGTACTGAATCTGCGAACCAAGCGGTGCTGCCTATCGCCGTTAGCGCGGCTCAGGCAGACCGCTGACGTTGGCGGAGAGAGATGAAGATAATCCTGATATTGATGGCGGCAGGCGCAATCGCGGCGATGGTGGTTGCGTGCTCTCGGCGGGCGCCAGCGGTCTCGAACACGCCCTTCCGCATGACCGTCCAGAACGTCTTCTTCATCAAGACCGTTGAGCGTGTCATCGTGACCGGAGTGGTCTCCCAAGGGGCTGTTCATGCCGGTGACAAACTCATTGTTCAAACAAAGGCTGGTCCGATTGCCGTTGTGGTGGAGAAGCTGGAGCACCCAAAGATGACCAATATGACGGAAGCCGTAGCCGGACAAGATGTCGGCCTGATGCTTTCCGGAATCGGCAAAGAACAAGTTGCGGCTGGCGATGAGATTGTTTCGAAAACGGGAGCCGCCAACCAAGCGCCGGAGGTTACGCCTCGCAAGCTCGGCGAACCTCAGCGCTGACGTTCGGAGCAGAAGAATGATGAAGACGATATGCAGTATCGCGGCACTCGTAGCATCGCTCACGTTCAGCGCAAGAGCAGCCGGAGATGATCCCTCGGCGATCGTTGCCAGGTTCTTTCAAGCGACTAGCACTGGGAACGTGGTTCAAGCAGAGTCGCTCTTCAGATGCACAAACGATGGGCAGCGCGCCCATGTGCACTCGTATGTAACGAATGCTGTCGCGACGTTCGCGTCGGGGAAACTGCAATCTGCGCCAATGGCGGCCTTCGTGGGAACAAACGCCGCAGTCGTCGCGATTGAACAGAAACACTCCGATTTCCCAGGGCGTCGTGAAATAGAGGACGGATACCTTGTAAACACGCCAGATGGTTGGCGGCTCTTACCCAACCCCGAGGACTTCGGAGTACCGATCAATGGTCTCACTCTGGCCCTCGGCATGGAATTCAACCGGCTGAGCCACGAGTTCAACGACTTTCGTCGGGCCGAAAGGAAGAAGGACAAGGACAGGAACTCCGAACAACCAACCCCACCGTATTCGGAGCCCGCTGCGCGGCCTCCTCAACGGTGAGTTGGGGCGTTCTGCCGAAAGAGATGAAAAGGATATTAATGGCGCTCGCAACGGCACTGCTGACCGTATCATGCGCATCCCTGACTACGCCTCTCCTTGAGCACGGCTCAGACGCGTTCCGTGTGCCCCCAAAGGTGGTTCTCCTGGATTCGCGAAGGTACCTGGAGTACCAACTTGATCCGAAGCCCAGGAATAGTGCGCCCGGGATCAAAGTCGAGACCGTGGGCGACGAGGTCCACTGCTATGTCCACCTGTTCATCAGCTCACACTCAGACACTCCGCGCCGTATAAGAATTCCGAGTGAAGGGCGGGTGTTCTGGCTGAACCCAGACGGAAGCAGAATGAAACTGGAGGCAGAACAAAGCGTCCGAGGCTATCGGCGCTAACGCGCCTCAGCCTCAACGCTGACGTTCGGCAAAGAGGGAGAAACTATGGCTATCATCTATCGTGACAGCGGAACGCCGGGAGTTGGCTACGGCGACTACATCGGAAGTATCGTCGATGGCGTCGTCTACAGCGACAGTGGAACGGCCGGTGAAGGCTACGGCGACTACGTCGGGAGCATCAAAGACGGGAAAATATTCAGCGACAGCGGAACCTCTGGAGTCGGTTACGGCGATTACATCGGAAGTTTTGAAGACGGAAAGGTCTATCGCGACAGCGGAACGCCCGGCGTTGGTTACGGTGAATACGTCGGGAGCGTTCAGGACGGCATCATCTATTCAGACAGTGGAACGCCGGGAGTTGGCTATGGCGACTATGTCGGGAGCGGCGTCGACGGAAGCGATAGCGAGATTGCAGCAGCAGCGCTTTTGCTGGGATTGCTATGAAACCAAGGGAGCCGAACCAGGCGGCGCACTCTACGCTCGCAAGCTCGCGAAAGTGACCGCTGACGTTCGGCGTGAGAAAGGAAATGAGATGATCGCGAATACGCTTTCCCCTTGCATTGCAACCGAGAAGGTCGCGGAATCACGCGATTTCTACGTGAAGCACTTCGGGGCCAAGGTGACGTTTGACTGCGGCTGGTATGTGAACATGCAGATCGGGAAGAAGACATCCGAGTTGCAGTTCATCGCCCCGCGGCAACCTGGCCCCCCGGCCTGCAACCCGGCCGGACTGATGTACAACTTCTCAGTCGATGACGTGGATGCAGAGCACACCCGCCTTACGGCGGCCGGCCTCACCCCGATCATGCCGCTGGAAGACCATCCGTGGGGAGATCGTGGCTTCGCGATTCTCGACCCGAACGGAGTCATGCTGTACATCTTCTCTCCGCGTGAACCGGCGGATGAATTCAAGCAATACATCAAAGACTGAGGAGCCGAACAAGGCGTTGCAGGCTATCGGCGCCAAAGCGCGCCTCCAGCCTGAACGCTGACGTTCGCCAGAAGGAGATAAAATATGTATTTTGTGCGCATCAAGCCTTTGAAGGAGCGACTGCGTAGTAGAAGATTAGGCGACCGGGAGGCCCTGCCGTACTATGTCGTCTTCATGGCATGCATGACTTTTCTGTGCGCTCTACCAATGGCGGCCCAACCGCATACGTTATGGGATGTTCTGTCGGCGGTTACGGGCACCGTCGTCTCCATTGGTGGTGTCATCTACTCCTACGTCCGCAATGGCGGAAGAGCAGGATACGACTTTATCCACAAATCCGTTGTCCTGGGATGGGTCGTCATGATCCGGTTGCTTGTGATCATTGTCCCTCTCATTGCCGTAATAGTGTTCCTAAAGACAGGGCTGGGCCATTCCTGTGAGCAGACATCTTGGGTAGATGTGATAGCCGTTGCCATCCTTGAGGCTGTCTACTACCAGAGGCTCGGCAAGCATATTGGAGAAACCAACAAGATAGACGGCGAACCAAACCCTCCACCGCTACCTCACGTCCCTGCGGGACGCTCGGAGGGTGAGGGCTGACGTTCGGCGAGAGAAACCAAATGGGAAACGGATACATATCAATCAAGCATCTGGCTGAGAAGCTGGGAATGGATCGTTCCCATGCGCGCCGCTATGTCCTCAAGCTGGGAGTAAACCCGCAGAAGAGACGTACAGCGGACTCCGGAAGCCAACTCACGCTGACCGTAACTGAAGAAGAGGCAGCATCCATCCTCAAGCACAGACAGGAGCAGGGCTTCTCATATGATGGAAAACCTGTTGAATCTGAGGCGGGAGTCTTTTACGTGATTCAACTCGTTCCCGAACTTGATCCGAAACGGATCAAGCTCGGTTTTGCGATCGACCTGAACGACCGACTTACACAGCACCGAACGGCGGCGCCTACCGCGAAGGTGCTCACATCATGGCCATGTCGGCGATCATGGGAGACGACGGTTATGGACTGCCTGTCCTCTGTTGCCTGCCGACACATCCTGAATGAAGTGTTCGAGTGCTCTGCGCTCGACGAACTAGTCACAAAAGGAAACGCCCTGTTCGGGATGCTGCCAAATCCGAAGGAGAGACCTGATCTGTCGGAACATTCACCACACAGACAATGAAGGGCCGAACCACGGCCTGCTGGGTACGTCGCTGACGCGCCGCCCCAGAGGCTGGACGTTCTGCCAGACAAGAGATGAATGAAGTCACCATAACGGCGAAGTCCCTCGACGGTATCCGAAAAGCCATTGCCAAGCTCGCGCAGCGAATCGAGGCACCCGCTTCCTTGCTGCCGACCTATGGCCGTTCTATGGACTTCGCACACCCGCACATCGAGGTCGATCAAAGAGGCTTGCACTTCGTCGTCGTGGAACGAGGCCAGGAACAAGAGCGAAGAACGACCAACGACCCAAGCGAACTGGCATACTGGATATTCGAGACCGTGACGTTTTCCATGGCGTCGGACTTCGAGCTGCATCATCGGAAATTAGGCGAAGATTGCCGCCGCATCCTTTTCTCGAAACAAGAGGAGTTGCTGGCTCAACTCGATTCGTCATGGCGTAGCCGGCTGCAGGGGTATCACTCCCAAGTATTGAAGAAGCATCCTTTCGACGATCAGTCGTCGATCAGGGCACAATACTGCGAGCAGTTGAGGGACGATGGCGCGGACGCAGACAAGGCGTGGATCCTCGCCTGCGAGAAGCATCCCCTTCCAGATGAAGAGCAGAACAAAGCGCCGGAGGATACGGCTCGCAAGCTCGCCGATCCTCAGCGCTGACGTTGGGTGAGAAGAAATGATGATACTACTCAAACTGATTGAAGCCCTCTGGCCGGTGACCTACCTGGCGGGTCTGCTCGTGACCGTCGCGTTTTTCCGCAAACACGGGAGGCCCGTGTTTGTGTTGCTCCTTCTTTACTTCGCGCTGGGCGTCTATTCACACACCCTTGCCCGACATGTTGACAGGTTCTTCATGACCAGAAGTGTGACCGCGATCTCACAGGAGCAACTCGATCAATATGAGGCCTATCAGAAGGAGTCAGAGGACCTGCATATCAAGCATTTCGGCACCGCCCCTGGCCACACCGCAACCGCGGTCAGACGCATACAGTTTCCCCTCGGCCAGATTCTTCTGGTCACAACCCTCTTTCTGCTTGGAAGGCGAATGAAACAGGAGACACCCAACCAAGCCGTGCATGCTATCGGCGCTAACGCGCCTCAGCATGACGGCTGACGTTGGCGAGGTGATGATGAAGAGGATTATTTTCATAGTGTTTTCGATGCTGGCCATCACCGCTCTTGCTATCGTGAGTGACGGCAAGGCGCAGAAGATCACGGTTGTCCGTGATGTGGAACAGAACATCAAGTTCAACGTGGACGATGGAAAGAGCTTCGCGGATGTGGATCGATGCGCCATACACTGCTATCAGCGATCGAGTTGGCGCGACCAGAAATCAGAGTGGGCAAATCTGGTTGATATCAATTTCACAATTCCACTATCCGACGAGGATCGACAGTACATCGGAGACCGTTTCGTTGCGAATAAGGTCTATCCTGACAAGATGACATGGGTTGAGTCCGGCAAGACGAACACTGTCGTATATCGACCCGACAAGAAGGGCCTTCGAGAAAGGCGAACACTGAAATGAATCGCCAACCATGCCCTTCTGCGTACGTCGCTAACGCGCCGCCGCAGAGGGCTGACGTTCTGCCAGAGAAACATGAACACCAAATGCATCATGATCTTGCTGGTCGCTTGCCTCGGAGCGCTATCGCCTTCCCAAGCCCAGGTGACGAACAGGGCTTCTCCATGGTTCCCGGCGCTAACGCAACCGCTGACAGCGGATGAACTACAGGGGGAACTCGCTACAATCAACCGACTGACCGGAAACATGAAAGCACCCGTGACAATCTGGGTTGATAGGATGGACGTGAATGGCGACAGAAGAGAGGATGCCATCGTCACCATCGCCACCGGGGAGGGAGCCGGTGCGCGTGGGTATCTGCGGACCCATACGACTTACGTGTTGCTGGGAAGTGGTCAGCCGAATGCCGTTTTCGAATGGACCGGGGCGACGCTGTGGTTCTCAATGGAGACATACTACGGGATGAACCAAACCGAGTACCCGGATGTGACAATCCGGCGTCAGTTCTCCATCACGACCGAGAGCGGCGTGTGGACGGCCAAGATCTGCGAGACACGGTTTAGCAACCAAGCAGGGGATTCGGGAACAAGAGGAATGGTGTTTCATTCGGTTGCCAGTTCAAGTGTGCCCATAACCCAGATGAAGGACTGGAAGCCCAAGATGCGGGAATGAGGGCAGAACAAGCGCAGCCAGCGTACGGCTTCGCCGCCGCTGCTGCGCGCCGTTGAACGGAACCGCTACGCGGATTGAATGCGCGGCGTAGAAGAATAAGCCGACGAAGACAGAGAGAAGCCGACGGGGCCATGTTCCCGTCGGCTTTCGCTTTCCAAAGGGGTAAACTGAACCCGTAGCGCGTGGCACTGTGCTGCGTGCGCAACAACGGGAGTCAGCTATGTCACCCTTACAAGATGCGGTTCTGCTTCAGATGCGGCTGCGCGGGTTTGCGGCCAAAACGGTCGAAGCGTATATCTACGCGCTGAAAGAGCTGTGCCGGTATTATATGCGGCCGCTGGACACGCTGTCCTGCTCGGAGGTGCAGCGCTTTCTCGATGAAATCATCACCGTTCGCAAACTGGCGTGGGCCACGGTCAACGTCTATTTCAGCGCGTATCGGTTTCTCTACGAGCAGGTGCTCAAGCGCTCGAAACGTGAGTTTTCGATCCCACCGCGCGGGCGCAGCGGCAGGCGGCCGGGCGTGCTGAGCCAAGACGAGGTCGCGCGGCTGCTTGAGGCGCCGCACGCGCTGAAGCATCGCGCGCTGCTGGCGATCACGTACGGCTCGGGCCTGCGCGTGAGCGAGGCCGTGCGCGTGCGGATCAAGGATATCGACCGCGACCGCATGATGCTGTTCGTGAGCGCCGGAAAGGGGCACAAAGACCGGTACACGGTGTTGTCGTCGCAGGCGCTCAAACTGCTGGAGGACGTGTGGCGTCAGGAACGTCCCGCCGCGTACTTCTTCGCCCCGCACCACGGCGACCGGCCCGTCTGCGTCGGCACGGCTCAAGCCGTCTATTACGCAGCCTTGCGCACGAGCGGCGTGCGGCGCGTGGGCGGCATTCATGTGTTACGTCACTGCTTCGCCACCCACCTGATGGAAGCCGGGGTGGACATCTACACGATCAAGCGCTGGATGGGGCACACGGCGTTGGTGACCACCGGCCGCTACATGCACGTGACCGCCGAGCATCTGGCCACGATCAAGAGTCCTCTGGATACGTTGTACGACACGCCGCCTCCTGGGGCTGTCGCGACCGTTCGGAAACGTCGGGAGCGTCGTCCCGTCCCCAAGGCATCGGCGGCATGAGATGGGCGAACGTCCACACCTGCGGGTGGCGGACGTGTTCCGGTCCGGCTGGAAGGCGTATGTCGGCGCACATCGTGTGCTGCACCATCTGAAGCAGGTTGCGCGGCACATTATGGACTGCCGCACCGCCGCGCTCGGCGGTCGCCTGCACCGCTGTGATGCGTGCGGCGCCGAGGTGCCGTTGTACAACTCCTGCCGTGACCGGCACTGCCCCACCTGCCAGACGCTGCGCAAGCAGCGCTGGCTGGAGCAACGCCGCGCGGAAGTGCTGCCCGTGCCGTACTTCCACGTGGTGTTCACGCTGCCCCATGCCCTGAACCCGCTGATCGCCGCCAACCGCACGCTGCTGCTCGGTGAGCTGTTCGGCACGGTCAACTGGGTGTTGCAGCACTTCGCCGCCGATCCGCAGTGGAAGCTGCGAGGCCAACTCGGCTTCATCGCCGTGTTGCACACCTGGACCCAGCGGCTGACGGCCCATTACCACCTGCACTGCCTGGTGGCCGGCGGCGCTTGGAACGCAAGCGAGGGCGTCTGGCGCAGTGCGAACAGTCGCTATCTATTCGGCAAGGATGCGCTCGCTTCCGCCTTCCGGACGCGCATTATCCGACGCCTTGAAGCGCTGCATCGCAGCGGCACGTTGCGTGTCGAGGGCGACCCCGCCGCCGCGCGTGCCGACCCCGCCGCCTGGGACGCCCTGATCCAGAGACTGTGGCAATCGAAGTGGATCGTCTATCCCAAGGCCACGGCCCGCAATCCGGAACAGGCGTTGGACTACCTCGGGCGTTACACCCACCGCGTGGCGATTTCAGACCACCGCATCCTCGCCGTCAAAGACGGCCAGGTGACCTTCGCATGGCGCGACCGCGCCGACGGCAACCGCGAGAAGACGATGACGATCCCCTGTGCGGACTTCATCGGCCGCTTCCTGCTGCACGTCCTGCCACGCGGGTTCCAGAAAGTCCGCGCCTACGGCTGGCTGGCCCAGCGACACAAGGGCGCTGCACTCGCAGCCATCCGCGCCGCGCTCGGCGCACAGCCACCGTCGCCGCCGCCCGAAGACGAGACCGCGCCCGAACGCATCCAGAGACTCACCGGTGTGGGCGTCACCCGCTGCCCCATCTGCGCGGCAGGCCACCTGTCCTATGTCGGCGAACTCCACCGAGCCCGCGCCGGACCCGCATGACACCACACGTCCAAACACGCTGCGCATCTCATTTAAGCGCCCGCTCGGGCCGCTCGGGCGGAGCTATGCGCCCATGCGGAAAAACGGCCCGTTTTGGATCGCCTCACGGCCCATTCGGCGCCAATCGGCACCGCCTATTGAACCTCTTCGCGGCCACGCCAAGCCGCCGCCGCCCGCCATTCAGACACGCCGGAACCAAACGGGCCATTCAAACCCCATAGCCCGAAACCCGGCCCCGCGGCTCCGTTCAACAACATTTTATCCCTCATGCGGCAAGAATACGCTTGTTTGCAAACAGCAACCGTCATACACTTGCCGCACGAGGGATAAAACGCTATTCGTTGGGTGAAGGGAAAATATGAAACTCGGAACGCTGAAGCGGCTTGACCTACGCGAATACTGGAAGCACGAGGCACTCGACTTCACAAAGTGGCTCAGCGAACCGGAGAATATCGCCATCCTGAGCGACGAGATCGGAATCGGGATCGAGGTGACGCAAACGGAAGCCAGCGTCGGACGGTTCAATGTCGATATTCTGGCGCAAGAGGAGAACACCGGGCGGAAAATCATTATCGAGAATCAACTCGAAATGACCGATCACACCCACCTTGGACAACTGATTACCTACGCAGCCGGTCTCGAAGCGCAGTACGTCATCTGGATTGTGCGCGAAGTCAGGGAAGAACACCGCCAAGCGGTGGACTGGCTGAACGAACATACAGACGAAGACATCAGTTTCTTCCTTGTTGCACTGGAGCTATGGCAGATTGGGAACTCGGACCCGGCCCCCAAGTTCTCCGTCTTGTCTCGCCCGAACGAATGGAAGAAATCGGTCAAGACAAGCGCACAGGACGGCGACCTGACCGACACGAAGACAAAGCAGCTTGAGTTCTGGCAACAACTCAAAGAGTTTGCGTCGGACAAGTACCCTGAACTTCGCTTGCGGACACCTCGGCCCCAGCACTGGTATGATGTGGCAATCGGACGAGCCGATTGCCACATTTGTTTCATCGCGGATTCGAGAGAGAACCAGGTCCGGTGTGAACTGTACATCCCGGATTCCAAAGACTTGTTCAATGTCTTCCGGTCATCAGCAGCACAGATCGAAAAGGAACTCGCGCTCGGTGCGCCCCTAGACTGGCAGGAACTGCCGGGCAAGAAAGCGGCTCGTATTCGCGTACTACATGACTTCACTTTCGCCGACCCCGCAACATGGCCCGAAGCCTTCCAGTGGTTGAGTGAAACGGCAATCAAGTTCAAGAAGGTATTCGGAAAAGAATGGAAGATCACCCAACCATCGGCTGGTGCGTACGGGCTACCGCCCGCCGCACAGCCGTGACGTTCGGCACGGAGAGAAGGAGCAATCATGTCCAAAGAGGAAGTACGCCATGTCGCATGCGAGAAGATGCCCTTCTGGAGCAACGAGACGGATCTGGTCTATCTCGGGTATGTCACGGAACTACCACTCCGGGTTATGGGGAAGATGCGTGCCGAGTTCGATGTACAGCCGGATTTCCATCAGTACCGGGAGTACCCGAATTTCACGCTCACCCATGACGTGACGCTTCCTGCTCAGAAGATAGAGGCGCTTATTCCTGGGGAAGACAAGGTTGTCATCCTGTGGAGGGTTCCATACAGGAGAACAGATAAGGTCCATACATGAGCCGAACAAAGCGGTTCTGCCTATCGCCGCTAGCGCGGCTCAGGCAGACCGCTGACATTGAACGGAACCGCTACGCGGATTGAATGCGCGGCGTAGAAGAATAAGCCGACGAAGACAGAGAGAAGCCGACGGGGCCATGTTCCCGTCGGCTTTCGCTTTCCAA
>Ga0194112_10010185_pt1 | contig 11836 bp, 7 predicted proteins | sample TA2MahC400mmetaG_FD_146191 | JGI IMG/M metagenome (GOLD analysis project Ga0194112, IMG submission 146191) | Freshwater microbial communities from Lake Tanganyika, Tanzania - TA2015016 Mahale Deep Cast 400m | ecosystem: Environmental > Aquatic > Freshwater > Lake | place: Tanzania: Lake...
CCGCCCGCCGGTCCGGTGCGCCGGCCTCCATCGCGTCGGACACGTCGGGGGCGGCCGCGTCCACCGTCCCGGTGCGGTCCTCGACCCCCACGTCCGCAAGGTCCCCGCCACCCAGGGGAGGCCCCACCCCGGACGCGCACCCGGCGAGGAGCCCGAAGCCCAGGACCCATCCCACAAACGAGCGCATGGCGCCTGCTCCCCCCCGGGCCCGCGGTGCCCATCGTCCCCACGGCATCCCTTGCCCAACGGCCCGGGAATGACGCTACCCGACCCGGTCGCGCGCGTCAAGATGCCCGGCCCCCGAAGAAAAAGTGACCAGAACTCCGTTCCCGTGCATTCATGGATCAGGGACAGGGCGCGCGGACACCGACGCGGGGGGAGCCATGGGGAGCCGGGGAGGAGAGGAGATCGTTCCGGGGGACCGGCAGGAAGCACGCGAGGCATGCCGGCGGCGCCACCCCCGTATCACCCTGCCGCCGGGGACCCCGGTGACCGTGGACGGCGCCCGGGGGCAGTACAGCGCCGTGCTCCGGAACCTGTCCCGCGAGGGTGCGTTCGTGGAGACCGGCCGGATCCACCTCATCGGAGAGATCCTGTGCCTGCGCTTCACGCTGCCGATCCTCGCCATCCCCCTGGAGGTGATCGCCAGCGTCCGCCATCCCCGGGACATCCCGGCCCCCGCCGAGGGCATCGGTGTAGGCTTCATGGACCTGTCCGCGGACGACGAGGAGCGGCTGGAGGCCTGCCTTCGTCTCCTCCTTGACCGCGAGGACCCGCCGGATCAATCCTGCTCGGCGTAGGGATCGTCGCAGATGGGCTTGAGGCTCCGGTAGACGGGGAAGCCCGTGCCGGCCGGGATGATCCGGCCCATGATCACGTTCTCCTTGAGCCCCGCCAGGACATCGGTGCGGCCCGCGATGCTCGCCTCCGTGAGGACCCGGGTGGTCTCCTGGAAGGACGAGGCGCTGATGAAGCTGTCCGTGGCCAGGGAGGCCTTGGTGATGCCCAGGAGGATCGGCTCGCCCGTCGCGGGACGGCCCTTGTTGGTCATCACCTCCTCGTTCTCCTCCTCGAAGCGCCACTTGTCCACCTGCTCCTCTGCGAGGAAGCGGGTGTCCCCCGGATCGATGATCCGGACCCAGCGCAGCATCTGGCGCACGATGGCCTCGATGTGCTTGTCGTGGATCTTCACGCCCTGGAGCCGGTAGACCTGCTGGATCTCGTTCACCAGGTACTGGGAGAGGTCCTTTTCGCCGAGAACCCGAAGGATGTCGTGGGGGTTGGACGGGCCGTCCATGAGGGGGTCGCCCGCGCGCACCCGGTCGCCCTCGTGGACGATGGCGTGCTTGCCCTTGGGGATCAGGTACTCGAGCTTCTTGCCCACGTCCGGCGAGATCACGATCTTGCGCTTGCCCTTGGCGGTGGTCTTGCCGAAGGACACCACGCCGTCGATCTCGGAGATGATCGCGTACTCCTTGGGCCGCCGGGCCTCGAAGAGCTCCGCCACCCGCGGGAGGCCGCCGGTGATGTCCTTGGTCTTGGTGGTCTCCCGGGGGATCTTGGCCAGCTCCTCGCCGGCCTCCACCACCTGGCCCTCGGTGACGATGATGTTCGCGCCCACGGGGAGCTGGTACCGGGCCGGCACGCCGGTCTCCGGGTTCTTGAGGGTCGTGGTGCCCTTCTTGTCCAGGTCCTTGAGGGAGATGCGCGGCTGCGCGGTGGGGTCCTGGGGCTCGATGATGACCTTGCGGGTGAGGCCCGTGACCTCGTCGAGCTGCTCGACCATGGTCACGCCCTCGATGATGTCCCCGAACTTCACCTTGCCGTTCACCTCGGCGAGGAAGGGGATGGCCCAGGGGTCCCACTCGGCGAGGGTGTCGCCGGGCTTCACGGGGCCCCCCTCCGCGATGAGGAGCTTCGCGCCGTAGGGCACGCTGTAGCGCTCGCGCTCGCGGCCCTCCGCGTCCACCACGCGGACCACGCCGTTGCGGTTCATGGCCACGATGGTCCCGTCGGTGCGCACCTGGGACTTGAGGTCGTGGTAGCGCATGGTGCCTTCGAAACGTGCGGCCAGGGAGGACTGCTCGCCGCCGCCCGCGGCCGCACCGCCGATGTGGAAGGTACGCATGGTGAGCTGGGTGCCGGGCTCGCCGATGGACTGGGCCGCGATGACCCCCACCGCCTCCCCCACGTTCACCAGGATCCCGCGGGCCAGGTCGCGGCCGTAGCACAGCGCGCAGCAGCCGCCCCGGGTCCGGCAGGTGAGCACCGAGCGGATCGGGACCTTGGTGATGCCCGCGCGGTCCACGAGGCGGGTCCGCTCCTCGGTGATCTCCTGGTTGGCCTCCACGAGCAGCTCGCCGGTGAAGGGGTCCTCCACGTCGTCCAGCGCGACGCGGCCCAGGATGCGGTCCCGGAGGGGCTGCACGATCTCGCCGCCCTCCGTGAGGGGCTCCACCTCGATGCCCTCGAGGGTGCCGCAGTCCCACTCCTTGATCACCAGGTCATTGGCCACGTCCACCAGGCGGCGGGTGAGGTAACCCGACGACGCGGTCTTGAGCGCGGTGTCCGCCAGGCCCTTGCGCGCACCGTGGGTGGAGGTGAAGTACTCGAGGACCGTGAGGCCCTCGCGGAAGTTCGCGGTGATGGGGGTCTCGATGATCTCGCCGGAGGGCTTGGCCATGAGGCCGCGCATCCCTGCGAGCTGGCGCATCTGGGTCTGGGAGCCGCGGGCGCCGGAGTTGGCCATGATGAAGATGCTGTTGAAGCTGGCCATGGTGCGGGTCTCGCCCGCGTCGTTGGTCACCGACACGGACTCCAGGTTCTTCATCATCTCCTTGGAGATGACGTCCGTGGTACGGCTCCAGATGTCCACGATCTTGTTGTAGCGCTCACCGTCGGTGATGAGACCCTCGACATACTGCTCCGTGACCTCGGAGACCTCGGCCTGGGCCGCGTCCACGAGCTCCTGCTTCACCGCGGGGATCTGCATGTCGTCGATGCACACCGAGATCCCGGCCAGGGTGGAGTGGCGGTAGCCCCAGGTACGGAGGTTGTCCGCGAGGAGCACGGTCTCCTTGGCGCCGCACTGTCGGTAGACCCGGTCGATGAGCGAGCGCAGGGAGCCCTTGTCCATGAGCTGGTTGTAGTCCTCGAAGGGGACCGCCTCTGGCACCAGCTCGGACAGCAGGATCCGGCCCACGGTGGTGTCCACGAGGACGCCGTTGCGGCGCACGCGGATCTTCGCGTGGAGCTCCACCTCCCCCGCGTCATAGGCGATACGGACCTCGTCCCGGGAGGAGAAGAGCTTGCCCTCGCCCTTTGCGAAGGCCTTCTCCCGGGTGAGGTAGTACAGGCCCAGCACCACGTCCTGGGTGGGGACGATCATGGGCCCGCCGTTGGCAGGGCTCAGGATGTTGTTGGTGCTCATCATCAGGGCCCGGGTCTCCATCTGGGCCTCGAGGGAGAGGGGCACGTGCACCGCCATCTGGTCCCCGTCGAAGTCCGCGTTGTAGGCCACGCAGACCAGGGGGTGGAGCTGGATGGCCTTGCCCTCGATGAGCACGGGCTCGAAGGCCTGGATGCCCAGGCGGTGGAGGGTCGGCGCGCGGTTGAGCATCACCGGGTGCTCCCGGGTGACGTTCTCCAGGATGTCCCACACCTCGGGATCCTGGTTCTCCACCTTCTTCTTCGCGGCCTTGATGGTGTTGGCGTAGCCGCGCTCCTCGAGCTGGTTGTAGATGAAGGGCTTGAAGAGCTCGAGGGCCATGGTCTTGGGGATCCCGCACTGGTGGAGCTTGAGCTCCGGACCCACGACGATCACCGAGCGGCCCGAGTAGTCCACGCGCTTGCCCAGGAGGTTCTGGCGGAAGCGGCCCTGCTTGCCCTTGATCATGTCCGAGAGGGACTTGAGGGGGCGCTTGTTGGGGCCCGTGATGGCCTTGCCCCGCCGCCCGTTGTCGAAGAGCGCGTCCACCGCCTCCTGGAGCATGCGCTTCTCGTTCTTGATGATGATCTCCGGCGCGTTGAGCTCCTTGAGGCGCTTGAGGCGGTTGTTGCGGTTGATCACCCGCCGGTAGAGATCGTTGAGGTCCGAGGTGGCGAAGCGGCCGCCGTCCAGGGGCACCAGGGGACGGAGGTCCGGGGGCAGCACCGGCAGGTGGGTGAGGACCATCCACTCGGGCCGGTTCCCGGAGTCCCGGAAGGCCTCCACCACCCGCAGGCGCTTGGCCAGCTTCTTCTTCTTCGCCTCGCTCGCGGTGGTGCGCAGCTCCTCCCGGAGCCGCTCCGCCAGCTCGTCCAGCTCCACCTGCTCGAGGAGCTCGCGGATGGCCTCCGCGCCCATGCCCGCCCGGAAGCTCTCCTCGCCGTACTCATCAAGGAGCTTCTCGTACTCGTCCTCGTCGAGGATCTGGGTCTTCTGGAGGCCGATGGCCGGATCCCCGGGCTCCAGGACGATGTAGGAGATGCAGTAGAGCACCCTCTCCAGGTCCTTGTGCGCGATGTCCAGCACCGCGCCGATGCGGCTGGGAAGGGACTTGAGGAACCAGATGTGCGCCACCGGGGACGCGAGGGTGATGTGGCCCATGCGCTCGCGGCGCACCTTGGCCTGGATCACCTCCACGCCGCACTTCTCGCAGGTGATGCCCCGGTGCTTCATGCGCTTGTACTTGCCGCAGTTGCACTCGTAGTCCTTCACCGGCCCGAAGATGCGCGCGCAGAAGAGCCCGTCCCGCTCCGGCTTGAAGGTCCGGTAGTTGATGGTCTCCGGCTTCTTCACCTCTCCGAAGGACCAGTCCCGGATCTTCTTCGGGGACGCGAGGCCCACGTGCACGCCGGTGTAGCTGAGGGGATCCTTGGGCTTGTCGAAGAAGTTGAAGATGTCTCTCACGTCCATCCTCCATCGGGCAACCGCCCGGGGTGCGGATCAGATGCTCGGGGTCTCCTGCTTGCCGGCCTCCAGCAGCTCCCAGTCGAGGCCCAGGGAGCGGACCTCCTTCATGAGGACCTTGAAGGACTCCGGGAGGCCGGACTCGAGGACGTTCTCGCCCTTGACGATGGCCTCGTACATGCGGGTCCGGCCCACGGTGTCGTCGGACTTCACCGTGAGGAACTCCTGGAGGGTGTAGGCCGCGCCGTAGGCCTCCATGGCCCAGACCTCCATCTCGCCGAGGCGCTGGCCGCCGAACTGGGCCTTGCCGCCCAGGGGCTGCTGGGTCACCAGGGAGTAAGGCCCCGTGGAGCGGGCGTGAACCTTGTCGTCCACCAGGTGGTGCAGCTTGAGGATGTACATCACACCCACGGTGACGTCCTGGGCGAAGGGATCGCCGGTGCGGCCGTCGAAGAGGACCTCCTGGCCGCGCACCGAGACCCCGGCCCGCTGGAGCAGGGCCTTGATCTCGTCCTCGTCCGCGCCGTCGAACACCGGAGAGGAGAGGCGCACGCCCCGGGAGTGGTCCAGCAGGAGGCGGCGGATCGCCTCGTCGTCCAGCTCGTCCACGGTCACGCCGCTGCCGGTCTTCGCGAAGATCTCCCGTGCCATGCCCCGGAGCTTCGCGGGAGAGTAGCGCTCGTCCAGGGCCGCCTGGATCTCCCGGCCGAGGTTGTACGCGGCCCACCCGAGGTGCACCTCGAGGATCTGGCCCACGTTCATGCGGGAGGGCACGCCGAGGGGGTTCAGCACGAGATCCACGGGGGTGCCGTCCGCGAGGAAGGGCATGTCCTCCACGGGGAGGATCCGGGAGATGACGCCCTTGTTCCCGTGCCGTCCGGAGAGCTTGTCCCCCACCGCGAGGCGGCGCTTGATGGCCACGTAGACCTTGACCATCTTGATGACGCCCGGGGGCAGCTCGTCACCCCGCTTCAGCCGCTTGAGCTTCTCACCGAAGAGGATCCGGCACGCGTGGGTCTGATCGTCCAGGTTCTCGAGGATCCGGAAGACCTTGTCCTCCACGTCCGCTGCGTCGTCGAGCGCGATGTGGCGCCAGAGGTCCCGGGGGATCTTGTCGAGCTCCTTGTCCGTGAGCTTCTTGCCCTTGGCCAGGAAGGTCTTGCCCTCGTCGGAGACAACCTCTGCCGCAGTCCTGTGCCCCGCCAGGAGCTCCCGGACCTTGTGGAACGCGGTGTCCGTCATGATGCGGATCTCGTCGTCCTGGTCCTTGAGGATCCGCTCCTCCTCGAGGGTCTCGAGATCCTTGGTTCGCTCGTCCTTGTCCACCCCCTTCCGGGAGAAGACCTTGGCCGCGATGACGGTGCCGTGCACGCCCGTGGGCACCCGCAGGGAGGTGTCCCGCACGTCCCCGGCCTTCTCCCCGAAGATCGCCCGCAGGAGCTTCTCCTCCGGGGAGAGCTGGGTCTCGCCCTTGGGGGTGATCTTGCCCACCAGGATGTCCCCGGGCGCCACCTCCGCGCCGATGCGGATCATGCCGCTCTCGTCGAGGTCCGCGAGGGCCTCCTCGGAGACGTTGGGGATATCCCGGGTGATCTCCTCCTTGCCCAGCTTCGTGTCCCGGGCCGCGCACTCGAACTCCTCGATGTGCACCGAGGTGAACGCGTCGCCATGGAGGAGCCGCTCGCTCACCAGGATCGCGTCCTCGAAGTTGTACCCGCCCCAGGGCATGAAGGCCACCAGCACGTTCTGGCCCAGGGCCAGCTCGCCGTTGTCCGTGGAGGGCCCGTCCGCGATGACCTCGTTGGCCATCACCAGGTCCCCCCGGCGCACGATGGGGCGCTGGTTGATGCAGGTGTCCTGGTTGGAGCGCTGGTACTTGATGAGGTTGTAGATGTCCGGCTTGGCCTCGGTGTCCGAGCCCGCGCCCGTGGGGCGGATGACGATGCGGTTCGCGTCCACGCTCTCCACGAGGCCCACGCGCCGCGAGGCCACGGTGACCCCCGAGTCCCGCGCCACGACGTTCTCGACGCCGGTGCCCACCAGGGGCGACCGGGCCCGCAGGAGGGGCACCGCCTGGCGCTGCATGTTGGAGCCCATGAGCGCGCGGTTGGCGTCATCGTGCTCCAGGAAGGGCACGAGGGACGCGGCCACGGACACGATCTGGTTGGAGGCCACGTCCATCAGGTCGATCTTGTCCCGGGGCATCATGCTGACGTCGCCCCGGTGCCGGGCGTGGAGGACCCCGTCCACCAGGCGGCCGTGGCCGTCCACCGGGGCCGTGGCCTGGCAGATGGTGTGGCGCTCCTCCTCCAGCGCGCTGTAGAAGCGGACCTCGTCGGTCACCCGGCCGTTGGAGACGGTTCGGTAGGGGGTCTCGATGAATCCATATTCGTTGACGCGCGCGTAGGTGGAGAGGGAGGAGATCAGGCCGATGTTCGGTCCCTCCGGCGTCTCGATGGGGCAGATGCGGCCGTAGTGCGTGGAGTGCACGTCACGGACGTCGAATCCCGCGCGGTCGCGGGTGAGGCCGCCGGGCCCCAGGGCGGACAGACGCCGCTTGTGGGTCAGCTCCGACAGGGGGTTGGTCTGGTCCATGAACTGGGAGAGCTGGCTGGACCCGAAGTACTCCTTCACCACCGCGGAGACGGGCTTGGAGTTGATCAGGTCGTGGGGCATGAGCGTGTCGATCTCCTGGCTCATGCTCATGCGCTCCCGGATGGCCCGCTCCATGCGCACCAGGCCCACCCGGTACTGGTTCTCCAGGAGCTCGCCCACGGACCGCACGCGACGGTTCCCCAGGTGGTCGATGTCGTCCACGTCCCCGCGGCCGTTGCGCAGCTCGATGAGGTAGCGCACCACCTCGAGGATGTCCCGCTTTGTGAGGACCGTGAGGTCCAGGGGCTCATCCATGTCGAACTTGTAGTTCATCTTCAGGCGCCCCACCGGGGAGAGGTCATAGCGGGTGGGGTTGAAGAAGAGGTTGTTGAAGTAGTTCCGGGCCTGGGACGGGGTGGAGGGGTCCCCCGGGCGGAGGCGCCGGTAGACCTCCATCACCGCGTCGTCCGGGTCCTCGATCTTGTCCACGGAGAGGGTGTTGCGCAGGAACGCGCCCACGTTGCGGTCGTCGAAGAAGAGGATCTCGAACTCCGAGACCCCCCGGCTGCGCAGGGTCGAGAGCGCGGACGAGTCGATGTCGTCGTTGCACTCGAAGAGCACCTCGCCGGTCTCCTCGTCGATGACGTCGTGGGCGAAGACCTTGCCCAGGAGCTGCTCGTCCTCCAGGACGATCTCCGTGACCTTGGCCTTCTGCAGGCGGCGGATGGCCTTGTCGTGGAACCGGGAGCCCTTCTTCACCAGGAGCTTGGTGTTGTCGGGATCCCGGACGTCGAAGGTGGCCCACTTGTCGCGCAGCAGGTCCAGGTTCAGGCGCTTCACGAACCGCGAGGACTCGTCCAGGCGGATGCTCTCGCGGTCATAGAACTGGTCGAGGATGTCCTGGGTCGAGTATCCGAGGGCCTTCAGGAGCACCGTCGCGTGGAGCTTCCGGCGGCGATCGATGCGGACATAGAGCAGGTCCTTGTGATCGAACTCGAAGTCGATCCAGGACCCGCGGTACGGGATGATCCGCGCGGAGTAGAGGAGCTTCCCCGAGGTGTGGGTCTTGCCCTTGTCGTGCTCGAAGAACGCGCCGGGGGAGCGGTGGAGCTGGCTCACCACCACGCGCTCCGTGCCGTTGATGATGAAGGTGCCGGTATCGGTCATCAGCGGGATCTCGCCGAAGTAGACCTCCTGCTCCTTCAGGTCACGGATGGTCCGCTCGCCCGTCTCCTCGTCCACGTCCCAGATCTGGAGCTGGACCTTCACCCGCACCGGGGCCTGGTAGGTCATGCCGCGCTTGCGGCACTCCTCGGTGTCGTTCTTGGGCTCCTCGAGCTTGTACTCCTGGAAGTCCAGCACCGCGACCTTGTTGATGTCGCCGATGGGGAAGATGCTCTTGAAGATGGCCTGCAGGCCCACGGGCTGGCGCTGGTCCGGGGGCACGTCCTTCTGCAGGAAGGTCTCGTAGCTCCGCTTCTGGACCTTGATGAGGTCCGGGATCCCGACCACGGAATGGACGGACCCGAAGGCCTTGCGGATACGCAGCCTCGCGTTGGTGATGGAGCTCATTCCCTACCCCGCGTGCGGAAAGACGGAAAACGGCGGAACGGACCTCTGCGGTCCGTCCCGCCAGCCTCTGCGATCACCCCGGAGCGACCCGGCACCTACGCGGCCTTGATGTCCACGCTGCCGCCGGCCTCCTCGATCTTCTTCTTGATGTCCTCGGCCTCTTCCTTGGAGACCCGCTCCTTGATGGGGGAGGGCACGCCCTCCACGAGGTCCTTGGCCTCCTTGAGACCGAGCCCCGTGACCGCGCGGACCTCCTTGATGACCTGGATCTTCTTGTCGCCGAACGCGATGAGGATCGCGTTGAACTCCGTGGGCGCCTCCTCGACCTTGGCGGCCTCGGCGGCCACCGCGGGGCCCATGGCCATGGCCACGGGAGCCGCGGCCTTCACGCCCCACTTCTCCTCGAGCTCCTTCACGAGGTCGGACAGCTCGATGACGGTCAGCTTGCTCAGGAACTCGACCACCTGGTCCTTCGTGATCTCGGACATCGTCACTTCTCCTTCATGGTTTGTCACCTGACGAACGCCCACCGCGTCGTCAGGCCGCATCCTTCAAACTGTCTCCCCGGGCCTTCAGCACGCCCAGGAAGTCCCTCGGAGCCGCGGACAGCACCGCCAGGAACTGCGAGGCCGGGGCGGTCATCACCGCCAGCAGCCGCGCCCGCATCTCGTCCTTGGAGGGCAGCTTCGACAGCTGGTCCACACCGGCCGCGCTCAGCAGCCGTCCGCCCAGGGCGCCGCCCTTCACCACGACGGTGGGGCAGTCCTTGGCGAACTTCAGGAGGACCTTCGCGGGGATCGCCGGATCGGTGACGGACCAGGCGATCGCGATCTGACCGCCTGTGACCTTCTCCAGCGCCTCGAACTCCGTGCCGGCGACGGCCTTGCGGAGCAGGGTGTTCTTCACCACCCGGATCCGCGCCCCCTCCTTGCGGAGCTCCCCACGCAAGCCCTGCATCTGCGCGACGGTGCTTCCCTTGAAGTCGACCACTACCACGGCAAGGGCGTCCCGGAGCTGCTCCCGCACCTCCTCCACGATCTGGAACTTCAACTCCTTCTTCACGCCCTACTCCTTGGTCAGTGGCGAGGCGTCCCTCGGCGTCCGATGCCATCCGCCGTCGTGTGACGCTGTCTCCATTCCATCCACCTCCGCAGGTCTTATGCCGTGTGCCCGGCGCCCGCTTCTTCGGCCGATGGGTCACCCCGCCGGAACCTGGAACCCGCTATTTCCTGCCCATCGAAAGCATCTCGTTGGGATCGATCTTGATCCCCGGGGACATGGTGGCCGAAATGGTGATCGACCGCACATAGGTCCCCTTGGCCCCCGAGGGCTTCAGCTTCATCACGGTGTCCATCAGGGCCAGGAGGTTCTCCTTGAGCTGCGAGGCCTGGAAGGACTTCCTGCCGATGATGGTGTGGAGGATGCCCGCCTTCTCCACCTTGAACTCGACACGGCCGCCCTTGGCCTCCCGGACCGCCTGGGCCACGTCGAAGGTCACGGTGCCGAGCTTGGGGTTGGGCATGAGGCCCCGGCGGCCCAGGACCTTGCCCAGGCGGCCCACCTTGCCCATCATGTCCGGCGTGGCGATGGTCTTGTCGAAGTCCAGGAACTCCTCGGTCTGGATCTTCTCGATGAGCTCATCGTCGCCGACGATGTCCGCGCCCGCGGCCTTGGCCTCCAGGGCCTTGTCGCCCTTGGCGAAGACCAGGACCCGGGCCGACTTCCCCGTGCCGTGGGGCAGCAGGCACGCGCCGCGGACCATCTGGTCCGAGTACTTCGGGTTCACCCCGAGGCGCAGAGCCAGGTCCACGGTCTCGTCGAACTTCGCGTAGGTCGTCTCCTTGAGCAGCACGACCGCCTCGTCCACGGTATGGAGCTTCTGACGCTCCACCTTGGCGGACGCCTCCTTGTACCCCTTCCCTCTCCTCGGCATGTCTCCCACTCCTTTCCGGCGGCCCCGGGGCCGCCTCCTGCCTCGACGGGTCCAGGGTGGATCAGTCCTCGACGGAGATCCCCATGGCCCGGGCAGTCCCCATGATGGTTTTGCACGCGGCGGCTTCGTCGTTCGCGTACAGGTCCGGCATCTTCACGCGGGCGATATCCTTCACCTGCGCCATGGTGACCTTCCCGACCTTGTTCCGGTTGGGGATCGCGGAGCCCTTCTCGACGCCTGCGGCCTTCTTGAGGAGCACCGAGGTCACCGGGCTCTTGGTCACGAAGCCGAAGGAGCGGTCCGCGTAGACCGTGATGATCACCGGGATGAGCATCCCCTCCTGGCCCTCGGTCTGCGCGTTGAACGCCTTGCAGAACTGCATGATGTTCACGCCGTGCTGGCCGAGCGCAGGGCCCACGGGCGGGGACGGGTTCGCCTTGCCCGCGGGGATATGGAGCTTGATCTTACCGATCTCTTTCTTCGCCATGGGTCACCTCAAACCTTCTCGACCTGCATGAAGTCGACCTCGACGGGCGTCGCGCGCCCGAAAATCGTCACGAGCACCCGCAGCTTGCGCTTCTCGGCCTTCACCTCGTCGATGATGCCCTGGAAGCTCACGAAGGGCCCCTCGATCACCCGCACCGTCTGCCCCTCCTCGAAGGTGTGGACGGGCTTGGCCTCCTTCTCTCCCTCCTCCATCTGCTGCGTGATCCGCCGCACCTCGGAGGGCTTCATGGGCCGGGGCTTGCGGCTGTCGCCGACGAAGCCCGTGATCTTCTCCGTGTCCTTGACCAGGTGCCAGGTCTCCTCGTCCACGTGCATCTCGACGAGGATGTACCCGGGGA